>JABAOC010000046.1_pt2 | contig 18707 bp, 15 predicted proteins | sample 7062161 | NCBI WGS metagenome assembly JABAOC01 (sample SAMN14538625, study PRJNA623070) | marine sediment metagenome | biome: marine biome [ENVO:00000428]; feature: marine pelagic biome [ENVO:01000023]; material: deep marine sediment [ENVO:00002113] | place: India: Gulf of Khambhat ... | reverse complement strand
GCCGGTGTCTTTTCTGTAGTAAGGCAGATATTTTGTGATCGGCTCATCAAGATCGATCTTCCCTTCCTGCGCAAGCTGCATAATGATCATAGCGGTGAACTGCTTCGATACCGAATAAATTCGGAATTTCGTATCCACCCTGTTTTTTATACCCCATCCGAAATCGGCATAGCCATAGGCTTTTTTATATACGATAGTTCCTTGTTCCGCTACGAGTACGACGCCGTTGAGGTGACGAGCATCGTGATATTCCTTCACGATCTTATCTATCTTTTCCCACTTCGTTCCTGCAGATAAGGCCGCTGTGGAAAGAATAAGCAGCAAAGCTGCTAGAAGAGTGCCTGGAAAAATTCTATCGTAAGATTGTTTACTCATAAATCTGTCTCCTGAAAGCTTATTTAAGTGCCATTTCCAGCACCTGTCCGAATGCATTGGGAACACCATGAGCAATCCCGATGCAATGAGACTATCGGCCTTCTCCCGAATTAAACCAAAGAAAAGTGAGCCTAAAAAGGCTTGAACACCCATCCAAGGATTGATCGTGTACTGACCTAAAAAAGGATTGAATACCCCGAATTGACCGATATGCGAAAGACCGAACAAGATGGAAACAACAATTAGTCCTGGCACGAAAGGGATACCAAACACTTGCCAGGGGCGGCCAAATTCTCCATTGATTCTTGACTGGAAATACCCCCTATATTTGATCTCTTCACCAAATCCTACCATAAAGAGAAAATAAAAGTCCCAGGCAATGATTCCGGTTACATTAGAACCACGGACTATTGCAACAATGATTGGACAGGAAACCAAAACAACCAGTATGAACAGCTTATAAGCAATGCGAAATTTGAAATCCTTTTGTCGGTCCTCCCTTTTCTGGGACAATCGTGCAGCCAGGACAAACAGGATGATCATAATGACCGCAATGGCACTCAGGATGAGAGAACCCTCCATTCCATTTTGATTGATCCCACGGCTTCTCAAGAAGCCCATTCCTGCTCCGAGCAGCATCATGAACAGAGCACCGATAAAACCGTAATGGATGACCGGACGAAATCTGTGAATACTAAAACCGTAAGCAGACCATTTCCTTTTTAATAACCAGATAATAGCCACTGGAATGAAAATAGCCTGTAAACCGAATATGAATGTTCTCCATCCAGAAGAAACATTTATACCTTCAAGGATTGAGTCAAACCAAATTGAAAATAATTTCATTAAAAGAAAAAAATCATTACTTCAATAATTGATTTACCTTTCATAATTATTCCTATTTTTGATATTATTATTTTATTGAAGCAGAACTCTCTCTTTAGATTATTGGTCAGAATGGAGTCTCTTTGCTTTTATCATGCAAATCATTTACTGCTGCCTTTGATATTCTTCACCTTCATATTTCTCCCGGCAAGGTAGGAAACACCTCGCCGAGTGGGAAAGGATACTTACTTTTGAATTGTATAATTTCATCCTTTCCAAGTCCAACGATGATTACAGCAGTCATTTCCTTCCATTAAAGACTTGGTACGCTCAAGGCTTACTTTTGGATGAGCAGCTTTTGCAGATGGAAAATCGCTATAGCATACAGTTGCATAACCAATATCAGTAGCGTTTCTCTCTTTAAAGGTTTGAAACCATAAGCATTCAGTTACATGAATTTCACAAGCTTTGTCGGTTTTCTCAACAATAGTTCGAGTCATCATATTTTTATATATTTCCGCTCCCCCACTTAACCACTTAACAAAGGAAAAATCAGGATCATTTTCTGCAACCATCTTATAATAGTCATCATTAGCTCGTTTTAACATTTCAATAAGTTTATCCCTACCAAGGTAATTAGCAAACTGTTCCATCAGGTCGATATAATAGCCGAATCGCCATCTGAATGCTTCTTCATAAGTATGTATAAAATCCTTTTGGAATTTGTGTTTCTCTTGTCCCGAAGTGAAAACATTTTTCAAATCAATAATATTCGGGAGTGCACATGCGGGTAGGATCGTTGAAATAAACTGTCTACGGTTTTGATTTAAAATTGAGTAATTGTTTTTCATGGCTTTACTCCGTTCAATAAAGTTATGACAATTCATTACTTAATTTCTTCCGATTTAAATCCTTGAATAATCTTTTCTACCAACCAATAGATATCTCTTACGTACTGCCGAAGATGTTCTTCACCTTCGGCTTTCTCCCGGCGAGGTGAGGAACCCCCTGCTGTGCGGAAAAATAAGTTTCATATTTTTATTTCTCGAATTATTTTTAAACCACATTGTCTCAAGTAAAAGCTTTAATGATTCCAACTCCAACTGACGCCTATGGATGGCAGCAGCTTGAACCAGTATTCCTTTTGTTCAAAAAGATAGGGCCTCCTGGCTCGGGAAATCCATCGCCAATTGTAATCAATGTTTCTCTCATTGCCGCGATTGTACACATTGATCAATGCCACATACGCCGAAATGCGCCCATGGGATGTATTAAAATGACGGTTGATCTTAAAATCCAGACGGTGATAAGCCGCATAATGAGCGCCATTGAACGGACCCATGGTCACATAGTATTGTGTAGAACGGTCGGGCATCTGTCGTGACTTTATGACTTGCTCTGTGTACGGCCAGCCCGAATGGTACTGCTATGAGACATTCAAATGCCAGTTCCGATTAGGACGATAATTGAAATCCAGATATATTGTATGGCGCTGATCGTACCTGCCTGGATACTCTCCGCTCTTCTCGGTATACTCGACACCCTCATATACCAGACTGCGGACATCCTCATCGGCGTACGCCAGGGCATAACTGATCCACCAGGTGAACTTGCCGCCTCGATCATACTTAAAATAGGTTTCGATGCCCTTTGAAGTGGCACCGCGGAAATTCAATTTAAAGCGATCATAGACCTCCGGGAAAATCTCGATTTCATTTGACCAACGACGATAATCGGGTCGAAGGTCGGACATCTTTTTATAATAACCCTCTAAACGGAAGTTGAATCCGTTCCTGAACGTATGCTCCACTCCGGCCACCCAGTGTTCGGCCAGCTCAGCAGAATAGAATGCATCCTCACCCTCGGCGAGTTCGATTTCATGAATTCCCTGACTCTGATAGAAATGGCCCCAACCTCCACGAAGGAATGTCTGTTTCCCCAACATGGTTACAATATTGAAGCGCGGACTGAAAAGTCTATCGTGCGTGTACGAAGTATAATCGTACCGCAATCCGATCTCCGCGGTCAATGGTCGGAAGATTCGGAAACGATTCGACAAATAACCGCCCACCCGCTCTCCGGATGGATCGAGTTTCGCCCGAGTGGTGTCGATCCAGGTCTGATAGTCATCTTCGGATATCCAGAGGACATTTCGCTGCGTATTCAGGTAGTCGTAATCGGCCGTATAATGCTTGTAATCATAACCCCATTTCACAATCCAGCGCTCGGAAAGCTCCAAAGTCCAATCCTGCTTGATACCGGTGATATCGACATCCTTCACATCCGAAACGGTAAAATCAATTTTTGATAGATCTCCTGTATACCCGATTCCGTGACGCCTATGGGACAGCTTACCGTAGGACACCAATGAATGTACAAAGAGACTGGGATTCAAGACAGAATTCAACGTCAGCCAGCCGTAGCTATTCCCGTAGCTGGTATTGTCTTCGTCTTCATCGTCTTCTACATAGTCCAGTTTATCATCGGCATGCAGGACATTGAATGACAGTGTATGTTTGTCGTTCAGACGATATTCGATCTTTCCCAGGACATCGTAATATTTGGGCGATAGCGGTTCTTTCTCCTTCATGAGATCAAGTACGATATCCAAATAGCCCCGCCGTGCAGACACGAGCCAGAATCCTTTATTGTCAAAGAATGTACCCTCTGATAGGAATCTGGCATTCATGAGACTGATACCCAGAGATGTACGCCTTCTCCCCGAAGCCGCCCGTGTGGACTTCATGTTGAAGACGCCGCTCATGCGGTTGCCGTACTCGGCGGGAAAGCCGCCGGTCAGCAGATCGATGCCTTCGATGGCTTCGACATCCACGATACTCAGGGCGCCTCCTTCGATGTCTTTCAGATGAAACGGATCGTAAAGTTCGAGCCCATCCATCAACACAAGAATTTCCTCATGTTCGCCCCCGCGAACGGTAAACTTTGCCGAGAAATCACTGGAAGAAATGCCAGGCAATCGCGTGATGGCTCGGTAAATGTCTTCCCCGAAAGTGACGGCCTGGATGTCGTCGTGGGTCAATGTCTGCCGAATCGTGGGCTCCTTTCCCATGATTGAAAACTGGCCTGGTGTAACAATAATCTCGCCCAATTCCAATGTCTGAGACTCCAATTCTACATTTAGCTGGGCATCAGAATCCGCCGAAATTTGAAAGCGTTCAATCCGCTCTGTTTTGTATCCAATATAGGAAAATTCAATTACATACTCACCAGGCGTAAGATGGGGAATAATATATTTGCCGTTGAGATCGGTACTACCTCCCCTGTTTGTGCCAACAATGACGATATTCGTGCCGATGAGTGGTTGTTGTGTTGCTTTATCCAATACCTGCCCTTTCATTGTGCCAAATTTGGATTTCTCTTTTTTAGTTGTTATGTTCTTCTGAGCAAAGACGTCGATGTCCAAAATGAGAAACACTATAAAAATTATGACAAACATAACATTTGTTCGATTAGACAAAACTCCAACCCTTAATATGTATAGACTCTCGAATGACCTGCCCTCCATTCCCCATCCTCAAATCTAAAAAACTTGTCATGTAGCTTTCCATCAAATGGACCAAAGCGACTTCCTTACCTTCTATTCATCCCCGGACGGTATGACACCCTTCCCCTCGATCATTAGCATCACGGTGCGTTCGGGGGCGCGCGTCCGGTGAACGACGCCCCCGGGGAACCGTGTACCCCTGATGGGTCTTGAGTTCAAATGTTTCGTCTTCCAGGTCGAGCAGGAGTTTTCCTTCCAGCACGAAAAAGAACTCGTCCTCCGCATTGTGCTTGTGCCAGTGAAACTCACCTTGGACAATCCCCAATCGGAAGACGCAGTCATTGACCGGACAGAGTGTCTGGTTGAACCATTTCTCTCTACAGAACGCGACAATTTGGGGGATGTCTATGAGTGTCGAGTACCAGAATTTCGATTCGAGGTGGATCGAATAATCTTGTTTTGAATCCATGAGGCGTTTCCTTTAAGAATTTGTAAAACAATTGTAGTTCCCAAACGTTAAAGTTTCTATAAGCCGCCATAGTCACGGCCATTTGACGTAGGCTGATCTTTCCGCCACCGAGCACAGGCCCCCACCGCTCACTGCCAGGGTCGGTGAAATCAAGACAGACCTTTCCGTTAACCTGAATCTGCATGCGGGCACCTTCCCTAATCAACCGCAACCGATGAAATTCTTTCACACCGGGCATGAGCCCGATTTCGCCCAAAGTCATGACAGACTGCCTGCTCGACTTCGACAGCTAGGTCGTTGCCATATTGCTCGTCCGCATCATCCTGAGATTGGAATTGATAAAATATTTTCTTCATAAGACCTACAAATGTTCCAATGATTGTTAATTTAATACTCTAATTCATGCGGTCTCAATACTTCAATGATTTTCGCATCCACCCAAAAAATGTCTGAATTGTTTCCTGTTTCTGAAATAGAATTATAAAATAAATATTTACCATCAGGAGAAATATAAGGAAGAGTAGATCCAGCTTTTGTATCAAGTACTTTGCCTATGTTAATAGCTTTACTCCATGTGCCATCTTTTTTCTTATAAGAGATGTAAAGATCAAAAGTTTTTTCACCCTATGAGAACCAGGTCTGTTCGATTCGAATAAGATGTAGCTTTCGTCAGGTGCAATGCAGGGATGATTGTCAAAATAAGGAGAATTCATGTCGCCCTCAAGGGACTTAATTTCTGAAAACCCACTATTCACAAATTTTGTTTGTCCGATAACGACACCACCCTCAGTAAAATAACTAAGAAAAATGTTGTTCATTTTAGATGAAGTCAAATAAATCCCTGTACCTAGGAAAAACGGTTCTTCCCATTCGGTGGCGTTTCTCATGGAAACCCACATACTCCAGTTTTTAGGATCGCCGCTTCGCAGGGTATGAGGACGTGTACTCACAAAAAACAATTTGTTGCCATCTGCTGTGATATGAGGCGACATCTCACGATAACTCGTATTAAAAGGTGCCGGTTCAGGTTTTTGCCATCCGTTATCTTTTAAGCGACAAACCCAAATATCTCTTGTTTCTGTGTAACGCGAGAAATAAAATTCTTTTCCATCCGGGGAAAATGTACAGCCTAATTCCGTGTAATCTGCAGTCGAAACGATCCCAGGGGCAAATACCTCTGGTATCATGCCCGGCGGTTCCTGTCCAAGGTAGGGGCCTTTTAAGACAGGGTAGTCATTGGTTTTTTCTTGTGCAAGGACCGGTATTACGAATACAAATATTACCAGCACCACGAAGATAATTTTATTACTTGTTGACATGGTTTTTTCCTCTATTATTTTAAATCACCCGGTTTCAATTCCTCAATGATCTTTGCATCCACCCAGAAAAATTCTCCTATTCCGTTTCTTCTACTCATAAAAAACAAGAATTTTCCATCAGGAGAAACAATAGGCGAATCATCTCTGGTAGGGCTATTCATTTTTTTCCCCAAATTTTTTGCCTTTGTCCAGGTTCCATCTTCCTTTTTATAACTCACATATAGATCAAAATCGCCATAACCGTCAGAGCGAAGAGAGGAAAAGAGTAAATAACTTTCATCCGGAGCAATATAAGGTGCTACTTCCATTGATCCAGCATTAATCGAATCACCGAGATTTTCGGGTTTTTCAAATCGGCCATTCGTAAGTTTTGAACGATAAATGTCATTCAGGCCATACCCTCCCTCGATATTAGGGCTGTGAAAGTAGACTGTTCCGTTATTGCTAATGGACGACCCAAGTTCGGATTTGTCTGAATTGAGCGGAGATCCCGGATTCATTAAATCACTCCAGCCGTGTGAATTCTTTTCGAAAAAACATATATCATGATTCCTGCGTTGGCTGTTTTTTCCCTCAGGAATAGCAGCATTTACAAAAAATCGTTCTCCATCCGGTGAAAATGCTGGCCAACCATATGTATAATTGTCAAAAAAAGGAGCCGCTTTCGGTGGATTCCATTGTCCGTTTACCCGACGTATCATCCAAATTTTTTGATGGGTACCATAGGTTAAAGCCGCGGCCCAATAAATTTCTTTCCCGTCGGGTGAAAAAGCGATACTGCCATGCGGTCGGTGAATATTTAATAATATTCCAGAAGCAAAAGGCTCCGGTATGGAACCCGGTTTTTTCTGCTCTAAATAATCCCCGGTTATTTTGGGGTAATCTTCAGACGTATGCTCTGCTCCTTTTTCCGTTAACAAAGCAACAACATGTGTCTCTCCCGAAGCAACCGCAAGGTGAAGTGGCGTACGACCGTTATCATTTTTAATATTGATTTCCGCTCCGTTTGAAATGAGCGCTTCTGCCACGGCCTTATGCCCGAAAACCGATGCAAGGTGTAACGGGGTTATGCCGTATCTTCTTGCGATGTTGGCATTCAATCCTTCCGAAATCAGCAATTCCACAATGGACTCATTGCCAACAGCAGCAGCGATGTGCAGCATTGTTTCACCATCATTCCTTACAGCAAAAATATCTGCACCTTTATTAATAAGATGTTTCACCATTTCTTCTTTCTGCATGTATATAGCAACATACAATGGAGTCATACCCAGCACTGTTCTTGCTTCCAAATCAGCTCCTTTCGAAATTAAAAAATCAACGATATCCTTATGTCCGTTTTGTGAGGCTCTGTGCAGAGGCGTCCAGTCGCCCCAGGATGTTGTGTTTATCCATTCCGGATGCGCTTCAAGCAGTGTTTTTGTTTTGTTCAGGTCACCGCTCATGACTGCCCTAAAGATTTCCTGTGAAAATGCGCTTGGTATCGAAAAAACAAGTAAACAACAAATAAATAATGTTCTTTTCATGATAATAACTCCCTTTTAATTCCTTAGGTTTATGTTTACTGCTGTCTAAGGTGTGTTTCACCTTCAGCTTTCTCCAGGCGAGGTGAGGAACTCTTCGTCGAGCACAGAAAAATCCATTTACGTTTAGCTGTTATCTTCTAATTCCTCCATGACTGTAGAAAAACGTATCTCCCGGATTCTCCGAGCAATGGATATTTTTAGGATTCTACACTCTTCGTTTAACCTGGTACAGAATCTTTCTTTCCAGAGGCTCCTTCCCCATAAAGAATACGGCCCTTGGATTCAATCCCATCGATTCGAGGTAGGCTTCTCTGATTCCATTCCCCCTTTCAGGGCCGATGCCATCCGGTGTGCCGAGAAACAATAGATGGACATCGGGGAATTTATCCATTACAAATTCGATGGCTCTGATATCTTTCTTTGAACTAATGTAATCATCGGAAAGACCCCAAAGCCAGAACAGGGATAAGCCGTCGCATTCGATGAAGTACCCTCTCTTATTCCGGTAGGATGGTACGACCGTCACCTTTAGATCATCGACATCGAGGGTCTGTTCAGGCATTGGGAAATAAGAATGAGCAAGATTCAATCGAGAATAATTTCTTTCAAACGCGTCTTTCAGAATAAACGAGAGGCGTTTCACACGTTCCTGCATGGAATATATGGGAGTCCGGCCTTGCAGAGAAAATGCCGCCTGCGGAGGATGGTAACTCAAGTCAAAATAGATCCATGGCGTGTCCTTCAATTCATCGCCGGTGAGGTATCCGTTCACGATCGATGGATCAGGGGGTGGACTGCCGATTTCAGAATATGCAAAAATCAGAAAGCACCTCCTGGTGCGTATCCCCCAGCTTCCGTTCTGGAGCTTGATGATGATTGCCTCACCGGATCGTACATCCTGGTTTATGATGTCTTTATCCGAAGTGAGATTTCTGAATTGAGTTGCCTTCCCTCCTTTTTTCAGAAGCAAATCAGCCGCCGATTTTTGACCGTACCGATTGGCATAATCCAGGGGTGTACATCCGCTATCATCTTTTCGATTCACATCCATGCCTTCATGAATCAAGATCTCGGTAATTTCTTTGTGACCCCGGATAGCCGCCAGATGAAGCAGGCTCCGATTCAAGTAAGCATCCATGAATCGAAAATCAGCGCCGTTTTCAATCAGTCTTTCTACGATTTTGGTGTAGCCGTCTCTGACCGCGATATAGAGCGGTGTTCTGTTGAGGAAATCAGGCGTATCGATGTCGGCTCCCGCGTCTAGCAAATAGTTGAGGTAATCAAGATTGTTGTTCAAAGAGGCAAAATAGAGCGGTGTGGTCAATGAGTTGCACTGGATGTTGATATCGGCGCCGCGCTCGATCAGGAATTGACTCAATTCGTATCGATCGAACAGGGAGGAATGTATCAATGGTGTCGCGGCACCAATGGCACGGGTGTCGATCATTGCGCCATTCTCCAGGAGAAGTGCCACCATGCCCGTATCGTTCATGAATCCCGCAATGTGGATAGGCGTCCTCAGGTTGCTGTCTCCCACGCGCACCAAAGCACCCTTATCGATCAAGAGTCTGACTATTTCTGGATTGCGTCGCATGATGGCTGTGAAAACGGGAGTGCGCCCCTGATCGTCCTCCTCGTTCACAAGTAAAGGATTCTCTTTAAGCAACGATTCCACCTTTTCAAGGTCGCCATCAGAAACAATACGATGAATACCCTGGGACAATCCTTTAATAGAAAAAACAAGAATTAAAATGGAAAATACAATTATTTTCAAATATCTTTGAGGGGATCTCCCTAACACACACGACAATAAATTACCTTGTTGAATTATCTTCTTTTTCACGATCTACCTTTCTTATTTCAAATATATGATATTATACGATAGCTCTTACTAAAGGATTGTTTTTTTCTTTAACCACCAACTCTTGGATAAGAAAAATGCTGTACTACCCTCCATTTCCCTTTTCTCTCTTCTAGAATACCGGTCCATCGAACATTCTCCCAGTTTGCCGGCTCTCCTTTCCACTCATTAAAATCATTAACCACACAGTAAAACCAGGCCACATTACCCGAGTTTGAGAATCGAATCTTTAGATCATGCACTTCATGGCGAAGCGCCTTAAAATGAGGGCTGCCCCAGAAGGCACTGTCTTTTCTGACGGCATTGAATCCAAACTTTACCCGGTTGTAAGGTGTCACACTGATAAAATTGGAATCATCGGCAATGGTTTGGAAAAACAAATCGGAATCCTTTTTCACCGCCCAACCGAAAACATTATTGATGGCTGTTTCCACGGCAAGGAATTCAGGATTTTTTGAAAACTGATTTTCACCCTTGGGGGCATTCATTTTGCACTGAAATAGATATGGTACTGCAATTAGCAGCAGTAAACTGGTGGCGCGCATTGTTGTTATTCTTTTCATAACATACTCTTATTCATTGTTTGATATTTTTGTTTTCGATTCTGTAATGATTTTTGCGTCAACCCAGTAGACATTTCCGGGGCCACCGGGAATAGGCTTTGTATTTAATACCGATACTCTGCTGCTGTTAAAGAAAAATATTTCCCATCGGAAGAAACATAAGGGAACCTGTCTTTGGCATCTGAATTTATTTTTGGACCCATATTCTTGGGTTCTGTCCAGGTGCCGTCTTCTCCACGAAAACTGATATAGAGATCACAACTTCCATAACCACAAGGCCGGAAGGAAGAAAAGATCATATAACTCTCATCAGGAGCAACATATGCTGGACCTTCATAATTATTACTGTTGATTTCACTTCCCAGAGGCTCTGGTTCGGTATAGCAGCCCTCTATAAATGCAGAGCGGACAATACCCTTTGCATTCAGATAATAGAGTGTGCAATCATCAGTTACACAAGAGCTATACTGACTTCGGGCACAATTGATGGTTGGACCCAGGCTGATTGGATCTGACCAGTTATTGGACAATCTTTCCATTTTCCAAATTTCATAATCCTGAGTGGTAAATAACAGCGTTTTTCCATCAGGTGTCAGAAAAGGCGCAATCCCCTTGTAGAGAGATTCAGGCCTTGTCCACCGACCGTTCGCTTCTTTCATGAACATGATATTATGCCATGATTCTTTGAATATTGAATAATACACTTCCTTTCCATCCGGTGAGAAATAAACACCGCTGTGCAGATCGCAATTGGAAATAATCTTTGGCATAAACAGCTCCGGCACATCACCCGGTGGTTTCTGTCCGAGATAGGGACCTTTGAGAACCGGGAAATCACCTTGTTAAGCATTGCTCCTGACCAAAAATATAAAAGAAAAGAAAGCTATCACTGCACTCAGAATTAAAAAATATTGTGATTTTTTCATGGTGATCCTCCAATAATTAACTCCAATAATTAACTATGTATTATACCTATCGAAAATATTTCTCAACCTTTGTTTCTTTTGTGTAGTTACCTTTCCTGACCGAGATCCCTTACGCCTAATATCATATTCCCATTTTATTTAAAATCCATTCAGAAACAATATCTTCAACAGGGAAATATTTTTTCGTCTCAATATTCCTGAATCCGTGGCTGACATCCGGAATAACTTTTACTTCATATTTGGTATTGCCACCAATTGCCATCTGTTCTTTCATCATCATGATGCTGGGTTCTACCGAAACCGCCTCATCAAATTCTGCGTAGATATTTAGCCAGGGCACTTTTAATTTCGAAAGTTCTAACATGTAATCCCTTGTCATTGAATTATACATTGGCTGAAAATCCCCTAATCGGAAGTCTTTTAAATGATCCAGCTTATCCGATGTTAACGGAAGGAAAATGGTATCGACATTTGCATAAAATTTCTCAGTCTCCAGGTCAAGCTCTTTCAATCCCTGAACATCACCTTTTTCAACGGATTCGTAATGTTTTTTCCCTAGAGGAACAACGGTATTTTTTACAGAATCTGTTATGCCCATCTGTTTTATGAAAGGCATGGAAGAAAAATAACAGATATCCACAATACTGACCAATGGTGTGGCAATGATGGCAATGAAAGCGACGTCATTACTCCGGGCAGCAGCCAGCGCTGCGATTCGTCCCCCCTGACTGGGGCCGAAAATGCCTATTTATTGAGGATTAATTTTATCTTGCTTTTTCAGAAACTGAATCGCATTTATTGCATCAATTACAAAATCATCAAACGTGGATTTACCAAAATCTCCTCTGGAATCTCCCGTTCCACGCAGAGCGATTACCATTTTCTAAGAATTGTACAGGGCTCATGATTTTATTATGGTACTCAATAACCTCTGGGGGTTCTCCCATATTTTGATTAAGTATCTCTTTAATATTCTCTAACCAGGTACAGTAAAATATATCCTCTTTCCATTGGCTATTTCGTCTTCCTTATTGAACAGGAATTTCATAGCTCGATTAAGGAATCCTCTGCTTCATTAATATTTGTCCCTGATTCGTTTTAATATACTCAAAACAACATGAACTGTTATTTCTCCTGCTCTCTTCAAACTCTCTTTATTGATTTTTTCTGGAATGTCCTGAGAGGTGTGACTGTGCTTACTAATGATACCAACACCCGAGGTGACAATACCGGCTTGAGCAAATGTAAGTTGATCGGATCCCTGGGTTCCTGTTGGTATAATATCATATCCGAGATTTTCAATAGATTTATTCACAACATCAACCAGCCATTGGGGATGATTCGATGCGGTGAAGATTTTCATTAGATCTTCATCCGCCAGCATTCGCCATCTGCTGTTAACTCCCTCACATGCATAATTTTTTACATTTTCAGGTATTTGGGATTTACATTTTATTTCCGATATTCCACTTACCCCACCGTTCATTTCGACCAGAATAGATCCGTTTCCCCCGACATTATCGATATTAAACAACAATTCGCATTGCTTAAGGGACGCGGTATTATCATCAAGATAACTTCGTGAACCAGTAATTCCAATTTCTTCAGCACCGAATGCGACAAATTTCAAAGAATAATTTAGCTCATTTTCAATCTTCTTAAAGTAGCGCGCCAATTCTAATAAAACACCCACACCTGAAGCGTTATCACTGGCACCAGGATTGTTTTTTCTATAAGTGTCATAATGCGCTGTTATTAAAATCTCTTTAGAGGAAGATGCATTATTTCCGATGTTGCCGATAATATTCGCAGATTTATACTTTTTATATTCCTCAGCTATATTCAATTTGAAACTGAGTTCAGCTTGCGATTTTAGCTTCTCGAATTCGAGCGAATCAACGTAGATGATAAGATCGGGTTTATATCGGAGCAATCTGAAATGACCATTCCAATTATTAGCAATTAAGGTCTTTCCTTCTATTCTTTCTTGAGTATAAGGGATCTCAGATTCGTTTAAATCGATTAGTAAAGCTGTTCCCGCATATTCTCTTTTGTTTTGATAAGGATTGAATCCAAGTCCTACAACATCAAATTGTTTATCCCCAACTTGGAGACTCGCATTTGTATATTCAAAAGATTCAAACTCAAATCGCTGGATGTCAACATCGATGTTCATATTTTCGAGCTGATCCTTGATGTATTTTACAGAACGTCTATCATTCACGGTCCCAACCTGCCTGTGTCCCATTTTGGCTAATTCAATGATATGAGTGAATGCCCTGGTGCTGAAATCGACGGGAAGGATTTCAGTACTGGTCTGTTGTTGTGGAAAGCCTAACGCCAATTTGGAAGACAATATAACTAAAAAACAACAAATTTTTAATCGTTTCACTTGATTTCTCCTTATTATAAAAGGTTCTAATTTTACTTCTAATTATGCTTTTTGCTACTTATTGAACCACTGTTCTATTTTTGATACGCTTTTTGTGTAATAGATAAAGCGTAATTTTCATAATTTAAAACATGAATCCAATGATCATTTATCATGATCTCATTTTTCCCATCTGCCATATTTGCACCTCCTTTTCATTCGATTCTGGGGCATTCCACCAACAATACAGCGATATGAATTGGATCTTCATTTTTAACATCAATCATGTTATCAACAAGAAATTGAAGTTTTTCAGAAAGTTCATTTACATCTTTTTTTTCTTGGAGGAACTGCAACCGATGCTAAGGATAATAATCAGCAATATCATAGATATTCGTGAGTTATCTTTATAATGTTTCATAATCTCACTCTAAATTGTTAGTTTTTGTCATTCAACAGGTAAATGTTGCAACGATATTTACTGGATAACGGATTGTCGATTCGTCACCCCAAACATTATCTAAATCCGACAGAAAAAACAAGCATGTTTGCAGTTGTAGACATTGGCTGGTCAGGATGTTTTTCTATCTCATACCGTTCCTAATAACTATCGGCAATTTAAGCTATTGCATCTCTCTAAGATGACTGGTAATTACGTTCAGCAGATTGGAAATACTCATAGCTACGGATTCCCCTTCTTCGGTATTGTCTACTAATCCGACACATACTTTATAATCAGGCAAATAGATGCTTGCCGCCGCATATCCGGGTGCGTTACCACTGTGACCATACGCTTCCAGTCCGTTGAATAGATCCGGATTAAATTTTGCCACACCTAAACCATAACCGACACAAAAATATTCTTCCCCGGTACAGGGAGAATGAAAAGTAAACATCTGATCCAGAGACGCCTGACTGAGTACTGTTTTATCGTGAAACAAGGCACGTGCCCACTTTACCAGGTCTTCCGCATTGGAAAAAACTTCACCACCAATTCCACTAGCAAAAGCTGTTCTTTGCCAGGAGAAAAAGTCATCATAAGTACCGTCCCCATCAAGGTCGTACCAGCCATGCGCTGTATTTGCGGGAAGAGGCTCTCCCATCGATGTAAAAGTATTGCTAAGATTTAGTGGAATCCAGAATCGATCCCTGTTTACTGTGGATATTTCCGATCCGGTTATTTTCTTGATAATCATTCGAAGTAGAGCATAGCCTGTCGTAGAATAATTCCAGTCAGCCCCCTTGGGGAAAATAGAGTCACGATTAAAAGCCAGGATCATCTCTTCTAGCGTCCAGACCTTAGATGGTTCAGAAAAAATGGCTTGCCAGAATTCGTCGTTATCCACAAAGTTATAAAGACCACTGGTGTAATTCAGCAACTGCCGAATCGTAATCGTGCTGTCAATATAAGGATAGGTCGACAGCCATTGATAAAGTGAATCTTCCAGCAAGACTTTACCCTCTTCTACAAGGTGCAGAATGGTTGTAGCGGTAAAAATCTTTCCGATACTTCCGGCTGCAAATACCATATTCGGCGTAATTGCCGTTGTGCCATGAGAAATCCCGCTAACACCGACCCATATCTCACCATCAGGCATGATGACCGCGGCGGAGACGCCTTTTCCATTGAATGATTTAAGTCCATCATCCAATGCTTCCTGTAATTTTTCAGCAAGTGTTGGTTCATTTTTTGGCTCAGCGGGGGAATCTTTGGAACAAGACATGAAATGCAATGTGAACAAAGACAGTAGAAATGGTAATAATACCATCTTTTTCATTGGACTATCTTCTTTTTTACTTGATTATCTCTGGAACTACATCTGTCATTTCAAGATACGATGATAACTTCTATTGGTTGCAGCATAACATAATATAAAAATATTGATTTCAACAAAGAAATACGTCTAATATTACACATTTCACAATTGTGGTGAACTCTGCTGAAACATTCCATTAATTCACAAAACATTCTTCTTTCAAATGCTTTGGCATTCCCGTTGAGAGCAGGGGGTAAGCAGTATTCAATAAGATATAGCAATTGCCATTAATCTGATAAATTTTTCATAACTGTCAAAGAAAATTTAAATATCATAAATTATGAAGATAATGACAGATCTAAGGACTGGGATAAGAAGTTAGCATGGATGAATGAATATTAGTATTGAAGAATTCAAATTAGTAGTTGATAAATCGAGAGATATACCACCTTCGGCTTCAGATGCTCCAAAATAAATCTTCTTTTTCGTTGTTTAAAACACAAAGGGAATGAGACGCCATGATCTTTGGGAATAAGCTTCCCAATCAGCACCAAACTGATGCTGCATGAGCGCTTCTTCGTCATGGATTCGCCATATTAATACCAGGGTCAACGCCGCGACAAGAATCAGCGCCAACCAGGAATGGAAGACCAGGGAAATTCCGATGTTGAACAGCATGATGCCCAGATACCTCGGATGTCGCAGATACCGATACGGACCATCGGTCACCAGCCGATGACCATCTTGAATCGTGACCTGCACGCTGAACTGTTTGCCCAGTGACGCCTCTGCACAAATCATCCCGATAAAACCAAGCGCAAACAGGAAAAGCCCGAAATACCGGACGATCTCAATCTCACCCAGGACAGCGATATTCCAACGGTCCCAATGTGGAGCCACGATGACGCCTGCCAGGGAGAGCGCTTGCAGCAGAAGCACGGCCAGTCCCTGTCGACTGACGGTCTTTTTGCCCTTTGCCACGGTTGCTCCCCACCTCAGGAAGCCAGATCACAACATAAATTTGCAGTAAAACTGCGATTACAACAAGCCAAGCCGTGCCGGATGACCCATGAAACCCCGAAAATCGTTCACGCCCCATCCCACCATCGGTAATCCGACGAAGATCACGATCCTAATCAATAGTTTTATTGCAGCACGAATAGCAATAGGCATAAAAGTAGCTCCTAAATTTGCCTGAGCGATTTAATTTCAGCACTCACCTGCCACTATGTAGCGCAGCGGAATAACGGTCAAGTGCAGCGAATAGTTAGATGTTGTTATATTCATATTTTGCATTTGGTTATCCTAAAGATCTTTATTTATAAAATAAACTCATGATATAAATATAATACAATGTTTATAGAATATTCTCTCTCAACATGTACCCAACAACGGATCCTTTTTCTACTAAAAAGTCTAATATTATTAAAACTTCTTGTTTTAATTTTTTCGTTTTCTTTATTTTTTCACGGTTTTACTAAATGTATTTTTTAACAAGATGTTCTAAGTAGTAAACAGTGTTAGTTTCTAGTTTTGCATTTAACAAATTTTTATTATTCTTTAATATATCAGAAATCCAAGATACTCCATCATTTAAATAAGAACTTCCGATATCATTTAATAGTTTTGAAATAGAATATAGAGTTGAAGCGTATTGGCCTATTTTTTCCGAGTTTTTTTTAAAAATCTTTTATTTTCATTCTTTAATGTATGCCATTCAGTAGCAGTTTCTTTCCAATGGTTTTGAGCAAAAAGATAACTTTTTATAATTTTATCGATATACCAATACCTATCTCCTTCTTTACAAAGTTCACTTACTTTGTCTTTAAACAAATCCCAAACTTCCCAAAAATTTTCATAAGAATTCAAGTAATCTTCAGCAGATATAAATTCCTTGAATAAATCAGCAATTGCTTCTGAGCCATTAAAATTATCAAGGAATGGTTTTAAGTAGTCTTGTATTTCTTCTTTTTGAGAACTTAATACAAAATAAGCTAGTTTCTCTATGAAATCATGCCTAACTTTATAAGCAATTTTATCTTCTCTATCATTTGAAAGTAATTTTTCAACAAAACTAGTACCACTTAGTCAAATTTAAATTAATACCCCAAATCGGGTAAGACAGTGGCCACTGTGTCACTGTCATTAATATCAATGGCAGAGGCCCACTGAGTTACCCCGATAAGTTATAAAACGTAAGATACCACTGATCTGACTAAGCAGGATTATTCGGAGTGATATACAAATCAAGACCACAAAGGATTTTGAAGCCTTTGAGGTCTGATTTCTCGGAGCGACGCCTATCACAACAATTCATTACATCGGCTGCAAAACAGAGTCGGTTCAGAGCAGGCACGAGTTGAAATTGAAAAGCTGTTCAAACTTTTTGAAATTGCTAGCATCGACAAATCTATTTTAGAATCTGCCGTGCGGTCAGAAATAACAGATTTTGAGGATGCGGTAGTACATGAAGCAGGTAAAAATGTCAAGGTTGAGGCAATTGTTACTCGTAATCCAAAAGACTTTAAAAAAGGAACTTTGCCTGTCTATTCACCTGAAGAACTTTTAAAGAAGATGGATGAAGAAGATAAAGAAGCCACAAAAAAAAGACCAAATTTAAAAAGCTCTCACTGGTCTTTTTACAAAAATACTGAAGTATCTAAGTTCGCCTTTGCCCGCATGAAACCCGCCATCCAGCTTTTTGAACCACAAAAATATCGACGCTTATTCCTGGAGATCGATTTGGTGTTGGGCTTTCGGGATGAATTGGCACCGTAAACCGCCGTCTGGATCGAAGATAAAAGCGGTAATTTCGTCAAGACCGTTTATGTCTCGGGATTCAGCGGCTATGCCAAAGAGAAGCAAGCCAATCTGTCCGATTGGGTAAAAGCCTTAAAATTTCGGGACACCGACGTCGTAACAGCCCCAGTATCGATGTGGGATATCACATCTATGTCTGGGATTTAAAGGATTACCAGTGTAAACATGTGCAGGCTGGAGAATATGTTGTCAAAGTCGAGGTTGCCTATTGGCCCAGTATGGAATATCAGTCAGCCTCAGTCAGTTTTACCATCGGTAGAAAAGATGCGAAAGTTGTGGTCGAGGAAGGGAATTTGATACCGTATTTGAAAGTTAGGTATTTTGCTGACATTTAAGTATTATAACCCACAGAAAAAAACTGACACGGAAAAAAATAAGGAAATATTTTCC
>JABAOC010012843.1_pt1 | contig 18709 bp, 14 predicted proteins | sample 7062161 | NCBI WGS metagenome assembly JABAOC01 (sample SAMN14538625, study PRJNA623070) | marine sediment metagenome | biome: marine biome [ENVO:00000428]; feature: marine pelagic biome [ENVO:01000023]; material: deep marine sediment [ENVO:00002113] | place: India: Gulf of Khambhat ... | reverse complement strand
GGATGGTATCTGATCTCGTTGCCATTAACACCGCCAAATAACAGCCTTAGCGTTCTGTTTCCCACAGCCATGGCTGCTTTTGCTTACGATCCCAGTGGTGGTTCCTATATTCCTGTTACTTCTTTGGAACCTAAGAAAGGCTATTGGTTACTTATTCCTTCGGCGACCAGTTCCACAATCACTGGGGTACCACTGATGACCTATACCGAGCATTACAACATTGGTTGGCATTTGATTGGCACCGTGGCTAGCACGACCAATTTTACTGACCCCAATGACAATCCCAATGGTTCGGTCATTGCTACTTATGGCTGGAATCCTGCAACCAGTCAATATTACCCAGTCTATCCACCAGGTACTGGCGTACTGAATGAAAAGGAAGGTTACTGGTTAGCTGTAGCTAAATCCTGTGATCTGATAATTGGAAGTTCAGCGCTCTCAAAAGATGCTGTAGCTTCTGAAGTAGATATGAAGGCATTTTATCAGCGATTTGGTGCACAACCGCCGGTCCCGCCGTTCTTAGCGGATCCTGGTCTGGCTCAATCGTTACCGCCTGAGAATGTGAGTTCCCGTATTTATCCCAATCCCTTTAATCTGGAAACCGTGATTGAGTATTGGCTGCCTCAAGCAGGATTTACAAGGGTATATATTTACAATAGCATGGGTCAGCGAATTCGGACGCTGGTCGAGTCGCAACAATCGCAAGGTATACATCATATGGTTTGGGATGGTCGAAATGATAATGGAGAAATCGTAACTAACGGTATTTATTTTTATAGGATTATCACTCCAGAATTTGTAGAGACTCAAAAAATAATACTGCTGAAATAAGCTTTAAATAAGAAATTTTACATGAATTTCAAACAAAAGGGGCTGTTAGTAAGTTTCCTAATAGTAGCCCCTTTTTGCTCGATTAAAAAATCTTTTCCTTATAAGGAGGTAGTGTAAAAAAGATATGAAACACTAATAATTAAGTTGGAGTTAAAAAATGAATAGAATATTAGCACTGGTATTGATTTGTATTATGATTCAATATGGTTTAACACCATTAAATGCACAAATCAAATCTAACGACTTTACAAATCAAAATTTATTAGTAACATGGGCAGTTCCGTTGACAATCATGGGTGGTGGAATGACTTTAACTCGCACTTTTGGAGGTGATCCGAATGCAACAAATGAATTTGATATAGGGATAGATGTTCCGGCAGCTCCCTCTGGCTTTGATTACTACGCCTATTTTGAGATAGCACAGTTCCCTAATTATTTAGATACAGATATTCGGCCCTGGATTGAACCGTATGAAATAGACATTGATTGGTCATTGAAGGTAGTCAATGCCACGGGAAAGACTTCTTTTGTAAGTTGGGATCCATTGAACTTACCCTCTGTAGGTACATTTACAGTTGAAGGGATAGGTGAACCAATAGATATGCGGACCCAGGATTCACTTGTGTTCAATGGTGATAAGATGCTTCTGATTAAATATGAAGGAGGCACCTTTGTGAAGGTTCTAGCAAATAATCAGACAAACGCCTACCAACTATTTCAAAATTATCCCAATCCATTTAATCCCAAAACCTGTATTAAAGTTCACATTCCTAAAACAACTTTTGTCGTTTTACAGATATTCGACACATTAGGGCGTGAAATTTATACATTAGTTGATAGTGAAATACCACCTGGCGTTTATGAGTATGTCTGGGATGGGAGAAATAGTGAAGGAAGGGAAGTGGCAAGTGGACTTTATCTTTATCAAATACAAGCCGGAGATTTTCTAAAATCGAAGAAGATGGTTTTAATCCGATAATCAGGATACACGAATACAAATTTGCTACTCCTTATAATTTAAAAATGCGAGGTAATCGTAATGGAAATTAAAAAAAATATTCTCCTCGGATCTGTTTTTCTTATGTTAGTTTTTGGTACAATTATTAGTCAAGGGATGGAGCTAACAATTGAAGTTGCTGCTGAGCGTTACAAGATAGTTGACACACCTGATGGCTTTCAACAAATAAAGATGGTTGATTTTGGAAATCTTCTGGTTCCTGGCAAACCAATGCTACCAGTAAAGGTTTTCATGATTGCTTTGCCACTAGGTGCTGAAGTTACAAACGTAAATGTGAATGGAATAAATCCCGTTGAACTAATAGGCACATATCGAATCGTGCCTGCTGCTATGAATATGCCCTCAGATCATAGGCATGATTTAGACAAACAAAGCATAAGGGAGTGGCAAAATAATTACAACCTCACCTATTCTTCAGATCAAACCTATCCCCCTAAGGTTGGAGAATACATAGGCAGCGGTAGCTTAAGAAAATATACCTTTGTGCGTGTCGCATTTTTTCCCTTTTCATATCAGCCCAAATCTGGTAAGCTAATTTTCTATCCTTCGGCTATCATCTCCCTCAATTATTCCCCATCTTCATTAGGAAGTTTCGACGTCCAAGAAACACAACGACTACTTTCAGATACGGTTGCTGATGAATTAGCTTCAAAACTCTTTGTGAATTATTCACAAGCAAATGATTGGTATTTTTCTGAAGGCAGAGATGCTGAAGCCATGGAGACTTATAATTACATTGTCATTACTACCGCTGACCTGCAGAATTCTGTTGCTACCCTTGTTTCCTGGAAACAAGATTTAGGATTTAGTGTAAAGGTAGTTACAACTTCCTGGATAAATAATAACCTCCCCGGAAGTGATTTGCAAGAAAAAATAAGAAATTTTCTTAAAGCTAATTATACTGCATGGGGGATAGAATACGTGCTCCTTGTGGGTGATATAACTGAGATCCCCATGCGAATTTGTTACCCGAAACCTAATGATTCCCAGGAGAGCACACCCACGGATTATTATTATGCAGATCTTACTGGAGACTGGGATTCTGATCACGATAACTATTATGGTGAATATGGCGAAGATAACGTGGACTTTGTTCCAGAGGTCTATGTAGGACGAATTCCGTGGAGCGATGTCGGCACAGTAAGCAGCATCTGTCAGAAAATAACTGATTTTGAAGGCGATGTGGGGCTATGGAAGAATAATGCTCTGCTCTTAGGAGCGATATCCAATTACGCCAATGAAGATCATAATATGGGACACAATAAGACTGATGGCGCCGAATTGATGCGGGAAATCATTTCCAATCTTCTAGGAGGTTGGAACTACACAACAATGTATGAGAAAGCAGGAATAAATCCATCTCCCTATAGTTGTAATTATCCTTTAACGAATGCCAATGTGATAAGTAACTGGTCTTCTTCTTCCTATGGGATAGTGAATTGGAAGGCTCACGGTGGCAGATACGATGCCTGGCGTAAGTACTGGTCCTGGGACGATGGTGATGGCGTTCCCGAAACGAAATCTCCCGATGAAATGCAGTGGATACCCTTGCTCTCTACTACCGATGTTAATAGCCTTGATGACGATCATCCATCCATAATTTTCGCTTGCTCCTGCGAAAATGGTTGGCCTGAGGCAAATAATCTTGGCAAAATGCTGTTAAAACAGGGCGCTGTGAGTATTATTGCTAGCACCAGAGTTTCCTGGTATACAATTGGGTGGCAGGATAAAGATGACGGAGGAAATGAGTCCATTGATTACTATTTTTTCCATTATCTGATTAATGATGATAAAAATGTTGGTAGCGCTTTATTTAATTCTAAGATTTACTATCTTAATAATTTTTTTTGGTGGGATTGGGAAAGTCAACAAAATATGTTCACTTTTTGTCTGTATGGAGACCCAGCGCTAATAAGAAGTGGGAGAGCAGTCGCACGTATCACTGTGACCTCACCTAATGGTGGAGAAGTTTGGCATGTGGGAGAAAATAGGACCATCAGTTGGACGTCTCAAAATACCAGTGGTAATGTGAAAATCGAGTACAGTTTCACTAGTGGTATCAGTTGGACAACCATCATTACCAGTACACCGGACGATGGATCTCATCCCTGGATTGTGCCCAATACGCCGTCAACCAACTGTTTTGTGCGAATCACAGATGTGGATGGAACCTCTTCGGATCAAAGTGATGAGCCGTTTACTATCGAAGGAACAGAAAACTTGACATTAATGTCACCAAATGGAGGTGAAGTTTGGCAGGATGGGACGAGTCAATCTATCACCTGGACTTCCTCTGGCACCAGTGGTAATGTAAGAATCGAGTATAGCTTCAATAGTGGGATCAATTGGATAAACATTATCGATAGTACACCGGACGATGGGTCACATCCCTGGACGGTTCCCAATACAACCTCAACAAACTGCTATGTGCGGATCACCGACATAGACGGTACTCCCTCGGATCATAGTGATGGACCATTTATAATCATTTCGAAACCGGATTGGATCGTACCTATTACCATTACTGGGGGTAACCCAAGCTATTTCTTAACTTTTGGAGGGCATGCTAGTGCCACCAATGGATTCGATAGTGGACTGGATATTCTGGCTGCACCTCCGGGTATGACTTATTATACTTATTTTGAAATCAGTGAATTTCCTAACTATTTAGAAACCGACATCCGTGAATGGATCACACCGTATGACACGGATATTGATTGGACATTAAAGATTGTCAATACCAGAGGGATAACTTCCACATTGTCCTGGAATCCAGTGTATATACCTACAGGTTCAGGTATAGGAACCTTCAACTTAGTGGGTCCAAGTCTCAATGTTGACATGGGAAGTCAGGGTTCCGCTCAAGTGATCGGCGATGCCACATTACTCATTCAGTATCGTTCAGGCATCACCATGAGCTACAATTTTTCACAACAGGGATGGTATCTAATCTCGTTACCATTAACACCACCAGATAACAGCCTTAGCGCCCTGTTTCCCACAGCTATGGCTGCATTTGCCTATGAAGCTGCCAGCGGTTCTTATAATTCTGTTACCACTTTGGAACCTAAGAAAGGCTATTGGTTGCTTATGCCTTCGGCGACCAGTTGCACAATCACAGGGACAGCGCTAACCACCTATACAGAGCATTATAATCAAGGCTGGCATCTGATTGGTTCTGTGGCAGATGGAACTAATTTCACTGATCCCAAAGACAATCCCAATGGTTCGGTCATTGCTACCTATGGCTGGAATTCTACCACCAGTCAATATTTCTTTGTATTTCCTCCAGGTACTGGTGAATTGAAAGAGAAGGAAGGTTACTGGTTAGCAGTAGCGCAGCCCTGTGATTTGATAGTGGGAGGTTCTTCGCTATCCAAAGCCATGGTTGCTTCTGAAGTAGATATGGAGGCTTTTTATCAGCGATTTGGTTCTCAACCACCTGTTGCGCCATATATAAATGATCTTAGTGTGGCTCAATCTTCTCAAACATCAGAGGAAGTAATCTTGCACAATTATCCCAATCCTTTTAATCTTGAGACAATGATTGAATATTCAGTATCGAAGCCGGGAATGACCAAGATATACATTTACAATGCCCTAGGTCAGAGGATTCGGACATTATTAGAGATGCAGCAACAGACTGGCATCCATCAGGTTGTGTGGGATGGAAGAAATGAGAATGGTGATTTTATGAATAGTGGCATTTATTTCTGTAAGATTATCACATTAGGATTTGTGAAAATCATGAAAATGCTACTACTTAAATAATCAGCTTGAATAGATTTATAGATTGCAGATAAAATTTTTTCGAGTGCAGCCCTTAATTCTTTGCTAATCATATAATTTTTTACAATGAGAGGTAAAAATGAGTAAAACAACTTTAAGAACAGTTCTTTTAGTCTTAATTTCCATAGTAATTATTTACAGTCCTCGATTGACACATGCTTACATTAAATCTTCATCAAAGGTTACGAAAAATATTATGGCGAGCCAATTATTAACATGGGCGGTACCTCTAACTATTTCAGTAGATAATATAATTTTTACTCGTACATTTGGCGGTGATCCCAATGCTACGGATGGCTATGATCTCGGGCTGGATGTTCCCGCTGCTCCTCCAGGTATGACCTATTATGCCTATTTCGAGATTCCTCAATTTCCTAATTTTTTGGATACAGACATTCGAACCTGGATCTCTCCTTATGATAGAACTATTGATTGGACATTAAAAATCATTCGTGCCACTGGGATAACATCCACAATGAGTTGGGATCCCCAAAATTTTCCAGCCAAAGGCATCTTTATACTGGAGTGGGCAGATAGCTCGGTCGATATGAGAGCTCAGGATTCGGTCATGTTCGTAGGGGATAGGGTATTTACCATTACTGTCACAACTGGCTTTAACATCTCAGGTACTACCGGTTATTATTTCAATAATCAACCAATTGTTAATGTTACTATGACCCTGAATGGAAGTCAGGCTCTCAGCGATACCGATGGTATGTATTCTATCATTGGAATATCTGAAGGTAATTACATCTTATTACCTTCCAAAGATGGTGAGTTAGGAACAAGTATCAGTGCTTTTGATGCTTCTATGGTTTTACGTTATGTGGTGGGACTGGTATCATTAACCCCATATCAAATGATTGCCGCTGATGTTTCAGGTAATGGCAGCATCTCTGCCTTCGATGCCTCGTATATTTTGAGACATGTGGTTGGATTGATTACTGAGTTCCCGGTTGCTGATGATTGGAGTTTTGTACCCAGTGGATTTGCTATCGACGAGAACAACTGGAATACAGCACCGAATCATCTTAGTTATTCTCCCTTGAATTCGGATCAAACTGAACAGGATTTCAAGGGAATCATTTATGGCGATGTCTCGGGAAACTGGTCCCCTATTAGACAGCAATTGGCTGCTGTTCCCAAATCTTTAACTGGCGAAGCAATCGTTCAATTGGGCGATATGGTCCCACTTCCCCAGCATCAATTTATGGTACCAGTGAAAGTCAATAGTACAGGGGAAATATTATCTGCAAAACTAAAGATAACTTATGATCCCCAGGTATTATGTTTCCAGGATCTTAGTTTGGGTGAAACAATGAGGGAATATTGTGTTAATTATCATCTCAATCAAGGAGAATTGACCATAGCTCTGGCTGGTGCTCATGCCATAACTTCTACCTCTGATTTAGTTCTAGTAAAATTTGAAACTATTGATCATAAATTTAATCCCCAATCAACTATCAAATTGAAACAGGTAGTATTAAATGAAGGATTAATTAAAGCTAATTTTTTCGATAACCAGCTTTCACACAATCCTTCGATGCCTTTCACGATGGAGTTACTTCAGAATTATCCCAATCCATTTAATCCTCAGACTCATATCTTGTTTCAGATTCCGAAAACGACACGAGTTGTGTTGGAAATATACGATATACTCGGACAAGAAACCTGTACCTTGATTAATGAAGAAATGCCGGCAGGTTATCACGAGGTTAGCTGGGATGGTAGAGATAGTAATGGAAGAAAAATAGCAAGTGGGGTTTATATTTATATGTTAAAAGCCGGAGATTTTATGGATTCCAAGAAAATGCTCTTTATACAATAGTTAATATGAAATTTTGCAGCGCGATAAAAAAGACAAAGATAGGAAGGTTGTCGTCTATCTGCATCAAGAGTCATGGCTAATTGATCTGCTTGTCGAATTGATAACATAGTTTCATCCTACTCATTTAAATAATGAGGGTGAGAAAAAAAATGGAATTTTGTTTTATTCGAATCTTAATAAAAACAATGGAAAAATAATTCAAAAAATGGTAACTAATTTTTTCTCACCCTCAAAATCGACATTTATTGAGGGAAATCCTTACGGCATAAAAAAGGATGATTTAGATAATGAAATATTGGATCGGTTGAAATATGAATTTAAATGGGCACAGGCAATTTCGGATAGTGCCATGATTCACAAAATGGAAATCCCCTGGATAGATACCTGGTTTTATGGGCGGTATCGAGCGATTTTCTATGCTGGCGACAAAAATTTTAAAGACTACTTTTTAACTCATAATCGTGTGCAGGACATTGATGGAAATTTATATGAACCCAAGTTTTATTTTGAAGGAGATGGGATAGGAGTGTTCGGCTCAGCCATTGCGGATACAGTCTATTTTGAAGTATTGAAATAAATGTACATCAGTCAATCTTGTCTGATTCCGAAATAAATAATAAATAAATCCGCATAATAGCTCATCAAATTTCAATAAGTAGAGGTTATTTTTGACTAATAAGAATTTCGACGTCATCATCATCGGCGGAGGGATCATCGGCAGTTCTATTGCATACTTTTTGGCAGCGCAGGAAGCTTTTCAGGGCTCGATTCTTGTCGTCGAAAAAGATCCTACTTATGAACGTTGTTCAACTACGCTTTCAGTAGGCGGAATTCGACAGCAATTTTCGACTCCTGAGAATATTGAAATTTCAAAATTTGGGATAAACTTTCTGAAATCTATTAAAGATCATCTTTCTGTAAATGATATTGAACCTAATATTTCTTTTCAAGAGGCAGGGTATCTGTTTTTAGCGACTGAAAAGGGCTTATCCATTCTAGTTAAAAATTATGAACTTCAGAAGTCACACGGAGTGGATGTTGTTTTAATGACTCCTTCGGAACTCCATCAAAGATTTCTCTGGTTAAACGTTTCGGATTTAGCAGCAGGATCGCTTGGACTCAAAAATGAAGGCTGGTTCGATCCTTACAGCCTGTTGATGGCTTTTATTCGCAAAGCAAAATCATTAGGAGTTCAATATCTTAAACAAGAAGTCATTGACATCAAGCGTAACGGAAATAGTGTGTCCGATTTAAGTCTCGCAAATGGCGAAACAGTTGCATGTCATTATGTAGTAAATGCTGCAGGTCCCAGAGCAACTGAAATTGCGAAAATGGCGGGTATTAATGATCTTCCTGTGCGTCCTCGAAAGAGATTTGTTTATACATTTCAATGCAAAAGTAAAATCCCTGATTGTCCTTTAGTCATTGATACAAGCGGAGTCTATTTTCGACCTGAAGGTGAAAATTTTATTTGTGGAATTTCCCCACCTAAAGATCAAGATCCAGATTGCCTGGATTTTGAAATAGATTATCAAATTTTTGATGAGATGATTTGGCATATCCTTGCCCGCCGTATCCCTACGTTTGAAGCGATTAAGCGAACAGCTTCCTGGGCGGGGCATTATGCTTACAATATTATTGATCAGAACGCCATCATCGGCATGCATCCAGAAATCAGTAATTTCTTTTTTGCCAATGGTTTTAGTGGACATGGATTGCAGCAGGCGCCTGCCGTGGGACGAGCCATCAGCGAGTTAATCACTTTTGGTGTTTATAAAACATTAGACTTAAACAAATTCTCATTTGAGCGATTTAGATCTGGGGCATTGATTAAAGAGAGAAATGTTGTATAGAATCGCCCAAATGCTTATATTTATCCAAAACATTAAAATAGTTGATAACATTTACATGATATGATCTTTAAAAAAAGAGGCTTAGAATGGATGATTTAAATGAATATCCAGAAAATTTCTGGGAAGGTTACGAAGGAATATGTCAAGCCTGTGATGCGTATGGACCCGTCAATGATCTATCGCTTTGTGATAGCTGTGCTGAAAAGTTCGAACGGGATATCANNCAATGGGATTATTCTGTAAATGCCTTTGGGTTGACGGCCGAGCAAAGAGAAGAACTTCGCCATCAAATCATTGCAAAATACGGGGAAAAATTAGAACTTATTGCCCCTTCAAAAAAAGATTAAAGATTTGTTTCATAAAAAGGACGACAAAAGCGGAGGTAAGATCAATTTGAATAGCTGAGAAACAGTTACGTCGACAATGGCGTATCGAAAAGGTGATCGAACTCCAATCGATATTGGAGCAACGATATTAACAAAAAACAGGAGGGAGTATGTTAGATTTCGCAAGTATCAATTATCTGGCAGTTATTGTCTCAACACTGGTAGCCTTTTTCTTCGGCGCTCTATGGTATTCTCCAATTTTATTTGGCAATGCCTGGATGAGAGCATTAGGTAAATCGAGAGAAGAGTTGCCGGCATCAACTCTTCCCATGCTCATCGGCTTTATCTGTACTTTTATAACAGCGTTGGGATTGGCATTGATCATTAATGGCATGGGAGTTACAACGCTTCTCGGGGGCATTTTGGTCGGATTGGTGGTTGGGATCGCTTTTATTACAACCAATTCGCTTTCCGAATACTTGTACAGTGGTGAGACGATGAAATTATTTTGGATTCATGCGGGGTATCGAGTGGTTTATATTTTAATCATGGGTGCGATTTTGGGTGTCTGGCAATAGAAAGGAAACTCAGATGGGCTCCACTTTCAAAGTGGAGACCATCTGTTTAGTTGGAGCACTTTTATTAAAATGAAATCAATTGTCTTCGAAACAGATAAATCGATCAATTTATCGCAATCAGAAAAAGATGCCATTACTTCACGGGTTGAGAAGGTACTTGCCAAAGCTCACGAATATGCATTTTTTCAATTGAATAATAAAGCTGCGGTTTCACTCGATTCGCTTGCTAATTTAGATAAATTATGCCAAACTTATCAGAATGAGAAAATCTGCATTTTCACCGGCGCGGGAGTTTCATTTACCGAGTCAAAATATTATCAAACGCCAGGTTGGTGGGATCTGCTATTGGAAATTTACACTCGAATCCATCCAGAAGTAAACAATGCTGAAAAACCAGCTAAATTCGAACAACTAAGAAAAAGCTATTCCCATCCATGGCAAATGGCAAGTCATCTGGAAGAGATTGCTGGCGAAGAAAAGTTTACTGATATTTTACGCCAATTATTTTACCATCGGACGACAAAACAAGATTTGAAACGAAGACCTATCGGTGCCGATAAGGACAAACGACTGCCAATCGATTATCTGAATCACGCCTTGACGTTGAATGCGGTCATTGCATTTTGTTCCAAAATTAGAGCAATTCGGAAACATCCATGTTTTCTGAAGAATGAAAAAATCCAAGCTGTACTGACATTGAACTACGACTGTTTTGTTGAAGCAGGAGCAACGCAGAAGTATAATTCTGGAAAATTTAAGCCAAGAATTTCCAGAGAACGACCTGATCGTGACGATCAATTACCTGTTTACCACATTCACGGCTACATTCCGTATGGCGGGCGAAAACCAGCGAAGGGACTGGTACTAACAGAAGTATCCTATCAAAAGGCATATCAGAAAGAAGGCGATGCCAGCATAATTCTCAATGATTTTCTCAGTCATTTTTCTACATCATTTATCGGCATTTCTTTTAATGATGAATTATTGCTAAAACATCTTGAAAGGCAGGCAAAAGCAGATGGAGCGAAAAATCACTTTGCTTTTCTGAAAATCGGAACATCGAATGAATTATTAAAGCGACTTCGATCTGTCAATGTTTTTCCGATTCTATTTGAAGCTTATGAACAAATCCCGTTGATTTTAGAACAGGTTTATCAAACATTTTTCCCATCAACGTTAGCTATCGAAATTGAGGCAAAAATTGAGGACAAAATCAGGAAAGTCGGTATTGTTGAATTAACAAAAAATGAATATTGGGAGTTATTGTTGTATAATAAAAAATAGTTTGCTTCGTTTAAGAGTAATTAGTGTCTGCGCGAAAATGTGACACAAACCTCTGCCTTATTAGCAGGAATCTTGCTAAGTTACATATTTTAGTCACAAGCAAGATGCTTGTGTTACGATTATAGGGCTTTTCGTCCAAACACTAATTATTAATTTGAAAAGGATTTTACCATGATAAATTTTGAAAAAAACCGACCAGAAGGCTTTACTGGAAAGGGGGACGAATATTTACCAGAAATAATCGACCATTTAGAGGATTTATTGTTAGATATGGAAGATTCTTATGAAACTGAAGCATTGGATCTATTATATGAAGACTGGGAGGAATTAGCATGGCAATTGGTGGAGTTTGCTGAGGATATTCATAATGACATTGGTATCTGGAAAAGCCTTGAGCAATTTAATCTAAAATTCTTTGGGACAAAGCTTCCGTTAGCTCCCCATTTCGATAATGAAGAGTCTCATTTTATATCCGCAGATAGGGTTCATCATTTTCTCTGGATTATGTTTGCTGTATTTGAACCCGATCTCATTCTCTCACCAACGCATAACGATTTGTTGCTCTTAACAAAAAAGGTCACTCAATTTTTAAATGAACGGTTCGTTGATGTACCAAAAGATTCCGGTGTTAAAAAATTTCTGGCTCAGCCGGACCGGTATGGCTGGGATGTAAAGAGAAAACTAATCTGGTTAGGTCAACACTCCTATTTATTTCGAAATCATTTTCGTGATTATCTTGAGGATCGGGATGAAGAAGCTCGAATAGCAGTGGTGGATGATTTCGTTAATCAAGAAAATACTTCGTGGTCTGGACTTGGTGTGATCGATATTCTGGCAGAGACTTTGAATATTTCAGAAAAGCAAAAGAAGGAGCTTAGAATCTGGTACGAAAGGCATCTGTCTTTTTATAAAATCCTATCTATAATTGGTCCAATTCTCAAAGCTTTAAACATCATCAATAATGAAAATTACACAATTAGAGTTGGGGAAGATAGAAGCAGTCGATTTGAAATTAACGAGATATACTTTGGAAGCCTGGTTCCATGGAATAGAGAATGGTATTGGTCTGGTGTTCAGATAAAGTTTTCTGATCCTGGCCCAGAACAACTCCAGGAATTAAAAAAGAGTTTTATAATACAGAGTGCTGGAGTCGTTTATCGTTACGATGCTTCGCTTCTTCAAAGGGCAAGAGAATCGTTGAAAAAGCACCATGATAATTTTGTTGAATATAAAGGCAGCGATTTTGTTATCTATCCCAATGGTCGAGCGATGGAAGATGATTTAAACAAATGGTATCAATTCCTGTTCAATTCTGCGCCTGAGCATTTAAGAAAGGAGCATCAAAAGAAGTATAATGTTCCAGAAGGTGGGCGGCGGATGTCGTTACCTCAACATATTATCGAATTTGAAAATGGAGTAGGTTTCTTTTATAATCCTGATGAAGGACAGGAAATGATGCTCAATTTTAATGACCTTGTCAGCGGTCTGAAGAAACAGGGGGAAAACCTAAATGAAGAAGAAACTCGTACGATTCGCGGATTTATTGAATCGGATGCAATCAGTCCACGATTTGTAAGAAATATGGTTGATCAATACGGATGCGAATCGATCGCAGAAGCGTATTTTATTGAAGATACTAAAAACAATTATTATTTGGATTACTTGCTTCATCGTTATAAGGGACATTATTTTAGAAATAGATACCCAGCAATCTCATTGGTTATTTGAAATTAGAGTAATTAGGAGAAAGCCAAATGCAAGAAAAAGACCCAAAAAATCTCGATAAAATTTTAGAAGAGCACACCGAACGTGTTTATGAGCTTTATCAAAATAAATCAAAAAGTTTCCAGAAAACCTTTCGTCTATTGTTCAGTTTTGCTTTGCTGTTTTTATTTATTATTTTGATACCGTATGTTTCTATTCGCATTATTAATGAAGGAATCGATTTACGTCAGAAAGCATTAAAAAAGGAGATCATCCAGAAGCATGAAGTCCTGGAGACGTACAAAAATATTCAAAATGCAATCGATAAGCTTCATGCCGATTTAAAGAGTGGTCCGCTGAGGTTGAGGGAATTCATCTATTCACTCCAGCGAAGTGATGTCCAGATGCCAATGATACCTCAGCAGAATCTGGCGCTTCAACAGCCGATTCAAACTCCGCTTCAGCAAAGTGAAGCCATCCCCGATGAAAATTGGACAGAAATACGAGTGCAGGAAGAGATTCAGCGCCAATTTGAAGAATATGAAACGATTCTTCGAAAAGATGTTCTTGAACCACTACAATCTCTAAACAACGATACGCTTGTCGTGATGGATGTGAAAAACATCGAGGATGGACTTGACACATTAAAGAATACTTTTGCTACCGAGCTCGACCAAAATCCTCGTTTTTGGGAAACATATAGTGGAAAAGGCGGATTTTACTCAACATTAGATGATAAAGTTCGACGGTTTTGGGATATCCATGGCTCTCAAATCGATGAGCAAAGCCGTTTAATTCAACGGCAATCTGTTGAGTTACAGAAAATCCAAAATGAATTGGATGATCGACTGAACAAAATGAAAGATCAGGAGAAACAGATCGGGGCACGGTTGCAGCAGATTGAGTTTCCGTTCGGCAAACTCCCCATTGGATTGACCGAATCCATCGCAGTTTTTCCGATTATTTTAGCGATAGGGTTTTTTATTATTGCCTCGCAATTACGACAGACGATTCGTTTAAGGAAAAATTTTCATCAGCTCTATCAACAAAAAGATCCAACGAAGACCGTTCTGGATGATGGCCAGATCGCTCTCATTGCCCCGCTCTGGATTGATCCTGAAAGCCCCAACAAACAAAAGTTGGTTCGAGTTACGATTCTTTCTATTCCATTTTTAATTTTTCTCATTTCCTGCACTCTCATTTTTCATAACTGGACGATTCCCGGTTTTTTTGCTTATGCCGACCGATTGAATTGGTGGTTATATGGTGGGATGTATTTGCTGAGTTTGGTGATTTTTGGTTATGGTTATCGGCAAATATTTAATGAGCTGAAGAGCTATTCTAATAATTGAACATGGATTTAACAGGCAGTCCACGATGTTGCCGTCAGGGACGGCAACTATCTATATATTGTGTAGTTGCGGTCCCTGACCGCAAGATATGTTATTCCTTAAAAGATGAGATTGGCGAGATGAAATCTGGCGATTATATCAATATTCCTGCCCATTGCAAACATCGTGTTGAGTGGACTGATCCGAATTGGTAGACGATCTGGCTGGTGGTGCATTATTGAAGGTATTTGGCTTCGGGCTATTGGCATTCAGCTTTTTGGCTGTGAGAGAAGTGATTAAAAAGCTGAATTTTCCTCCAATTTTTACACCCTCATCATAATAAAATAATTGATTAAGACTTGCTTTTTTTGTATATTGTTCTATCATTATTTATAATAATCAAACAGAATCCTTAAACTGCTCGAAATTATGGATAAAAATTCTACTAAACCTTTCTGGCTGCTACCAGAATCAAGACGATTGGAGTTCAAGCAGGAATTTCCTTCAGGAACAAAGATCGCAGAAACTGCTATTGCTTTTGCAAACGGCGCAGGTGGAAAAATAATTTTCGGTATACAGGATGATCCTCGAGAAATAATTGGAATACCTGATAACGAGCTCTTTTCCTTAGAAGAAAGGATTGTCAATCATCTCCATGATCTTGTTTGTCCAACCCTCGTTCCTGAAATTTATATCCAGACTGTAGAATCCAGGTCATTGCTCGTTGTTGAGATTTATCCTGGCTCAGACAAGCCTTATTACTTGAAAAAATTGGGCAAAGGGAACGGAACTTTTGTTAGAATTGGCTCGACCAGTCGTAAAGCATCGAGAGAAATGTTGGACGAGTTAGAACGCCAGCGAATGAAGATGTCTTTTGATTCAGTTGTTTATTATGAAACAACCGCTGATGAACTCGATTTAGAATCTTTTAAAAATGAATACGAAAAAGTTACTGGGAAGAGTCTTGATAGAGAACATTTGATTAATATTGGACTCTTCAAGAAAGATCGTAATCGGCTTTATCCAACTAATGCCGCTGTTTTGTTGTCAGATTCTCAAGTTAGAAAACAGGCATTCCCTTATGCTAAAATTGAATGCGCTCGTTTTAAAGGTGCAGATAAACGTTTATTTTTAGACCAGCAAACCATCGAAAAACCTATTCACAAATTAGCCGAGCCGTGCATTGATTTTGTGAAAAAAAATATTGCCCTGAGCTCAGAGATTGGTGAAATTTATCGAAAAGATCGCTGGGAGTACCCGCTTGAAGCAGTCAGAGAAGCGATTACAAACGCCATCATTCATCGGGATTATTCTATTCTTGGAAGTGATATCAAACTGGCAATTTTTGATGATAGACTTGAAATCATCAGTCCAGGTCCCTTACCTGAAACAATTACTCTGGAGAGCCTTGGTTCGGGACGATCTGAAATTCGTAATCGAGTGCTTGCCCCAATTTTTAAAGATTTAAGATTAATAGAAGCATGGGGCATTGGAATTCAGAAAATCAAACAGGAAATTGATGAAGCGTATCCTGAAATTGAGCTTATTTTCGATGAGATCGGCTATGGCTTCCTGCTCAAATTTATTAAAAAATTTAATCCCTATCGATATTCGGACAAGATTGCAGATGTGATCGAAAAATGGGGAAAGTAAAACGTAGAGCGTTGGGCGTAAAATATAAGCGTTCAGGTTCCACGCCATTCGCGCTACGCCCTACGCGGCACGCTCTACGATTTCTTTTCTAGCAGCTCACAAAAAACTTAATTCAACAAATCTGTTTTAATGAATATGCCATTGAAAAATCTCAATCTCTACACTAGCAACCGTTTAGAAATACTGGCAGATAAATTGGCAGAAGTTTTAACCGCGCCGCTGGCTTCTCCGATGGAGCCTGAAATTATAGTAGTGCAGAGCAAAGGGATGGAACGGTGGATTTCGATGGAGATCGCCCGGCGCTTTGGAATTTGTGCTAATGTTAGATTTCCATTTCCCAATGCCTTTATTTACGAGATGATCGGAAAAGTCATTCCCGACCTGCCCGAACAATCGCCGTTTGATCCGGAATTTCTCAGCTGGAAAATCATGAAAATTCTGCCCACTTTAATCGAAATGCCTGCATTTGAAAGCGTCAAAAATTATCTTGACAAAGGCAAGTTTGATTTAAAGGGCTTTCAACTGGCGGAGCGGATTGCTGATACTTTCGATCAATATTTACTCTACCGACCGGACTGGATTTTTCGCTGGGAAACAGGAGAAGAGGATCACTGGCAGGCAGTACTGTGGCGGAAGCTGGTTAAGGGCAATGAACACTTTCATCGGGCAGCGTTGGGGAAAAAATTCGTTGAGTTGTTGCAACAAGCTGGCACTGAAATTAACAGCTTTCCACAACGCATTTCTGTATTTGGGATTGCTGCATTGCCGCTATTTCATCTTCAAATTCTGGCTGCCTTAGCTCAATTTACTGAAATCAATCTATTTTTGATGAATCCCTGCCAGGAATACTGGTTTGACATTTTATCGGATCGAGAGATAAGACGAGTTACTGATCGATATCGAGATCGTAGCGTCTCTGTTGATGATACTCATGCTGAGAAGGGAAACAGTCTGCTGGCATCGATGGGAACTCTGGGCAGAGATTTTTTGGGTATGATTTATGATTTTGATGTTCAGGAAAACTCGGATTTTGAAGAGCCAGGGAATGGAAGTCTGCTTTCCAGTATTCAGTCGGATATTTTACATCTCATCGAAAAAGATGAATTCTCTCCCAAAATCTCTATTTCTGAAAATGATCACACCATCCAGCTTCATTCCTGCCATAGTCCGATGCGGGAAATCGAAGTTCTGCATGATCAGTTGCTCAAAATGTTTGAGCAAAACACCAATCTGTTGCCCAAAGATATTCTGGTAATGACGCCAGACATCGAAATTTATGCTCCTTACATTCAGGCGGTATTTGATCTGCCAATGAGTAATAGCAGGCGGATTCCTTTTAGTATTACGGATAGAAATATAAGAAAAGAGAGCCAGCTTATCGAAACGTTTCTGACGATTCTCGATCTATGGGAAAGTCGATTTGGGGCAGCACAGGTCATGGCGATCCTCGAGAGTTCGTCAGTCAGAAGGAAATTTGGATTATCTGAATCTGACGTCGAACTGGTTCGAGGATGGATTACTGATACTCGCATTCGCTGGGGGATCGATGAGAACAGTCGTCGTGCCATGGGGCTTCCTGCAACATCTGAAAACACCTGGCGGTCAGGACTGGACAGGCTTCTCCTGGGGTATGCCCTGCCAGGTCATGATGAAAATATGTTTGCTGATATCTTGCCTTACGATCATATCGAAGGTAATGAAACGGTTGTATTGGGAGATTTTCTTGAATTTACAGGGCGACTTTTTACCTCGGTAGAATCTCTTGGTCAATCCCGAACGCTGGAAGTGTGGTCGGAATTTTTACAGGAAATCCTGCTACGTTTCTTTGAACCAGATGAAGAGATACAGAACGAATTAATGGTCATCTGGCGATCGTTGACTGATCTGGTCGCCATTCAAAATGAATCAGATTTCAATGAAAAAATTGATATTCAAATCATCAGAAATTATTTGGGGCATCGATTTGAGCAGGAAAGCCACGGCTATGGTTTTATGACTGGTGGCGTCACGTTTTGCGCCATGCTACCCATGCGGAGTATCCCCTTTAAAGTGATCTGTCTTATTGGCATGAACGATAATGCCTATCCCCGACAGGAGAAAAAATTGGGTTTTGATCTCATGGCAAAACATCCCAAGCCAGGGGATCGATCACGACGAAAAGATGATCGCTATCTGTTTCTTGAGGCGCTGCTCTCTGCACGGGAAAAGTTATACATCAGTTATGTGGGGCAGAGCATTCAAGATAATAGCACCATCCCGCCATCGGTTTTGGTGAGTGAACTGTTAGATTATGTCGAAACAGAGTATGAAATTCCAAATAAAAACATTTTAGATCATCTGATGACGAAACATCGTTTACAGGCGTTCAGTCCTGAATATTTTAAAAGAAGTCCAAAGTTATTCAGCTATTCTCATCAACATTATCAGGCTGCAAAACAATTATTAGCGCCACGCCAGAGACCTGGTTCATTTATCTCACATGGATTATCAACACCAGAGGATGAGTGGAAAGTG
>JABAOC010002705.1_pt2 | contig 18711 bp, 17 predicted proteins | sample 7062161 | NCBI WGS metagenome assembly JABAOC01 (sample SAMN14538625, study PRJNA623070) | marine sediment metagenome | biome: marine biome [ENVO:00000428]; feature: marine pelagic biome [ENVO:01000023]; material: deep marine sediment [ENVO:00002113] | place: India: Gulf of Khambhat ... | reverse complement strand
AATAATTTTTATTGGTCCTGAAGCCATTCCTACGCTAGCCGCTGCTCCTTTTAAGATTACTTCAGCCTGATTAATATCTATTCCTTTACTACTAGTCTCAACTGAAGCTTCAGAGGCGCCCTCCTCCACCGCCCCTAAAGTTTCAGCTTCTTTCTCTTGGCTTTCTGGGGTTTCTTTAATAGTAGTCACCGGTCGAGATTGAACCATATAGATTTTATCTTTATAAATAGTCCACTCAGTATCTTGAGGAAACTTGTAATGATCCTCAATTTTTTTGCCGATTTTGGCTAATTCAATAATTTCTTTATCAGTTAACTTCTGTTCTTTTGCTCTTTGAGGATCAAGAGTTATCTTTTCGTTCTTTTCATCTTTTTTTACAATCATAAAATCTTGGGGATTAACCTCTTTGTCGGTAATCTCAAAAGTTTCTTTATTGACTAAATATCGATCTGGGGTAATTGAACCCGACACTACTGCTTCCCCCAAACCAAAACCAGCTTCAATAGCAATTTTTGTCTTGTCGTTTTTGACCGGATCAATAGTAAACATTACTCCGGCTTTATCAGCCTCTACCATCTCTTGAACTGGCACAGCAATCCCAACCTTAAAATGATCAAACCCCTTTTCTTCTCTGTAATAAATCGCTCGGGCTTCAAAAAGTGAGGCCCAACAGTCTTGAACCGCTTTAACGACATTTTCAGGCCCTTTAATATTTAAAAAAGTTGCTTGTTGACCAGCAAAAGAAGCGTCAGGCAAATCTTCGGCAGTAGCTGAAGATCTAACAGCAACAAAAATGTCTTTATTCTGACTACCAGTTATGGCTTGGCAAAGCTTCCTATAATTTTGAATAATTTCCGAAATGAGCTCCGGGAGTATATGGGCTTTTTTGATTTCTTCCTGGACTTTTTTGGCTCGAGCTTGAAGATCTTTAGAATTTTCTCGATCTAACCCTTTTAAAATTTCGGCAATTTTTGTCTCAAGTCCAGTTTTTTCTAAAAATAAAAAATAAGCCGCTGCCGTAACAATAAAACCGTCAGGCACCGGTATCTCAGCCTTTTTAAGTTCTCCAAGGTTGGCTCCCTTTCCTCCAACTTCAGGAATATTAGACTTATCTACCTCAGAAAACCAAAGAATGTTTTTTATTTCCGCCATTTTTGTTTTTTAGTTTTGTATAATTTTTTTATTCGATTTTGGCTTTATTTTGAACTCCCGCCAGCCGGCGGGCAGGTAAATTTAGGGATTTTTATTCTTATGGTTACATTGTAAGTAAAAGTTCTTATGCCGTCAACCCTATTTTTAAAAAATAAAAGAGCCTTTAAAAACAGCTCTTTTAATCCAAATTTTAACACTAATAACTTTAGCTACAATCTACAACTTCTATAATTTTCCTCCACTCCCACAAAATCTAATCTTTTCTTCCACTACTTTTTCTACTGCTTGGATAACTGTTGGCAGAAATTTATAAGGAACATATTCTTCTGGTTTTTCGCTCAAAATTTTCTTTAAAGTATTAGTAAAAGCCAATCTTAACTCAGTATTAAAGTTAAATTTTGAGACCCCAAAACTAATAGCTTTCTTTAAATCTTCTTCTTTTACTAATGAAGCTCCGTGTAAAACTAACGGGAGATCCGTAGCTTGGGAAATCTCTCTTAATCTCTCAAAGTCAATTTTGGTCTCTCCTTTGTAAGCGCCATGAATTGTCCCAACAGAGATCGCCAAAGAGTCAATTTTTGTCCGAGTTACAAAGTTGTCAACCATTGTCGGATCAGTAAATATTGATCCATCAAGCTTTGTTTGTCCTGATGATTTATAATAATGAGATTCAATTTGTCCCAGCTCTCCTTCAACTGAAGCCTCAGTTTCCTTAGCTAAATTAACCACTGCCTCAGTTAAGGCCACGTTTTCTTCATAAGGCTTTTCGGAACCATCGATATGAATCGAGGTATAGCCAGCTTTAAGACAAGAACGAACAATCTCGATATTTTTAGCATGATCCAGATGGACTACCAAATCAATCCCGATCTCTCGACTTAAAATCTTTACTAAAGCAATAAGGGAATATGGTTCCAGATAACTCACCTCTCCCTCAGAGGTTGCTAAAATTATTGGAGAATCCATTTTTTTCGCCACTCTAACAATTGCTCGAGTTATCTCTAAAGTTGAGGTATTACAATGAGGAACAGCATATTTCCCCTTTCGCGCTTTTTTTAAGATTTCTTTTGATGAAACAAGCATAATAAAAACTCAGGAATTAAAATTTTTTACTTCTTACCCTTTTTTCTCTTCCCCCCAACTTTCTCAGCGGCTTTTACAATCTCTACAAATTCATCGTAAACTGTTGAGGCTCTTCCTACCAACACTCCATCAATCTCTTTCTTTTTTAAATAAGAAGAAATATTCTTCTTATTAACACTCCCGCCATATAATATTCTAATTAAATCTCCTGCCTTTTTGCCATATAAAAGTGAAATTGAATCTCGAATATTTTTAATCATTTTCTCCGCTTGATTTGGGTTACAGGCTCTGCCAGTGCCAACTGACCAAACTGGTTCATAAGCAACAATAATTTTGGCGATCTCTGAAGGAGTGACAAAATGAAGAGCGGCCTCAAGCTGACTAATAGCAACTCGTTTACCCAATCCATCTTCATTTTCATGAAGTGTTTCCCCAACACAAACTATCGGAGTAATTTCGTGAGTTACAGCAACTACCACTTTCTTGGCAACCATCTTATCAGTTTCTCCTAAAAAGATTCGGCGTTCGGAATGCCCAATAATAACATATTCACAAAAGCCTTTAATCATAAGTGGTGAGATCTCGCCAGTAAAAGCTCCTTCTTCCTCATAAAAAATATTCTGGGCTCCCAATTTAAAATCCGTCCCCTGTAATTCTCTAGAGACAGTATAAAGATCGATAAAGGAAGGACAAAAAATAACTTCGGTCTTTTTTAAATTAATAAGTTCTTTTTTGAATTTTTCAATCAAAACTGTTGCCTCTGGCACAACAGTAGACATCTTCCAGTTACCGACAATTAACTTCTTTTTATCCATAACAAAACCTAGTTAACATAAACATTATAAAACTATTATAGGAGTATTGCAATTAATTTAGGTCAATTTAGTCTCTCAACACCTTTATCCCTGGTAATTCTTTTCCCTCCAAAAATTCAAGCATTGCTCCACCACCAGTGGACACAAAATCAAACTGATTTTTAACTCCTAATCTATCAATAAAAGCAATGGTGTCGCCGCCGCCGATAATACTTTTAGCCTTGCCTTCAATAATCATTTTGGCAACCGATTCGGATCCTCTGCTAAACTGCTTAATTTCCGTTACTCCCAATGGTCCATTCCAAATAATAGTGCCGGCAAATTTAATCGGCTCTGCAATTTTACTAATAGTACTTGGACCGATATCGACAATAATATCATCGTTTTCAATCTCTACTAAATCTTTATTTTCTACTTCAAAATCCTCGCTGATCTTTTTAACACAAGCTACATCATCTGGAATTAAAAATTCTACTCCTTTACTTTCAGCCTCTCTCAAAATTTCGTCAGCTTCATCTAAATACCTATCTTCTACCAATGATTGGCCGATTTCGACTCCTTGAGACTTAAGAAAAGTCGAGGCCATTATTCCACCAACAATCAAAATATCAGCTTTTTCGATTAGACTATAAAAAAGGCTAATTTTGTCTGAGATTTTGGCTCCACCAACTATTACAACTAGAGGTTTTTTAGGAATTGAAATCGCCTCTGATAAAGTCTTTATCTCTCTTTCTAAAAGAAAACCAGCTACACTAGGAAGATATTTGGTAATCCCAACAGTTGAAGAATGAGCTCGGTGGGCACAAGCAAAGGCGTCTTCGACAAAAATGTCACCCAATTTTGATAAAGACTTAGCAAACTTGCCGTCGTTTTTCTCTTCCCCATGATAAAAGCGAATATTTTCTAAAAGAATTAAATTAGGAGTAATTTTAAAAGCTGGGAATTCCTGATGCTTTGAAACTTTGATATTTTGACTCTTGATTTTCAAAATTTTAGCCAATTTCTGGGCAATGGGAGAAAGACTTAACTTCTTATCTTTCTTACCTTTAGGACGACCTAGATGAGAAATTAAAACTACTGTAGCTTTTTTCTTTAAAAGATATTGAATCGTTGGCAAATGAGCTTGAATCCGCCAATCATCACCAATTCCAACACTAGTACTTTTATCTTTTACACTCTTCCCTCTAGAACTTTTTGAAGGATTTCGTACCTTTACGAGCGGCACATCAAAATTGACCCGCACCAAAACTCTTTTCCCTTTAACATCAATATCTTTGATTGTTTTTAGCCTCATCTTAACCCTTTGAATTATCTCAGAATAAATTCTTCGATTTTACTCAGGATAAACCTCTTTAACAATTATTATAGTATAAATTCTATCTGTCAAATTTAAACCCAAATAAAAACTGGCCTGACCCATAAATTTTAGGGAGTGATAATAAAACCACAAATAAGTTTGGGTCAAGCCAGAGTTAATTCTTAAAAATCACGCTTCTTCCCCCTGATTATCTTTTTCTTCAACTTGCAATGCTGTACAGAAATCCCAGCCCGTTTGACAATATTCGGAACAACCTTTTTCACACATTAGTTATCCCCCTTCCTTTTATTGGAGGAAAACTGTTGGCCCATCTAACCACCAATTTCAACCCCCCAATAAATACAACAATAAGTAAACTCACAAACCATATTTGAGAAGGCCAAATCTGGTTTCCAACATAAAGAAGTAAGGAAAGAACAAGAAAACCAACTGTTTTTGAAAACCACTTTCCTATTTTAATCCGAAAATTCATCCGAGCAATAGTCACCGAGTTCACACCGCCACCTCCTTTAAATTCTCCAGACTAATAGTAAACTGAACTCCTTCATTAAATTTCTGTTTAACATCTGAGATCTTTTTTAGTTCTTGGGTTAATCTTTTTATTGCTTCTTTTAAGATCTTAGGATCAGCAAAAATATCTTGAAAATAGCTTTTTCTCTGCCAATCCCCTGGTACTTTTGAGATCTCATTTTCAGGATAAACACATTTGAAAGTTAGAGTTTCGAAAAAAAAGGGATTAGCTTTAAAAAATCGCCAAGAAGCAATGGTACAAAAGCTTTTCTCTTGAGCTAAGTCGACTAGAACCAGGCTTTTGTTAAAAATCCTGAATAAGATCCCAGAATTAGTACTAAAAATATCAAACCTAAAACCAGCCTTAAAGTCTACATATCTATTATAGAAGTAGCCACTAGAAGAACTTTCAGTCGTTACCTCAAAACCCAACTTTTTCAAAAAATCTCGACCCCAGCCTAAAGGAGTATTTCTTTCTGCCAAAACTTGCATCACTTACCTCCTTTAAAATTTAAAAAGCGATAAACCTCCGTTTATCACCTCTTTCCTATATTCTCAAGCTTCGATCCGAAGTCAGATAAATATAATTATTTCTTTGAGCTCATAAGTTTTACCATATCAGCCACTCGACAAGAATAGCCCCATTCATTATCATACCAGCCAACTACTTTAACTAAATTACCATCAATAACTTTTGTTAGCCCGGCATCAAAAATGCAGGAAAAACTATTTCCTTTATAATCTATAGAGACTAAAGGCTCAGTTGAAACCGCTAAAATTCCTTTCATTTTTCCCTCTGCTGCTTTAGAAAAAGCAGTAATTACTTCTTCGATAGTCGTTTTTCTTTCGGTTAAAACTACTAAATCGGTTATAGAAACAGTTGGGGTTGGTATCCGAAGCGCCATGCCATCCATTTTCCCTTTAAGTTCTGGAATGACTTCAAAAATTGCTTTTGCCGCTCCAGTTGTAGTGGGAATAATGTTTAAGGCGGCGGCTCGGGCCCGACGCAAATCTTCGTGAGGCAGGTCTAAAATTTTCTGATCATTAGTATAAGAATGAGTAGTGGTCATAAATCCTTTGGATATCCCAAAATTATCTAAAATTACTTTAGCCAAAGGAGCTAAGCAGTTGGTAGTACAAGAAGCACAAGAAACAATTTTATGTTCTTTAGGATTATAGTTCTCTTCATTAACGCCTAAAATAATAGTGACATCCTGATTTTTAGCTGGAGCAGTAATGATAACTTTTTTTGCACCAGCTGTAAGATGGGCTTTAGCTTGTTTGGCATCGGTAAAAAATCCAGTTGACTCAATTACAATATCAACCTTGAGTTTCTTCCAAGGCAATTTTACTGGATCTTTTTCGGAAAGAACTAATATTTTTTTACCAGAAACAATTAAGGTGTCTTTCTTGGCCTCAATTTTAGTCGAAAAGACACCATAATTAGAATCATATTTTAAAAGATGGGCTAAGGTGGCACTATCAGTCAAATCATTAACTGCTACTACCTCAAGTTTAGGATAATTCTCATGGAGAGCTTTAAAAACCTGCCGCCCAATCCTCCCAAAACCATTAATAGCAACTTTCATCTTTCCCCTAATGATTATAAATCATAAACAATATAACATAAGTAAAATAGAAAGACAATGGTAAATTTACTACGAATTACAAATTGATACGAATCTATGAATACTGGGATTTAGGGCTTGGAATTTGTTTAGGATTTCGGATTTAGAAATTAAAATGAATTCTTAATCTTTGACTTTTATTTTTCCCGATGTTTTTATTAATATTTTCAAAATTAAAGAAATCGGCCCGATGACTCCGATGAGGACGAGTATCGGACTCCATCGGAGGATCCCGACAACATTAATATTATTTTTTAATGTAGTCGTCGGGAGATATTTGATTTTTTATATTTGACTTTGTATAATGTCTAAGCTATGGGAAAATTGATTATTACTGGCGGGAAAAAATTAAGCGGCGAAATTAGAGTCAGTGGTTCCAAAAATGCCGCTTTGCCGATTATCTGCGCCTCTCTTCTGGCAAACCAAAAAAGTATTATAAAAAATGTTCCTAAAATTACTGATGTATTAAATCTTTTAAAAATTCTTAAGGGACTAGGGGTTAAAGCCAATTTTTCTAATAACGTTCTAGAAGTTGATCCTAAAAATATTAAATATAAAGATCCTAATAGAATTTTGGTTAAAAGGATGCGAGCTTCAGTTCTTTTAGTCGCTCCTCTCCTTTCTAGATTTGGAAAAGTAAAAATTCCTCTGCCCGGCGGCTGTTTTATCGGCGCCCGCCCGATTACTACTCACCTAAATGCTTTTATAAGACTTGGAGTAAAGGTAAGAAAAGAGGGTGAATATTTTATTTTTGAATTTAAAGAAAAATCTCAAGCTAAAAAACGAGTGGTAATTTTAGACGAGATGAGTGTTACTGGCACTGAAAATATTTTGATTTTTGCCAGTCTTCTCCCTGGAACTACTGAAATTCGATTGGCTGCCCTAGAGCCAGAAATCGAAGATCTCTCTAAATTTTTGAATTCAATGGGGGCTAAAATAAAAGTTGATGGCATTCATACTATTAAAGTCGAGGGGGTAAAAAATTTAAAAGGAACCAAACATCTGGTAATCCCGGACCGGATTGAAGCTGGCACTTGGGCAATTTTGGGAGCTATCAATCATGGCCATATTAAGATTGTTAGCTGTGAGCCAAGACATCTTGATACTTTTTTCCATAAATTAAAAGAAGCTGGGGTTAACTTTAAGACTAACAAAAATTCGATTACTATCTGTCCCTCAACAAATTTTAATGCCGTAAAAATCAGAACCTCAGTTTATCCGGCTTTCCCCACTGATCTTCAAGCTCCATTTTCGGTTCTTATGACTCAAGCTAATGGAATTAGCTCTGTTTTTGAAACTATGTACAGTGAGCGACTAAACTATCTCCGAGAATTAAATGAAATGGGGGCCGATGCCACAATCGAAAATATCAACCGGGCTACCGTTAAAGGTCCGACTCCTCTTTTTGGAAAGAAAATAAAAAGCTTGGACCTTAGGGCGGGGGTAACTTTAATTCTAGCCGCCTTGATCGCTAATGGAATCTCTGAAATTGAAAATGCCGAGACTATAGAGCGCGGCTATGAGAATATTGAGGAAAAACTAAAAAAAGTTGGCGCCGAGATAAAAAGAGCAAAATAACTATTTAAGTCAGTTATTAAATCAATACAGAAAAATAATTGTGGTCCTTTATGAGTCAGGATTCTCGTTCATTCGAACAACTTTCTTGCTCAAAAAAGGGCTTTTTTTATAAAAAGTTCTTGACAAACCCAAAGTGCTAATGTTAAATAAAAATTACCAGCATAAGTACTTTATAGTCGCTAATTTTTATCACTAATTACATCTCGGATTTTTTAATAAACTCGAAATAAAATAATTAGGGAGAACTTGAGAATATTCGCGATTTTAATTCGTAGTTAGAAAGGAGGTGAAAATGCTTAAAAAAAACTTAGATAACAAAAAGTTACTTTTGGTAACCAGTCCTTTTATTTTGGTTCTTATCGTAACATTGACTCTCGTTATCTATTTTTGGGGTTCGCCTGCTAAAATCTTTCTTGATCTTTTCAAAGATACTCCAATTTCTAGTGTCGAAACTCCAGCTACTCCATTAGGTCCAGCTGTAACATCTCTTAATTATTCCGAGTCTAGTGACCTTCCAAAAACTGCCAAAAAGGGGACTTTAAAAGTTCTTATCACTGATCCCAAGCCAACTTCTTCCCCATCTCCAAAAAATAAAAAAGAAAAGACTTCTACTGAACTGGACAGTCTAATTATTAATATTTCCCACGCTGAGGTCCACTTAGCTCAATTGGCTGGGGTAGAAGATTTAGAAGACACAGAAGTTAAGTCAGAAACAACTCCTTCGCCAAGTCCAAGTCCAAAAGAAGACGAAAGTAAAGAAGAAGGTGAAAAGGTTGACAAATGGGAGACTTTGAATTTATCTGACACCAGTTTCGATCTTATTGATCTTAAAAATCGCGGTGGGGCTACAGAAGAATTAGGAATTACCAGCCTGGCTGCTGGTCACTATACTCAAATTCGCCTTTTTATCTCCATGGCTACTGGGGTTACCCAAGATGGAAAAACAGTTAATTTAGAAATTTCTGGTCAAAGAAATATGGTAAAAATAGTTCGAGAATTCAAGATAGAAGAAGGTGGGACAACCACAATTACTGTTGACTTTGATGCTGTTGCTTCTACAGTTTACTCCGGAGGGAGATATCGCCTCAGACCAATAGTCGGGAAAATAATCATAGAAAAGCCTGATGGAACAAAAGAAGAAGATACGGATGTTTGATTAAATAGTTTAAAACAAAATAAAAATAAATGAAGACGAGGCCGCGGCCTCGTCTTCGGCTTTGTAATTAAGAAAAAAAGATTTGGTAGGGCCAAGGGGATTTGAACCCCTGTTGCCAGGATGAAAACCTGGTGTCCTAGACCGGGCTAGACGATGGCCCCTCACCTAATATATTACTGGAAAATTTTACCATAAAAAAGCTTTGTTTTCAACCCTTTTAGGATTTGTATATATTCTGAGAAGAAGTCAAAAACTATCATAAACCAACAACTATATTATATAATAAGTTAGTTACCCCTGTGAGATAATTTACCTAACTAACAGGTAAGAAATAACGGTGAAAAAACTATTTACATTGCTTATTATCTTAGGACTAGCTTTACTTATAGGCTACCTGAGTTTGAATTTAAAAGGCTCAAAAGATGAAAAAACTTCTGAAATGCCCACCAAAGAAGAAATTGTCACAAAAAAACCAGATAAACTCCAGGTAACTAAAATGTATTTTGGGGATGTTTTTTGGGGTCGTTACATAAACGACTGGTCAAAAGCAAGTGATCTTAAAGAAAAGTATCCGTTTTCGGGCCTTAGCTCTTTTGAAAGAGAAAATTTCCAGGCCTGGATCGGTAGTCTAAATTGTCCTATAACCGACAAAGAAGTTCCTTCGTCACTACAAAATGATACTCTAATGTTTAACTGCACTCCTAATTATTTAACCGAAGTAAAAAAATGGTTTAATATCTTTAGTCTTGCCAACAGTCATACAGGAAACCAAAACGGTTTGGTGGGATTCGAGCAAACCAGAAACTATCTTGCCGAATCAGGGATCCAATATTTTGGACACTATAACAAAAATATAACGGACAAAATCTGTGAGGTAGTTACTATCCCCGCAAAAGCATTTTTAAATAACACCGATTATGAAAATGTAAAGGAAACAAACTACGAAATAAAGGAATTTTATATCCCAATTACTATGTGCGGATACCACAATACTTTCGAACTTCCAACCGAAAACCAGCTTGACGAAATTAAAAAATATACTGACATTTTCCCAACTTTTGTTTACGCCATTCAGGGTAAAGAATACGAAATAGTCGCTGATGAACTTCAAAGATCTTATTTTAGGGCGATGATTGACAGAGGGGCTGATGCTGTTATTGGAAAAGGAGCTCATGTAGTCCAAGACACCGAAAGTTATAAAGGAAAACCAATTATCTATTCAATGGGAAACTTTGTTTTCGACCAACAATTCTCGGCCAATGTTACTCAAGGGATTGGGGTGATTGTAAAAATAGATTGTGAATATGACGAGAATTTAGAGAATTGGCAAAAAATCGCCAAAGAATGTGTGGCTTTTAAAGACAATTGTCTTACAGAAGCAAAAAGACTAGGACTTAAAAAACCAAAATATACAGTAACATACGATATTGTTGCCACCGATAACTCAGGAAGGCTGGCCAAAAAAGCCTCGCCTGAAATCCAAGAAGCAATGCTTAAAAGAACCAATTGGCTAGAAACTCTAGAAGGATTAGGCCCCTGATTGGCTAATAGCTAATGGCAAATGTGAGAGATCGTAACTCCCACAAATCTAAGAAGAAAAAAAATGATTAGTAGAGGCTTGCCCTTTAGATAGAGAACATCTAACAGACTTTACACAAGCTCTTTTTTAATTGATAATAATTTTACAATGCTCAAAAATCTTTTTAAAAATAAACTTTTTTTATTTGGGTTAATTTTAGCAACTGTTGTTTTAATCCTTTCGGGAATCTTAGCTTATTTAAGAACATTACTATAAATTTATAGAAGTTCTTTGACATAAAAATTCAGAGCTGATTAAGGAGGCTGATTTAGGTGAAAAGAACTGTCTTTGTTTCTTTTCTTGTACTGGTTATACTTTTCTCTTCTTTGCATCTTGCTTTTGGAATTGATCTGTCGGTAATTTATGCCCAAGATGATCCGGCTTGGGGAGAGAAACTACTTGATTCAACGAACTTACCGATAAAAGATTGGGGTTGTCTTCTCACTTCTACTGCGATGCTTTTAAATTATTATGGCTATCCAGTTGATCCTCTGACTTTGAATGATTGGATGATTGAAAACGGCGGATTTTTTAACGGTGGTAACATGGATGTGGCAATCGTCAGTAAATATACCCAAGGAGCCATCTACAAAGTCAGTGCCGATCTTAATTTTGCCCAAATGGATGAAGGTCTTGCTAATGGTCGCCCTACTATCTTAAAGGTTCATACTAATAAAATCGGGATGCACTTTGTGGTTGTCGTCGGGAAAAATGGCGATACCTACGACATTATCGATCCTTTAGGCGGGAAGAAAACTACTTTAAAAAACGAGGGTTATATTGTTGATAATATCGACCATTTTATGGGGCTAGTCCCAGATTCTTTTAAACCCAGTCCTACTCCTTCTCCAACTCCTCAACCCGTTCCCCAGCCGACTCCACCACAAAAATCTCAAGTCAACCGAGCTGCTCTTTTTCTTATAGACAACTTTTACTGGTATGGAGAACACAACATCAAAGCAACGGGAAGTGTTATTGATCTTTGGGTTGATCTTTTGGAGCCAGGAACAAAGGTCTGGGTTGCTTCTTTTACCACCAAAGTCACTCCCTTAATTGAAGGTTTAAAAATAGAAACTGATGCCGACAAAACTCACTTAAAAAAAGTTATCAAAACCCTGTTACCTAATCCTGAAAGTTCCTTTTTCTTGTGTAGTACCCTCAATGATCTTAGTGAAGCGTTAGGCTATGGGTTTAGAAAATTAAACCCTCAAAATGCCAAAGAAAAGATTGTCTATATTCTGACTGATGGTCGAAACGACCCAGGGATGATTTCTTTAAGAATAGATGAGGATATTCTAACTGGCTATGGAGAAAGAAATATCAAAATCTATCCGATTCCAGTTCCACCCGAAAACTGGGAAGTCCTACAAGAGATGACCGAAAAGACAGGCGGTAAACTCTCTAAAGAAATTTATGAATCAGATCCTCAAAACTCTCAAATAAACACTTTATTGTATTTAAGCGACCAGCTTACCCCGAGTCAAGAAAGTGATTTTGAAAAGACTTATGAGTTCAAAAAGTCTGGGGAAGAATTTGAAGAGCTTTTGGATATTGCCCCTGGGACTCTAAAAGAAATTATTGGTGAATTCTGGGATGGTAGCAAATTCAAAATCGAACTTACTGACCCTTATGGTAAAAAAATCAATCCAGAAAAAAGCTCTGATATTTACTACTCAAGTGGTGATAGTCACGAATTCCTAATTCTAAACTATCCTACTCCTGGCAAGTGGAAAGTCAAAATAAAGGGGATTGAAGTTCCCCTTGAAGGAGAAAGGGTTAAATTGATCAGTAAGTCTCAAGTTGACATCTTGGGACCGAAAATCAAATTTAATCTTCCTTTATACCACAAAAGGCCCTTAAATCTTACTGCCAATATTACAGATGAGCTCTCTGGAGTTTCTTATGTCGGTTTCTACTTTGGAACAAAGAAAAGTTACTGGAAGCCGATAAGTATTAACAAAAAGCCAAAGACAAATATCAATGTCAAATGGAAACCAGAAAAAGATGGTGAATATCTTTTGGGGGTAGATGCTTCTGATGGTGTTGGGAATTCTTCGTTTGTTGTCAAAAAAATCATTGTTGATAGCACGAAGCCGCAAATCAAAGACATTCAAATTAAACTACCAGGGCTTTTTGACGACAAGATCAAGGTCAATTTTAAAGGAACTGACAAACATCTCAAAGAAAATAAAATTATTTTAACTGATGGACTAGAGAAAATAGTTTATCAGACTAAAGAATCTTTGACCAAAAAGACCTTTCGAACAAAAGAATTGTCCAAAAAGCCGCTAAAGTTGATCTTAATTTCCAAAGATCGCGCCGGAAACATAACCAGAAAGGAATATGAGATTAAAATTACTTTTTGGACCCGGTTTTGGCAGATAACCAAAGATATCAGTGAATCGACAGTTAATCTGGCAACTACTAATCCCCTTTTGAGATTCTTTATGATCTAATTTAAAAGGCTTGCGCCTAAGGCGCAAGCCCTAATTTTTTCTAAGAAAGATAACCCTAATATATATAAAAAGCGCAAGCTTACTCCTTGCGCTTTTGATCTAGATTAGAAAAAATTAAGGAACGTCAATATACCATTTACCATCAATATTTGTTAAATATGCCTTCCCAGAAAACTCCTTCCCATTTAAGGTTCCTGAAGTAACAACAATTGCATTCTTACCATTATTAGACTCAATTTTTGTGGTAAAATTCTCTAGTTTCCCTCTCAATCCAGCACCAACAACTTTAAATCCGGTCTCGGCTAACTGTCTGTCTTCAGGATCAACAAGACTTAGTACTGTTTCTTGATCCCCTCTAACCCAAGCTTTGTAAAACTTTTTGACCGTACTTTCCGGACCACTACTACATGCAATTATAAAGAACAAAGAAGAAATTAAAACCAAGACCAAAAATTTCTTCATGTTTTCCACCTCCTAAACTCAAAGGACTAACGTTAATAGAGTATTTTTATAATATCTTAAATCTAAATGATGTCAACAATCTAATCTTTAAATCTCAAAGGCTTGCGCGAAGCGCAAGCCTTAGTTCTTTCTAAAAAATGATGTCTAATAACTACCCCCTAATTTCTAAGAAGAGTTTTTAGTTTCTATTTACTATCTACTTTCTTTCCCTTCATCTGAGCTTCTAAAGCCCCGGCTGTCGGAGGAGTGGTGCTTTCTTTTTTTATCTTAGTTTTTATTGGCATTCTAAATCCAAAAACGCTGCCCTTTTCTTCGACACTATCAAAAATAATCTCTCCGCCATGATCCTCCACTACTTTTTTGGCCAAATAAAGCCCTAAACCAGTGCCGTCGGGCCTTACCCGGCGAGCATTGTCAGCCCGGTAAAACTTGGAAAACAAATTTTTCTTTTGGGTTTCTGGCACCCCAATCCCAGTGTCGTGCACCTCAAAAAAGATTTCTTCTCCTTTTTGATACAACTTTACGGTTACTCCGCCCTGTTTGGTATAGTAAATAGCATTGTCAATAAAGTTCATTACTACCTGCCGAACTTTGTTTTCATCAACCTCAATTTTGGGAATTTCTTCCTTATGCTCAAATTTTAAATAAATATTTCTATCTTTGGCATGCTGAATCAGCTGGTTAATTTCTTCCTGAATCATAACTTTTAGATCTATTGACACTGGCTCCAAAAAGAATCGGCCCGTCTCCATTCGGCTGACATTTAAAAGATCATTAATAAGCCCTACCATCCGGTTGGCGCCTTGAAAAGCTTCGTTGATAAAGTCATACTGGGAGATTTTGATTTCGCCAGCATCTCCTTCCATAAGCATAGAAAGATATCCTTTAATTGCAGTAAGTGGGGTGCGCAACTGATGGCTGGCCATGGAGATAAATTCGTCTTTGGCTTTGTCTAGCTCTTTTAGGTGCTCGTTAGCTTCCTCTAATTTTCGAGTTTGGCGTTTTACCTCGGCTCGCAAAGTGACGTTCCAGCGAGAGAGTTTTTCGTAAGCTTCGGCGTTTTGAATCGCTACCGCCATTTCTGGAGCCAGAATTGAAAGAACCTGAATATCTTGAGTAGAATACATATCGCCGGAACTTTTTTCGCCTAAAAGTAAAACACCCTCCACTTCTGTTTCTGTTTTTAAGGGTACCGAAATTGCTGCTTCATATCTTCTTAACATATTCTTTAGGCGACTTCCCTCCTCTAACTCATCATAAACTACCATCTCCTTTTTGGCCAATCTAAAAATTTCTTTATATTTAAACTCTGGGGTTACTTTGTAGCCAGCGGCCTGAGTTTCGTAAATCTTGCCATCTTTTATTAAAACAAAAACCGCCCGAGTTATCCGCATTTCTTTAATCAAGGTGTCAGTCACTTTGTATAAAAGTTCAATAAGGATAATGGTGGAGCGAACAATGTCGCCTAGATGGTCTAAAAGTTTTTGAGGATCGTAGCGGCCTTTAAAGAAAATTTTGTCAGTAATTCTAGTGATAATGGTGCGGAGAGGTTGGAAGGAAAAGACGACAATTAGGGTAATGGCAACCCGAAGCGCTCCCTGAGCCAGATTAAACCCGGTGGTTATCTCTGGGAAAAAGATTCTTTCTAAACCCAACACTCCTCCGGCATACATCCCCGCCAAAACCACAATCAGCACTGTGTACGCCACCGACCTCGCCACCACCAAACGAATATCCATCAACCGATGCTTAATAATGGCATAGGAAATGGATACTATCATTAAAACTGAAAAAAATGGACCAAGCCAAGAAAATAAAGTAACTCCGAAAATCGGCAATACCAGATTAGTAACAACAGCAAGAATAGCAAAAATTATTATTCCCCAAAAAACATATTTGACCTGAGTTTTCGCGATGCCTTTTAATAGGACAATCTTTTTCCCTAATATATAGAAACTTGAAATAGCATAAGAGAAAAAATAAGCAGTAAAATAAATATAAAATGGTCCTGTAATTGCTTTAGCGCCACCGTCTAAAAAAACTGTTTCTTGAATAATCAGCTTAGTAAAACTTAATATAGCAAAAATTAAACTTACAAGAAATAGCAGAAAGTAAGTTATAAAGTTAAAACTGTATATTTTTTTGGGAAAGAGGGTGGAAAATACAAAAAATAAAAATGGTATTATTGAAGCAACCGCAAAGGCTGTATCTCCCCAAAAGCTATTCTTCATAGCAAACAATAAATAAACACTCAAAATCCATCCTGAGATAAATAGACTAAATAATGCAAAAAAACGATTAGTATTATTTTTGGGATTATTAAGAAAAGTCAATAAACCAATTATTAGAATGGAAGAAATAGTAATAAGAGTAACAACTAACCTTAGCATATTTGTCCCTTTTTAAACAAAAAAGTATTTAAAAATAATGATAAATGAAATAAGAGAATCTTTAAGCTTGAGATTTTACCAACTATTATTATGGCGTTCCCTTCTTTTTCTTTAAGTTTTAAATTATCCTCAAAAAATTTGTTTATTTCCGCATTATCGCTCCAGGGAATTTTATCTTTTTCATACGTAAGTTGAGGATATTCTCTTGTAGCTTTTTTTATAATAAAATTCTTTTCATCTACTTCTTTATCTTTAGCTAAATCTCTTACAATCTCATTAAACACTTTTTTTTCAAAAGAAGTTGGTTCTTTACTATACTTATAGTCAGGGTAGATTCTTGCTTCCTTGTAAAATTTTTCGTACACCTTAGGGCTAGTGGTTCTAAAAACAATATAGGCCGGTCGAAATATTTTTTTCTTCCTACTTTTTATAAATTCGGTTAATATCATTTTGTTCATCTTGGGTCCCAGTCCCCTACCTTGATAATTTTTATCTACCATTGTTGACACTAAATGAAGAGTATCTTCATTTATGTAATTACCTATAGCAAAGGCCACTATCTTTTTTTTATCTTTAAACAAAACTATAATATCAATCATTTCTACCCATTTTTTAACGAGTTTTTCACCAGGATCAACCCAAGCTTTTTTTGTTACAGTTCTTATTATTTTTTTTATTTTAGGAGTAATGTCCTTTTTTGTTAAAATAAAAAAATTATTTTCAGACATTTTTCTCTCCAATAATAGCTATAGCTTGTTTAGCATAAACCTTTTTCGTACTTATATTTTTAAATCTTACTTCAGCAAGTAATTTTTTTTGGTCACTTAGGCTGCTAAAAATAGTATTTCCAATTATCTTTCTATTATAAATAAACATTCTTATTGTAGAGATCATAAATCCAATTATTTTTACAAAAACTTTTCCAAAAGAAGAATTTTTTATATCTTTGTTTAAGTGTTCCTTATATATCAAAATTGGCTTGTTCCCTGGTAGGGGGTTAACTATTACCATTCTTCCCTTTGGCTTTAAGATCCTATAAAACTCCTTCACTACTTTTGCCCTTTTCTCTACCGGAATAGCGTATAGGGTATTATTGCAGGCGATTTTGTCAAAATAGTTATTTGGAAAAGGTAGGGGTTTTGTCAAATCATGTAAAACTGTTTTTGCTTTCGGATCCTTCTTCTTATATATATCTAATGCTTCTTTCACATTGTCTAAGCCAATAACATCTGCTCCTGCTTCCTTTAATTTTATACATAAATTCCCTGTCCCACAGCCTGCCTCTAAAACTTTATCTCCCTTATTTACTTCAAGCTCCTTTACAACGGTATCCAAAAGCTCCTGGTATGGGATTACCATATTTAAAACATCGTATACTTCAAAATATTTCTTCCAAAATTTCTTATCTAACATCTACTTAATTTATTTTATCATAAATAATTATAATACTTAAGCTAAAAATTGACTTAACCCTTATTACCAGATAAAATCTACTATATGAGAACCGTAGGAATAATTGGTGGGCTAGGACCAAAAGCTACCTCAGAGCTTTATTTTAAAATTATCGAGAAAAGTAAGAAAATCAATAAAATTAACTACCCTCCAATAGTCATTTATAGTGTACCTTTATCTTACAAATTAGAGAGAGAAATAGTTAATTTCGGGAGAGATGAAGCCCCCCTTTTTGATCTATTGGCTGAGGGAGTAGAGAGATTAGAAAAGTCCGGGGTCGATTTTATAACAATGCCTTGCAATACGGCCCATTTTTTTATCGAAAAATTAAGAAAAATTATTTCTCTCCCCATTTTAAGTATTGTTGATGAAACAGTAAAAGAAGTGAAAAACCAAGAATTCAAAAAAGTTGGTATACTCGCTACAAAAAAACGATAGAGAAAAAAGTTTATGAGAAGTCACTGGAGAAAAATGGAATAACGGTAGTAAATCCTCTTGAAAAAGAACAGAATTTAGTTACCAAAACTATCTATAAAATATTAAGTGGTGGTGATCTAGAGAAGCTAAAAAAAGAAATTAATCCAGTAATTAAAAGTTTGGAATCAAAGTCAGTAGACGCTATAATCTTAGCTTGTACAGATTTGCCTACTATAATTGATATTAGAAGTTCAAAAGTTCCAATTTTAAATACAACCGAAATTCTCTCTGATACTATTATAAATTTTCTAAGGAACAAGGGATAACAAAAGTCGTACCCAAATAAAAAAACAAATCCCTTACGGTTGGGGTTTTACTGAATTAACTCAAGTAAAGCTCCTTTGTTTATATACCAATCGGAAGCGTAGTAGTCTGAGAGTTCCACAGTAATAGCGGGACCGCCAACGGCTTCGGTAAACCATTTGGTGGCGGTTCCGGGATAGCTCCAAGAAGGATCATCATAGTAACTATATCCAGTTCTTACTACATACCAACAAGCCAATTCTTCTGATGGCCCATGAATTTCGGGGTTAACCAAATTTCCCCTAGCATGGAAAGAAATCATCTTTTTTATATTGTGTTGCAAAACTGCATCTTTTATTGTTCTACTTTCACTCTCTGAAAAAGGATGAGGACCAGCATAATCGTTATTTTC
>JABAOC010034626.1_pt7 | contig 18740 bp, 15 predicted proteins | sample 7062161 | NCBI WGS metagenome assembly JABAOC01 (sample SAMN14538625, study PRJNA623070) | marine sediment metagenome | biome: marine biome [ENVO:00000428]; feature: marine pelagic biome [ENVO:01000023]; material: deep marine sediment [ENVO:00002113] | place: India: Gulf of Khambhat ... | reverse complement strand
GGGGGAGTCGCTGCGGCAGCGCCTCAGGCGCGAGGGACAGCTGAGCCTGACGGATGCCGTCGAGATCGCTCGGGAGGTGGCTGCGGCGCTGGCGTATGCCCACGAGCGGGGTGTCATTCATCGGGACATCAAGCCTGAGAACATTCTGCTCTCGGCAGGTGAAGCTGTCGTGACCGACTTTGGGGTGGCGCGAGCCGTGTCGGTGGCGAGCGAGGAGTCGCTGACTGGCACCGGCCTCGCCGTAGGGACGCCCACCTACATGAGCCCCGAGCAGGCGAGTGGGGAGCACCGCCTCGATGCCCGGACGGACATCTACGGCCTCGGCTGCGTGTTGTATGAGATGCTCGCTGGCGAGCCACCTCATACCGGGCCCAGCGCCCAGGCGATCACGGCGCGGAAGCTGTCGGAGCCGGTGCGGCCGCTCCAAGCCGTGCGGGACACCGTGCCACACGGGATCGCCCGAGTGACCATGAAGGCGCTGGCCCGGAGCCCCGCCGACCGGTTCCAGACGGCGAAGCAGATGGTGGAGGCCCTCAAACCGCCACGCATTTCGGCGATTCGTGCGTGGTCGGGTGGCGAGCGGATATCACCGCGCGCCGCAGCGCTCATCGCGGTCGTGGTACTGGCCATTGTGGCCGGCCTCAGTTGGCTCGTTCGGCCGTGGTCAGCGGGCACAGTAGGTCGGGTCGGAGACCGGCCCCGGTTGGTGGTACTGCCGTTCGACAATCTCGGGTCACCCGAAGACGAGTACTTCGCCGCCGGCATCACCGATGAGATCACCGCGCGCCTCGCCGGCGTGACTGGCCTCGATGTCATCGCCCGGCAGAGTGCCATCCTCTATAGGGACAGTCCCAAGACACCCAACCAGATTCGAGATGAGCTCGACGTGGACTACATCCTCGAGGCCACGATCAGCTGGCAGCGCGCTACAGACGCGCCCAGTCGCGTCCGGGTCCGACCTCAGTTGATCAGAGCACAGGATGCCAGCCACGTGTGGGCCGGGGTGTACGACGAAGAGTTGGACGAGGTCTTCCGAGTGCAGACCAACATCGCCGAGCAGGTGGTGAGCGCGCTGGGCATCGCACTGCTCGNNACCCTGGGTAAGCAGCCGACGGACGACCTCGACGCGTACGTTTTCTACCTTCAGGGCAACGACTATTTCAATCGCGGCCACTCGGCCGAGAACTTTCGGATCGCGGGGGAAATGTACCAGCAGGCGCTGGCGCGCGATCCACAGTTCGCCGAGGCACACGCCAGGCTCTCCCGGACGTACGCGTCCCTCTACTGGTTCGCGGAGCCGACTCAGGAACACCTCGATCGGGCCAGGGCGGCGGTGGAGCGGGCATTCGAACTGGCACCGGCGCTACCCGAGGCGCACCTGGCGCTGGGATACTACTACTACTGGGGAAGCCGGGACTACGGCCACGCTCTCGAGCAATTCGCAATGGGCCGCCAGCTTGCGCCGCAGAACAGCGAGCTGATGGTCGCCCAAGCCATGGTCCAGCGGCGGCAGGGCCTGTTCGACGAGGCGATCAGGAATCTCGAAACTGCGGCGATGCTGAATCCCCGCTCCAACCGGGAGGCCCTGGAGCTGGGGATGACGTACTCCCTGAACCGGGACTATGAAAACGCCGAGCAGCACTTCGACCGCGCAATCGCGTTGGCCCCGGACTGGGAATCCCCCTACGTATGGAAGGCCCTTCTCTATCTGCGCTGGCGCGGTGACGCGGTCCAGGCAGACCGGGTGCTCCAAGAGGCAGCCCAGCGAGTCGACCCCCCCGCGCTGCTGTCGGAGTTTCCCACCGTGTTCGGCGTCAGGGCACTGATGAGAATCCTGAGCGCCGACGACGGAGAGGTCCTGGGGGCCATCCAGCGAGAATCGTTCGGGCCGGAGGAGGCGTTGTACTACCTGTTTCAGGGCGAGTTCCAACGTCGCCGAGGCGAGGCGCAGCTTGCCGCTGCGTACTACGACTCGGCACGGGCGTTGTTGGAGCCCCAGGGTGGGGCACGTGTCGACGACCCGACGTTCCACTCGCTCATGGGTCTCGCCTATGCCGGGCTAGGGCGAGGGGATGAGGCGATCCGACACGGGCGCCGGGCGGTCGAGCTGTTACCGATCTCGAAGGATGCCTTCTACGGGTCGGCCCCCCCTGCTCACCTCGCCCAGATCTATGCGATGGTGGGAGACCACGACGCGGCGATCGATGAGATTCAGTTCCTGCTCCGCGTTCCCGGTCGCCTCTCCGTGCCGCTGCTCCGCATCGATCCGGCGTGGGATGCGTTGCGGGAACACCCGCGCTTTCAGCGGCTGCTTCTGCGCGAGGACTAGCTTCGCGGGACCCCCACTTCGAGCAACGAGAAAGTGCGTGAGCTACCGCAGCAAGCGGGGATCGGCTTCGGTCGGCAGCAGGGGTTGGTGCGGGCGGCTGGCTAGGCGTCGGGCGATCGCGGAGAAAGGAGGCGAGTCCAGCGGTGGCACAACGTCGGTCGCTACTGCCCCGGGAATACGGCGCGTACGCAGAGCTGTTGTTCCCCCTCACCACCGGCCTGGCGCTCGGTCGACCGACAGCGGCGGCTGTCCTCTTCGCGGCGGCCGCGGTGGCCTGGTTCCTGATGCATGAGCCGTTCGCGGTGCTGACAGGTGTGCGAGGAGCGCGGGCTAGGGAGATCCTGTCTGCTCGGGCACGGGCGCGACTCCGGATGCTGTTGGGAGGGGGTGCGGTCGCGGGCCTGGCTGCGGTCCTGTTCGCCGATCCGGATGCGCGACTCGCAGTGCTGGTTCCCATCTCGTGTGGTGTGGCGCTGGCTCCCGCCGTCCTGCGGGGCCGTCAGAAGACGCTGGGGGCCGAAATAGTCCTCATAGCAGCCCTGTCTGGGATGGTGCTTCCAGTGGGTCTGGCGGGCGGGGTCGAATGGTCCCTGGCGTGGCTTGCGGCCGCGGTCTGGTTCGTGAGCTTCGTGCTCGGCACCGTCACGGTGCACGGGATCAAGGCAGCTCACAAACAGACGTTCGGCACCCGATGGACGCCGTATGTGCCGGTGGTTCTGGCGCCGATGCTGGTCGCAATCGCTGCGCTGGCCGCTGCGGCGGGTGCCGTGCCGCCTGCGATCGTGGCGGCGCTCCTGCCGTCGAGCGTGGTGGCCGTCGTGTTCAGCGTGCTACGCGTGCATCCCCGACGGTTGCGCATCGTGGGATGGTCGCTTGTCACGGGGAACGTTGTGACGCTGGTGATCTTGCTGGCGGCGTGAGGCATGAGTCGCCGCGCGGTACCACCGTCTGCGCTGCTGTCCGGCCAGGGGCTCTAAATGGAACTCACGGCCTCGGGTTTGCGGGTCGTCTTGCCCGCACCTGATTGCCGCGAGCGTGATGTACCGGCTGGAGCGCTACGACTTCCCCGATCAGAGCGGCGTCACTCGTAGCGAGCAGCTCTCGAGGCTCAGTGTGGGCCTCGGACTGCGGCTGGGAAAGTAGCCACCTTCCTGCCGTAGCGCAGTGTGCGGCAATCACCGTGGCGCGAGCCCCCGCTCCGGTGGCCGCCGAGCTGATCGGCGTCGACGACCACACCGGACGTGTGGCTCCTGGCTGCGACGCCGATCTCCTGGTGTTGGAGCGGAACCCCCTGGAGGACATCGGCGCGTATCAAGACGTGCTCATGGTCATTAACGACGGGCGCATCGTGCTGGACCGCACGGCGTGGTGAATCCGGTGCGTTGGCGCGCCCNNGCCGACGGCCGGCTAGTCACCCGGCGGCGGCAGGAACCGGGGCCGGCGATGGCCAGCCTGGAAATCGAGATGCTTGGTTCCTTTGAGACCACCAGTGAAACCCGGGCTGCCTCGGCTGACCCTACGTCCCACTCCTCAGCGTGATGTTCCCGGTCACCGTCGCCAAGGTGAGCGTCCGGCCCCCGGTGCCCAGGGTGCCCTGCTTGTGCCCCGGTGACACATCCGTCAGTGGAAAGTCCGAAACAATGCTGCCGGTGACGACCGCAGCGTCAACGTTGGCGTTGGTGTTGGCGGGCACCGTCACAGTGACGTTCCCGGATACAGTGACGAAATCCAGATCGCGGTCCCATTCGGCCGCGCCGATGGTGGCCGTGACACTGCCGACGACTGTACTGCCCTCGGCGATACCACTGGTGGAAACCAGCACGTCGCCGTTCACCGTGCGGAGAAAGGCATCGCTCGAGATGGATTGTGCGGTGACGTCACCGCTGACGGTGCGGCCGTCAAACACCACACCGGCGGGAACGCTCACGGTGAACGTCACTCGTACGTCGTTGTCCTGCACGCTCATGTTGCCCCGGTTACCCGGCAGGCATTGATTTGGCGTCTCCCCAGGCACGTCCGGGTAGACTGCGCAGATCGTGACGCCGTCGCCGTGTGGGATGACCTGGATGCTCACCGACGACAGCTCGCTCTCCTGGCTCGTCTTCGTCCAGGAGACCACCACTGAATCCCCGGAGGTCGCCGACGCCTGGATGCTCCCAATCACGCCCTTGATCTCGATCTCGTCACCCTGAGCGATCTGCCCGCGCCACTCGAAATCCCGGTCGCCGGACCCGGTGGAGTCACTACAGGCCGCCAGCGACGCGGCCACCAGCGCAGTCGTCGGGAGAACATGCAGCCGTCTCATCCCAGCCCTCCCCTTGGTGTGTCCAATTCTCGTGCGTCTGCTGGGGATGCTGCCGTGCCCGCACAGCAATGCTCGAACGGTGTCAAGATAATGCCCTGGCGGCGGTACCGAGCATCCGGGCGACCCCGGTCCGGCGCTGGCCTCCGCCCGCCGAGGCTCGTATTCTACTTAGACCCGAGGGCGGGGTGTCCCAGCCTCGCCCAGCGTGCTCGAGAGATGTCAACAAGCAAGCGAGGTTTCCATGCGTTGTCTCGGATGGTTGGCTCTACTCACGGTTGCGGCGACGGCGTTGGGGGTCCAACAGGCGCAGGCCCAGGTTCCGCCGCAGGATTATCGAGGGGTGCAGCTGCGGAAGCTCGATACAGAACGGGACTTGCTCCTGGCCATGGCCGACTCGATGCCGGAGTCGCTGTACCGCGACAAAGTGACGCCGGAGCAGCGGGATTTCGCCCACCAGCTGCACCATGTGGCGTCCGTGGTGGCATTTGTGTGCGTGCGCTTCTTCGGCGCCGACGGCTCCGCGGTGCCGGACACCGTCGGGATTTTTGACAGCCGTCAGGGGCTAAAGGGCTACGTGAACGGCGTGTACGACCTGGCTAGCCGGGCGTTGCAGAACCAGTCCGAGGAGGATCGGCAAGCCACGGCGAGCCTGTTTGGCCAGGACATGCCCAAGTGGCAGATATGGGACGAGATCCACATGCACACCATGTGGACGGCGGGCCAGGTGGTGGCCAACTTCCGAAAGCACTGCATGCCCCCGCCGGCATTCAGGTTCTTCTAGCACCTCGCTTGCCAAGCGCTGACCTGCACACCGGAGGATCAGTTGTAGGGTCCTCCGGTTTCGCCGTGGGCTCCCAAGCTCCCCAATGACCGAACAGGACCACCTCTTCGTCACCAAGGGTCCCAGTCCGAGCCCTCCCGCTGCTGAGAGGGTTAGGACCACCGGCCTGCCTCGGTCCTTGCTCCTCCAGGCGGTGAAGCGGCTCCGCATCGTGAGCGGAGTGGTCTTCGTCTTGGAGGTAGTGACGTGGTTCGGCTCCAACCTAGTTCAGGGTGAGCTCGCGCTGGAGTTCATACACGCCTACCAGTGGGGGCCGCCGGTGCTCATCATGGCGGCTTCCCTAGCCGTGTTCGGTCTCACCGGAACTGCGCGCGTCCCTCCGGCAGCGCTTCTGAACATCGGACTCATCTACGAGGTCGTGGTGAGTCTCGGCATCGCCGTCAGCACGTATTGGAGCGCGTTCGTTGGTGTTACTGCCGACCAGGTAGGGGGTGATCTGATTGGTGTGTCAGCGGTCGCCATCTGGATCATCCTTTTTGCGACCCTGGTGCCGGCTCCGCCGCGGCGTGCCCTTGCTGCAATGGTGGTTTCGGCGGCGGCCCCGCCGCTCACCGTTCTGTTGGAGACACAGTCCGGGCGCGCGCCGGTCGTCGCTGCGGATACCTTCTTCTGGGTCTTCGTGTTTCCGTACGTGTTGACGGTGATAGTGGCGTACATCGCCGCGCGCGTCGTCTACCGGCTGGGTCAAGATGTCCGCCGTGCACGGGAGATGGGTGCCTACCGCCTGGAGTCCCTCATCGGGCGTGGGGGAATGGGGGAGGTCTGGCGGGCTAGTCACCGGTTGCTGGTCCGGCCTGCCGCCGTCAAGCTGATCCGGGGTGATGCCCTAGGCGTCGGGGCTGGCTTGCATGAAGCAGTGATGGCGCGGTTCGAGCGAGAGGCGCAGGTCACCGCATGTCTTCAGTCCCCCCACACTGTGGAGCTGTACGACTTCGGGACCAGTGAGGATGGCGCGTTCTACTACGTCATGGAGCTTCTCGACGGGGTCGATCTGGAGTCTCTAGTGAAGAAGTACGGGCCCGTGGCTGCGGAACGCGCGGTTCATGTGCTCACGCAGGTCTGTCACTCGTTGGGCGAGGCCCATCAACGCGGCCTCGTGCACCGAGACGTCAAGCCCGCCAACATCTTCCTGTGCCAACATGCGTTCGAGTACGACTTCGCAAAGGTGCTCGACTTCGGTTTGGTGAAGCACCATGCGAGCGCCGAGGGGAGTGAACAGCTAGGGGTGTCAACGACGGGTGTGATTGCTGGGACACCGTCTTATATAGCTCCCGAGATGATACACGGCGAGAATCCCGTCGATGGGCGAGCGGACATCTACGCCGTGGGCTGTGTCGCATACTGGATGCTGACGGGTCACACGGTATTCGAGGAGCCGACAGCCGCCGCGATGATCGTTGCCCACGCGAGCAAGCATCCCGTGCGCCCCAGCCTCCGCTCGGAGTTGGACATCCCGCCGGCACTCGATGACTTGGTGCTTGCGTGTCTTGAGAAGGAACCAGCCGGCCGGCCGCAGACTGCCGAGGTGCTGGCCCGGCGGCTATCGGCCGTGGAGCTGCGGGAGCCGTGGACGGCCGAACGCGCCGCCCGGTGGTGGGAGGCCCACGGGATCCAGTTCGCGCCGCAGGCGACCTGTGACTTCTGCGACTAGTGTTCTTGCGGCGACTACGCTGACCCCTGGGTCTGGATCAGCGCCTGTGGAATAGCCACCCTGAGGCCTCCTCTCGCTTCCCTCGATCTCCCCTTGCCACCGCCAACCTCAATCCTCTCCCCCCGCCGCCCTGGAAGAACCTCACTGTGATGGGGTGATACCCGGCCTGAAGCGCGATCATACCCTGCTTCGTGCTGGCACCATGGTAGCCGTCATGATCGACGACGGTCTCCTCGCCGATGGTGAGCTTGCTTCCGTCATCTGATGTGAGATAGAACGTGTACACGCCGTCTGCCGGCGCACGGATATAGCCGTCGAGCACGAGGCCGAACCGTTCGTCTCGCTCAAAGCCTTGCAGCGACACCGCCTGTGCGATCCCCTCACGTGCCGGCTGATGCCCAGCGAGTTCGTCAACGGAGGAGACCTCGACCTCGTAGTAGGCGTAACGCATGCCGCCGCTGAGTCTCTCGGCGTCGATCGTGGTCGCCGGACGGAGTGAGGTCTTGGCAAAACGGGCCGACCGGGGCCTGCTGGCGCTCCCGTTTGGCAGAAAAGCCCGCGCCGTCACCACCACGCCCTCTTCGTCCACCGGTAGACGCAGCGGCTCCGTGTAAGGCGGCGACGCGGGGGTCGGGTCCGTGCCGTCGATGGTGTAGCGGATTTCCGCCCCGGGGATGAGGGTCGATAGGGAGACTGTGCCCTGGTTATCCAGCGTGATCCGATCCTGCTCCAACCCCCGCACGTGGGGGATCCGGTAGTTGATGTCCAAGTCATCGAGCCGACGGAAGTGGGACTGGAGACGCGCCGCGAACCAGTCCCAATAACGCATCTCCGTTGTGGACCACACGACTTCAGCGAGGGCCAGCAGGCGGGGGACGACCATGTACTCGACATAGTCCGTGGTCTTCATGTACTCGGTCCACACGTTCCCCTGCGCCCCAAGCACGTGCTCAGCCTCTTCGGCCGTCAACTCGGTGGGCACGGGCTCGAACTCGTAGACCCTTTCGAGGGGCGTGTAGCCGCCGATGGCCAGGGGCTCGTTTTCCGGATCCCCTTGGTAGTAGTCGAAGTACACGTGGCTCGTGGGCGTCATGATGACATCATGCCCCTCTCTAGCGGCTTCGATACCGCCCCGCATGCCGCGCCAGGACATCACGGTGGCCTCGGGAGCCAAGCCGCCCTCGAGGATCTCGTCCCAGCCGATCAGCCGCCGGCCATTCGTCAGGAGAAACTCCTCAATGCGCTTGATGAAGTAGCTCTGGAGCTCGTGCTCGTCTGTGAGACCTTCACGACGGATCACGCCCTGAGCGAGTTGGCTCTCCTGCCACCGTATCTTGGGAGCCTCGTCCCCTCCGATGTGGATGTAGCGGCTGGGAAAGAGGTCCATGACTTCGGTGAGTACGTCCTGCAGAAACGCGAAGGTTTCCTCACTCGGGCAGTAGATGTCCTGGTGCACGCCCCACTTGGTCGAGACCTCGAACGGTCCCTCGGTGCACGCGAATTCCGGGTAGGCCGCCAGTGCCGCCGTCGAGTGGCCCGGCATCTCGATCTCCGGGATGACGGCTACGTAGCGGGCCCGTGCGTGAGCCACCACCTCGCGGATTTCCTCTTGGGTGTAGAACCCGCCATATGGGATCCCGTCGCCGATGTAGGGATCGAAGTTCTTCTCTAGGATCGTCTCCTTGCGGAACCCTCCCACTTCGGTCAGTCGCGGGTACTTCTTGATCTCGATTCGCCACCCCTGGTCTTCCGTGAGGTGCCAGTGGAAGGTGTTCATCTTGTACATCGCCAGGAGGTCGATGTAGTTCTTGATGAATGGGACAGGGAAGAAGTGACGGCCCACGTCCAGGTGCATGCCGCGGTACTGGAAACGCGGCTGGTCCGTGATCTCGACCGCTGGGACCGCCCACGCAACTCCCTGGGGCACGGATCGGTGGGATCCGTCCGACGGTAGGAGCTGACGTAGAGTCTGGAGCCCGTAGAACAAGCCCGGGTGCGCTGCCGCGGAAATGGTGATGGACGCCGGGGTGACGGCAAGGTGGTAAGCCTCGGGGCTCACGCTGGGTCCCCCCCGTGACAACACCAGGGCGATCGTTCCGTCCATATCGCCGCCCGCCTCCACGTCCGATATGGCGACATTGACGCCCGTCATCGTTCTCAGTAAATCGGCGCCGTAGTCCGCGAGGGAGCGCAGCTCTTCGTCGTCCAAGTGTGAGACGGCGATGGTGGTGGCTCCTGTGAGGAGAAACGCGTCGGGTTTCGGCTCAATGTGTGCCGGAAAGGGGATGAGCTGGTAGCGTGCGAGTTCCGGCATCCGCTCCGCTATCGGGCGCGGAGCAGGTTGAGTCGTCACGCCGCAGGCGCACAATGCGACGGCGAGGGCGGCTCCAACTGCTCGACGAAATCCACCTGCCGAGACCTGCATGAGGCACCTCCTACGACTCGTCCGAATCCCGCTGCGTCGCGGGAGCCGGGAGCGCGAGCGTCATCAAGAACACGAGGAAAGTGATGGCCGCCGACAGCAGGAATATCCGGGCCGTCAGCACGCCGTACAGCACGCCGCCCACCACCAGGCCGACGATGCTCGCCACCGCCGCAGCACTGCCGGCGAACCCTTGAACCGCGCCCTGCGCATCCTCGCCCGCGGCTCTGGAGATGATGGCGAGAAGCGACGGCCACATTAGGCCGTTGCCCAGCGCCAGTAGCGCCGTGCCACCGTAGATGGCGAGGGTGTCAGCCGAGGTGAAGAACACGAAGCTTGCCGCGAGCGTCACGCTCCCGCCGACGACCAACACTCGATCCGACCAAACCCTGGATACGCGGCCGAGCACCGGACCCTGTACGATAACCATCATGAGGCCCATCGCCGCGAAAAATACGCCCGTGTCGGTCAGAGACCAGTCCAGCCTCGTCACCGCGTGGATGGGAAAGGAGATGTAGAAGAAGTTGAACGCAAGGTACACGAGAAAGTAGAGCGTCATGAGCCGCGGCAGCGATGGTAGGCGGAAGATCTCCTGGGCGGAGAGCTTCTTGGCTGCCTTCAGCTCATAACAGTCCCGTTGTTCCTGGCCAAGTACCTTCCTGACCGTGGTCTGCTCGGGGCTGGTCCGAAGGACACAACAGCGGGTCTCCGGCAGCCCGAATACGATGACGAGGGTGGCGACGCCGGATATCATGGCAGCGGCGAGAACCGGCGGAGTCTCGCCCCACGCCGTTGCCCCTAGCGCCCCAGCGATGGCGGGGCCCACGATGAAACCCAAGTTGGAGGCCACTGCCATCTTCCCGAACGCGGCACTTCGCTCGGTGTCTGCGGTAATGTCTGCCAGGTAGGCGTTGGCAACGGAAACGTTCCCGCCCGTGATGCCGTCGAGCGCCCTTGCGAAGAAGAGGATCATCAGGGGCACGGTAACGGTGAAGGTCCCTACCAGCCGGGAGTCGACCTGCCACAGGGCGCTGACTGGCAGGAACAGGGCGCCGAGAAAGATGACCCAGGATACCAAGGTGCCGAGTTGGCTCAGGAGCAGGATCTTCCGGCGGCCATGCCTGTCCGACCATCTGCCCAAGATGGGCGCGCCGATCAGTTGAAAGAACGAGTAGGTGGCGCCCATGACCCCGTAGACGAGGGCGTTCCCACCCAGCCTGGTTACGAGGAATACCAGGAAGGGCAGGACGATGCTGAATCCCAGCGCGCCCACGAAGTTGACCGCCAGGATGGGATAGACAGACACCCGCCTTGGCGCAGCGCTAGCCGTCATATCACGAGGTCTGCAGAGCCAGGGATAGTCTCAGGCGGTTTGTGCGGGGTGGGGCCGTCCCGCGGCGGGTCCTACGGGTAGAGCCGCGTCCGTGTCCATTCTCCCTCCTGCAGGGTGTAGCATAGGCGGTCGTGGAGGCGGTTGAGGCGACCCTGCCAGAATTCGATGAGGTGCGGAGCTACCCGAAAGCCACCCCAGAAAGGGGGCAGCGGCACGTCGCTGCCGCGGAATTGCCTGTCGTGCTGCTTGAATCGGCGCTCCAGCTCCCGGCGGCTGCCCAAGACCGCGCTCTGTTTGGAAGCCCAGGCCCCGAGCTGGCTTCCCCGAGGCCGCGTCTGGAAATACGCGCTGGACTCCTCGGTGGAGATCCGCTCCACCGAGCCCTCCACTCGCACTTGCCGTTGCAGGAACGGCCAATGAAACACCAGCGCGGCCACGGGATTCTCCAAAAGCTCCTCACATTTGCGGCTGTCGTAGTTCGTGTAGAAGACGAATCCCCGTTCATCGAAGGCCTTGAGGAGCATCATGCGAGCAGACGGGAGTCCGTCTTTCGTGCACGTGGCCAGGGTCATGCTGTCAGGCAGGAGGACGCCGGAGCGCCTGACGTCCTCGAACCACTCGGCAAACAGGGCGATGGGATCGTCACCGGCCGTCTGCTCGGAGAGTCCCCGAACGAGACCTTTGCCGAGGGTGTAGAGCGTGCGGATCTTGGATCTGAGGGACATGGCTCCTGTTGAATGTGTGGTTCAGCAGTCCGGATTTTCCCGCAGGAAAGGAACGTTGCCGCCGCCGAACCTGCAAGGTACCGGCGGGACTTCCGCCCGGCGAACCGACCGGTTCTCTTTCTCGGCGGTTGGACCGCCGGTCTCCGGGACGGCCCCGCCGTGGAGCGCGGCCGCATCGGCGTACGGCACCTCCTGTAAGCACCCGAACCATCTCGCACTGAGAGGATTCCCATGCATTGGCATCGTTCTCTGATGCTTTCAGCGATCGCTTGTGTCGTGGCGATCACGGCCGTCGCGCAGGAATCGGACGAGAAGAAGAAGTGGGATATCAGCGAGGCCTTCGGTCCGACGCAGAGGGTCTCCTTCGAGACGTCCGAAGGAACCTGGATGAACCTTCACGTGAGCCCTGACGGTCGTGCTGTGGTCTTCGATCTGCTGGGCGACCTGTACTCCATTCCCATCGAGGGAGGAAAAGCGAAGCGGCTAACGGAGGGGGCGGCCTTCGACATGCAACCCCGGTTCAGTCCTGACGGGAAGCTCATTGCGTTCATCAGCGACCGGGACGGGAACAATAACATCTGGGTGGTGGATTCGGACGGGAAGGACGCGCGACAGGTATCAAAGGAGGCCAGCCGTGACGTGAATAGCCCCACCTGGTCGCCCGACGGACAGTACATCTTCGTTCGCAAGCATTTCGTGGAACGGCGCTCCATCGGCGCGGGCGAAGTGTGGATGTACCACCTGAGCGGTGGCGCGGGCCTCCAGGTGACGGAGCGGAACGGGTGGCAAAAGGATGCGGGCGAGCCAGTGATCTCGCCGGACGGCAAGTACCTGTACTACAGCAAGGACGTCACGCCAGGTCAGACCTTCCAGTACAACAAGGATCCCTACGGGACCATCTACGCGATCATCCGACGAGACCTCACTACCGGTCGAGAGCGACGATTGGTCTCCCGTCCCGGCGGGTCCATCACGCCGGCGCCTTCGCCGGACGGCACCAAGCTCGCGTTCATTCGGCGGGTGCGGTACAAGACCGTGCTGTTCCTCCGGGATCTCGTTACTGGCGAGGAGTGGCCCGTGTTCGATCATCTCGATCGCGACATGCAGGAAACCTGGGCAGTCCACGGCGTCTACCCCCAGTACAGCTGGACCCCGGATGGTGAATCGATCGTGATCTGGGGGCAGGGGAAGATCTGGCGCGTCAACGTCGCCACCGGCGAGTACCGTGAGATTCCCTTTACTGCCGAGGTCGCGCAGACCATTCACAAGGCCCTACGGTTCAAGCCGGATATCGCCTCGGATGAGTTTCCGGTCAGGATGCTGCGCCACGTCACTACGTCGCCGGATGGGCGTTACGTGGCGTACAGCGCCCTCGGGCAGCTCTACATCAAGCAGCTTCCCAACGGCGCGCCCAGACGGGTCACCGCCGACGAGCGGTTGGAGTACGACCCCGCGTTCTCACCGGACGGGGAATGGCTGGCGTACACCAGCTGGGCCGACGCCGACCGAGGTAGCGTCCGCGTCGTGCGGTTGGACGGCACGGGGGGGCGGGACGTTGTGAAAACCCCGGGCCACTACATCGAGCCGTCATTCTCACCCGATGGCTCGCTGATCGTCTATCGGAGCACTGGTGGTGATTTCATACGCGGTCCCACTCACGGTGAGAACACCGGCGTCTTCTTGGTACACACCGATGGCTCGGCGGAACCTCGTCGCGTTACGCGGGGCGGCGTCGAGCCAGTGTTCGATCACACGGGCGAACGGATCTACCTGCGAACCACGCGCGACCAAAAGACGGTGCTGCTCAGCGTCGACCTGCACGGCGGCAAGGAAGTGGTCCATTTCCGGTCGGAGAACGCCACCCAGATCGTGCCGTCGCCGGACGGCAAATGGGTGGCGTTCACGGAGCGGTACAAGGCCTATGTCGCTGCATTCCCTCGAACGGGCCGAACGGTGAATCTGGGACCGCAGGTCAAGAACTATCCGGTGGCCCAGGTTTCCAGGGACGCCGGTATCTACCTCCACTGGTCCGGTGACAGTCGGCGATTGCACTGGACACTGGGACCGGAGTACTTCAGCCGCGACCTGGCCGAGACCTTTGCCTTCGTGGAAGGTGGCAGAGAAGAGCCCGAAGAGCCCGAGGCCGAAGGCATGCAGATCGGTTTCACTGCCAGGTCGGACGAGCCTACTGGCACGGTGGCCTTCGTGGGAGCCCGGATCATTACGGCGGCGGACGATGGCCCCAGCGTCATCGAGAACGGGACCGTCCTCGTTGCGGGGAATCGCATCGCTGCGGTGGGCCCCAGCTCGGACGTGACCGTACCGCCAGGCGCGCATCAGGTTGACGCCCGGGGCAAGACCATCATGCCGGGGATCATCGACGTGCACGCCCACGTCGGTGGGGAGGGTAGCGGTATCCTCGCCCAGGCGAGCTGGCTCCTGATGGCTAACCTGGCGTTCGGGGTGACCACCTCGCACGACCCCTCGAACGACACCGAGACGGTGTTCGCCAACTCGGAGATGATCCGCGCCGGACTGAAGCTGGGACCGCGGCTCTATTCCACTGGGACGATCCTGTACGGTGCGGAGGGAAGCTTCAAAGCGGTGGTGAGCAACTACGAGGACGCCGTGGCACACATCCGCCGGATGAAGGCGGTGGGAGCGTTCTCGGTGAAGAGCTACAACCAGCGCCGGCGCGACGCACGGCAGATGATCCTCAAGGCGGCCCGCGAGCTAGAAATGATGGTGATTCCGGAAGGTGGTTCGTTGGTCTATCCCAACATGACCATGGTGCTCGACGGGCACACCGGGGTGGAGCATGCCCTCCCTGTTCCAGTGGTGTATAGAGACCTGGCGCAGCTGTATGGTCAGAGTGAGACAGGCTATACGCCAACGTTGATCGTGGGGTACGGTGGTCTATGGGGAGAGAACTACTGGTACGAGCGGACCAACGTCTTCGAGAATGAGCGGCTGCTCACCTTCGTGCCTCGGGACGTGGTGGATCCCCGTTCTCGTCGCCGCATCAAGGCCGCAGGAGACGAGGATTTCAACCACGTCAGCATCGCTCANNCTCAAGGGGCCAAGGCCATTCAGGACGCAGGTGGCCTAGTGCACCTGGGCGCCCACGGCCAACTGCAGGGTCTCGGCGCCCATTGGGAGCTGTGGATGTTCGCCCAGGGCGGCATGACGCCCCTCGAAGCGATCAAGGTGGCTACGCTAAACGGAGCCAAGTACCTGGGTCTGGACGGGGAGCTCGGGTCGATCGAGGAAGGTAAGCTCGCCGATCTAGCGGTACTGGCCCGGAATCCTCTCGACGACATTCGCAACACGGAGTCGGTGGAGCTGGTGATGGTGAACGGGCGGCTGTACGACGCGGCCACGTTGAATCAAGTGGGGAACCATCCAGGGGAGCGGCCCAAGCTGTTCTGGGAACGGTGGCCACGAGGGGTTGTGCGCTAGAGATGCCGATGCTTGGATGATCGCCGTAATGCGCGGCTTCCTGAAGTTCATGCGGGGCCTGCTGAGGCTGCCGATACCGGTACAGCTCTGGCTACTGGTCCTCGTCGCCGCCAATCTGCTGGCCCCGCTGTTCTTCTTGGATCGGCTTGAGGCCCGCGTGGTCATACTAGCCTTCCTCGCCGCCGGAATGTTCATGGGCATCCTGACTGCGGTGGCGGGATTCACTCGCCTGCTGGGTCTCGGCCACTCTCCCTGGATTGGGCTCATCCCGTACCTGTGGACACGGCTCGATCAGATTCCAGTGGATGACTTTTTCGGTGTCTGGGTGCGGTCGGTCATGGTCCCCAACGGCATCTCCCTGGTGCTGGACGTCGCGGACGTTACCCGGTATTTGCGGGGCGACCGTAGTGAGCTTGTGGACGGATTGTGAGGGCGGATCCTCGACAACGTAGAACTGACTTCTGACTGGAGACTCAGTATGCCAATCNNACCGGAGCTCGATCAAGAAGCTGCGGCAACGCGAAAGGTCCTTGAGCGCGTGCCCGAAGACAAGCTAGGGTGGAAGCCCCACGAGAAATCCATGACCATGGGGCGCCTCGCGACTCACCTTACCGAGCTGCCAGGGTGGGTCAAGCTCGCAATCGATCAAGACGAGATCGACATCGCGCCGTCCGGTGAACCGGCGTTCACGCCTCAGGTGGTCGAATCCGTGTCTGCGATGGTGGAGCTGTTTGACAGGAACGTGGCTGAGACGCGGGCGCTGATCGGGTCAACGCCGGACGACACGTTCATGAAGCCGTGGACCATGAAGAAGGCTGGGGAGGAGGTGTTCACCGCGCCGAAGATCGGCGTGATCCGGCACGACATTATGAATCACCTGATCCACCATCGGGGCCAGCTCACCGTGTACCTCAGGCTCAGCGGCGTGTCCGTCCCATCCACCTACGGCCCCACCGCCGACGAACCTGCCTTGTAGTGGGGCATGCTACCGCGCTAGCCTTCTTCTCGTTTGCGTTCGAATCGCTCGGCGCTCCGCAGGCCGTGTTCGAGCCTCGCCTCGTATTGGCCGAGCGGGCCGGTACAGGCGTTCAACAACTTCTGCAGCCGTGCGACGATTTCGTGGGGATCGAGCGGTGGGTCACTCACCATGGTGTCCCGCCACAGATCTTCCGCCTCGTCGTGAAACTCGATGACTGCTTCCATCTCCTCTTCGCTGAATCGCTTCTTGATCGCCTGCTCCCGAATGTCGTAAACGATCCCACCCAGTAGGACGTGGATCGATTCACGTGGTCCGACGCCCACCGTAGAGAGACGCTTGACGAATTCGGATCGACGACTTTCCGCCATCATACCCCTCCTCGACGACAGCAGTTCAGCACAAAGTTACTCGATCGGCGCCGCCCCGGTACCGCTGCAACACCGCTCTCACTTTCGCTCCACCGGCAGAATGAGACAGGTGGGCCCACCAGCTCCCTTGCGGAACTCTGAGAGATTGATCCCGTGAACGGTGACACCGCGCACCGCCAGCTCGCGTATGACCGGAGCGTTTTCGGCGGCGTTGGCGATCACCTCGTTGTGGTCCAGGCAGATCACGTTGCCGGTTGAGGGACCCTGCGGCTCGACCTCGATGGTATCGAAGCCCTTGAAGAACTCCTCGGGAAACACGCCGCGGCAGCAGAGGAATCGCTCCGGCCCGATGGCGCTCATGCCGCCGCCCAAATGCATGTACCGGTCTTTCACCGATGCCGTGCGCACCTCATAGCCCATAGCCCTGAGCAGATCGGTGAGTTGGTCGACACCTGCTTGATTGGTCCGGTGGGAAAGCCCCACGAAGGCCACCGAACCGGCGAGGATGACGTCGCCGCCCTCCGCGGTGGCCGGCCCTGTGATCTCCCCAACAAACGGCTCTCCTATCGCCTGTAACGCTCTGGAGATCCACTCCTCTTCACCTCGCCGTGCCTCGAGGCCCATCCGCAGCTTGATGTATCCCTCGGGCGTGCAGAGCGCCACGTCCCGAGGGAAGGCCGAATTCGGATGTTTGGCCAGCTCGGGGACGTCGATCACCTCGCACCCGGATGCCGCCATTGTGCTCTTCAATAGGTCGTGCTGCTGCCTGGTCCGTTCGCGGTCGGCGAGTTCCGGTATGTTGCCGGCCTCGTGCGTGCTGACGTCAAAGTACGCCTCGCCGGGTGTGGAGACTACCACGCGTCTAAGGTGATCCCCTTCATTCCTCAGCATGGTTGCGCCGTGGATGATTCGGTTGTGCCGAGGGTGAGCGGCTGCGCCAGCAATGATAGACCGGAACGCCGAGCACGGTGATGCCGAGACCAGCCAGGGATTCGACCGGTCGGGCTATGAGGGTATTGATGAGGAGCGCGGAGGTGGCCGTGATGAATACCATTGGCACCACGGGATAGCCCCATGTCTTGTAAGGCCGTGGGAGATCCGGGAATCGTGCTCTCAGGACGAACACCGAGGCGGTGGCCGCAATCCAAAAGACGAAGGAGATGAATATGACGTAGGTGAAGAGTTGCTCGTACGTACCGGTCAGGGTCAGCATGCAGGCCCAGATCGCTTGGAGGAGGATCGCAAACGCGGGCGTCCGGAACCGTGGGTGTACCTCACCGACCCTGCGGAAGAATATCCTGTCTCGGGCCATGGCGTAGTAGACCCGGGGCCCCACGAATATCGCGCCGTTGAGTGCCCCGAAGATCGAAACCAAGACGGCAGCCGAAATGAGACCGGCAGTGGCGCTGCCATACAGCGCGCCGGAAGCCCGCTCGGCGATCCGCACTACCCCCGCCATCTGCTGCACCGGGAGAGCGAGGAGGTACACGTAGTTGACGAGGAGGTAGAGTAGCGTGATGAGCAGCGTTCCGCCAACCAATGCAAGGGGCAGGTTCTTTCTCGGATCGCGAATCTCGCCTGCTATGTAGGTGATGTTGTGCCAACCGTCGAAGGCCCACGAGACGGCGATGATGGCCACACCAAATCCTGTGAGTAGCTGCGCCAGAGAGAGACTCGTGGGATTGACGCTGTAGTCCACGGTGATGGTCGTCCCGACAGTGAAGCCGAGAAGGATGAATCCCGCTATCGCCGCGATCTTGACCAACGTGAACACGTTTTGGATCAGCTTCCCAAGCCCGACGCCGACGTAGTTGAAGGCCGACAGGAGTAGGATCACCCCTACGGCGACGAGCTGCCCGGCCGAGAGGGTAAAGCCCCGCGTCGAAAACAACGTCCGGTCGGTGGATAGAACTGGAAGGAAGTAGCCGAAGTACTCGGCGAATCCGACGCCGAGGGCGGCGATGGATCCGCCCATTGAGACGAGAAATAGGATCCAGCCGAAGAGGAATCCGGAGAGGTGGCCGTAGGCCTCACGCAGATAGACGTATTGACCACCGGCGTGGGGCATCGCCGCCCCAAGCTCGGCAAAGGTGAACGCCCCGGTGAGGGTCAGCAGGCCACCGACGAGCCACGCCAGCAGGAGCAGGCTTGCCGACGGAATGCTGTGTGCCATGATCCCGCTGGTGAGAAAAATGCCGGAGCCAATGACGATCCCCACCATCATCATGACGGAGTCGAACAGGCCTAGCTGACGGATCAGACCCTCACCAGCGCCGTTACTCACGCTCGCCATTGCCTGGCCTTTCTCGCTGGTCAGGGGTGCCCTCA
>JABAOC010013271.1_pt2 | contig 18767 bp, 18 predicted proteins | sample 7062161 | NCBI WGS metagenome assembly JABAOC01 (sample SAMN14538625, study PRJNA623070) | marine sediment metagenome | biome: marine biome [ENVO:00000428]; feature: marine pelagic biome [ENVO:01000023]; material: deep marine sediment [ENVO:00002113] | place: India: Gulf of Khambhat ... | reverse complement strand
TTTTCCACCTGCTCATTGGCCAGGACTGTCCCGCACTGGGGACACCAGTTGATCGGCGCCTTCTTCCTGTAAGCGAGACCCTTCTCGTAGAACTTAAGAAATATCCACTGGTTCCAGCGATAATATTCTGGCTCAGCGGTAATTACCAGCCTTTCCCAATCGTAACTCAATCCCATTTTCTTCTGCTGCTCTTTCATCATCTCAATACATCTATTAGTCCAGGAAGAAGGGTGAATCTTTTTCTCTATTGCCGCGTTCTCCGCAGGCAATCCCAAAGCGTCATAACCCATAGGGTAAAGAACGTTAAACCCTCTCATCCTCAGGAAGCGAGCCACAGTGTCGCCTATGGCATAATTGCGCATATGTCCCATATGAAGCTCTCCCGAAGGATAAGGAAACATCTCCAGAAGATAGAATTTTTTCTTTCCCGAATCTTCCGAGATTTTGAAAGTTCCTTCTTTTTCCCATTTCTTCTGCCATTTCTTTTCAATTTTCCTGAAATCGTAGATTTTCTCCATGTTTAACGCGGCCTCAATAGACTCATTCCTTGTTTTTGCATCGTCTATTCCTTTTTCTTCAGGTAGATAAAATATTCAATATTTCCCGCAGGCCCTTTAACCGGCGACGTGGTCAATCCTCTTACTTCTAATCCCAATCTTGGGGACAGGAGCTCTATCTTGTCGATAACTTCCCGGTGAACTTTTCTGTCTTTAACCACTCCGCCCCGGGAGACTTTTTCTCTCCCCGCCTCAAACTGGGGCTTAATAAGAGAGATTATCTCGCCTCCTTTTCGGACTAATTTTTTGACTTTCGGCAAAACTTTCTCCAGGGAAATAAAAGAGACATCTACAGTAGCCAAATCTACGGGACTTTCAATCTTCTTTTCGTCGAAGTATCTTATGTTCGCTTTTTCAATGTTGACCACTCTGGAATCTTTGCGCAATTTCCAATCGAGCTGGCCATAACCCACATCCAGGGCGTAAACCTTCTTTGCCCCGTTCTGGAGAAGGCAATCGGTAAACCCTCCTGTTGATGCGCCAACATCAAGGCAGACTTTTCCTTTGATGCTCAAGCCAAAATCCTTTATTGCTGCTTCCAGCTTCAATCCTCCCCGGGAAGCATACTTCCTTAAAGGGGACTTTTTTACTTCCAATTGTATGTCGACAGGGAACTCAGCGCCTACCTTAGTAAGTTTTCGCTCCCCCGCCCGCACAGAGCCAGCCATTATCAATGCCTTCGCTCTAACCCGGCTCGACGCCAGCCCTTTTTCCACGAGAAGCTTATCCAATCTCTCTTTCCTCTTCTTTATTTTCACATCTAACAACCTAAATCTTGAAAGATAGTTCGCGAAGACTTTAAGAATCTTAGCCAAAAAACAATGACGACGAATTCGCCTGATGCAAGGGGATTTGGTGTAGCGAGCATTAGAATTTTTAGCCAAAAATCGAAGATCAGAGTTTATCCGAAACTGACCATAGGGAATTTCGGTAAACTCCTGAGATTTTTGGCGTTACTCAGAGAGTAAAAAATTATCAGCGAGCTAACCAAATCCCGAGCATTCCTCTGACCGAGCGACTCCGATAACTATCCCTTCATCTTTTTAGGAATTCACTGACCCTCTGGGCAATCCTGTCAGCAGTCAGTCCGTACTTCTTTCTTAATTCTTCTCTACTGCCATGTTCAATAAATTTGTCAGGTAGCCCGATACTCAAAATACGCACATTATCGGTCGCCAGCAACTCCCTGATACCGGAACCGAAACCTCCGGAAACGGTATTCTCCTCGACTGTGACAATTTTATGAACCTTCCTGACTATTTTCTTTATCAGGTCTTCGTCCAAAGGTTTAACGAATCTCATATTAACCAGACTTGCCTTTATTCCTTCTGCTTCCAGCCTCTGTTGTGCCAGGAGACAGGGGTGAACCGTATTACCTATCGCCATTATGGCTACATCATTTCCTTCTGCTAGCACCTCCCCCTTTCCCAGGGGAAGGACTTTGTATTGCCTGTCCAATCTTACCCCGATGCCGGCTCCTCGAGGAAAGCGAATGGCGCAGGGAAAATTCCAGGACAGGGCAGTATTAAGCATCTGCACTAATTCATTCTCATCCTTGGGAGCCATAACCACCATATTGGGAATCAGTCTAAGATACGAAAGATCGAATGTTCCCTGATGGGTGGGCCCATCTTCGCCTACTATACCGGCCCTATCCACGGCAAAAACCACGGGAAGGTTCTGGAGGCAAACATCGTCTATCATCTGGTCAAATGCCCTCTGAAGAAACGTGGAATAGATGGCGCAAACAGGCCTGTATCCGGCTCTGGCCAATCCCGCGGCAAAGGTAACCGCATGTTGCTCAGCAATTCCCACGTCGAAATATCTCCGGGGAAACTCCTTCTCAAATGCATCCAGCCCCGTACCCTGAGGCATCGCCGCAGTAATGGCGATAATTTTCTCATTCGCTCTAGCCAGGTCTATGAGCGCACGGCTGAAGACTTCCGTATATGAAGGTATTTTACTTTTTTCCGTCTCTCCCGTCAAAATATTAAACGGCGATGTTCCATGAAACTTTATGGGCTCTCGCTCCGCCGGCTGATACCCTTTACCTTTCTTGGTAACCACGTGAATCAGGACCGGACCTTTCATATCTTTAACTTTCTCGAAGATTTCAACTAAATAGTGGACTTTATGCCCGTCAATAGGGCCCAGGTAAGAGAAACCCATTTCCTCAAAAAGCATTCCGGGAAACAGGAGCACCTTAAACCGCCGCACTACTCTGAGAATTGCAATTCCCCAGAAGGAAACCCTGGTCAAGAACTTTTTTACTTTCCTCTCCAGTTTTTTAACCAGGCCTAAAGTCATCAACTTCGTCAGGTATCCCGCCAGGGCTCCTACTCTATGAGAGATGAACATTTCGTTATCATTCAGAATCACCAGCAGGTCTTTGCCCAGATGTCCGGCATTATTCAGAGCTTCGAAAGCCATTCCTCCGGTCATCGAACCATCGCCTATCACCGCTACCACCTTGCAGTTATTATTGCCGGATAAATCGCGGCCGCANNTTTATGGTTGTTGTTGCCGGATAAATCGCGGGCGCAGGCCATTCCCAGAGCAGCCGAGATTGCAGTGGAGCTGTGTCCCACGCCAAAGGCGTCATATTCACTCTCCTCGGGAGTGGGAAAACCGCTTATCCCGCCGCACTGGCGAAGAGTGGAAAAACTATCCCTCCTGCCTGTCAAAATCTTATGCGCGTAAGCCTGATGTCCCACGTCCCAGATTATCACATCCTGAGGAGAGTCAAAAACATAGTGCAAAGCTATGGTCAACTCAACTGTCCCCAGGCTGCTGGCAAGATGTCCTCCTTGCCGGGATGTGACCTTAATAATTTTTTCTCTGATCTCCTGTGCCAGTTCGAGAAGTAATTCTTTCCTGATTAACCTGAGGTCACTGGGTCGGTCAATCAATTCCAGGACTGCCATATTTTTCGTCTCCCCCCTTGTTCTAAGAAGTCCGGCTGAGGTAAGGAATGGTCATAGGTCCTTCCGGGAGGACTGCTATTTTGAGATTTTTCCCAAAATCTTTTCTTAGTCTTTCTACCGTACCTTCTATGTCCTTAATAGGCTCAAGGTGGCAAGCTACCGCGTCTTTCTCCGGAAGCTGCGAATATAGATAGACTTGCGCCTTGGTCTGAATCTCCGCCTGTATCTGGGCTTCCCACTGGTCAAACATGGAAAACCCGGGAGTGGCAACTATTTTCAAAATCTCCTCTGGATTTTTGCCCATCTGCAGAATGCGGCGATAATTGCCGTGTTCGGGAATGCCATCGGAGCATTCGGATACGCATATGATTGCTCCGCCTTTCTTTACAATCTGGTTTGCCGCAGACATTCCTTTCACTGTCTGGTAGAGATTCAAATCGAGGGGATAACCGCTATTGGTGGCAATGACTACGTCGAATAGATGAGGAACCGGCCGCATCGCGCTCTTGCGCGCGAATTCCACGCCTTTCCGGTGCGCCTCGTCCATACCGCCCGAGAAGACGCCGCTTATCTCTTTTTCCTTATTCAATGTAACGTTTATTATGAAAGTGGGCTTGGTCATAAGAGCTACTTCGCGAATCTCTTCCCACAAAGGATTTCCCTGAGTAATCGACCAGTCTGCTTTTGGGTGGCTCAACATATTGGCGCTATGATTATGCATTATTGTATCTTCCCCGGAGATACCGGGAAGTACTGACTTGGGGCCCCCGGAAAAGCCGGCAAAGAAGTGGGGTTCGATAAATCCAGTCAGTATCTTAACGTCGGCTCGAACATAATTACTGTTTACCCATACATCTCCTCCGGCTTTTGTCTTTCCCAGATGGACCATTTCTTCCTTCTTCCAGGCATTATGATTAACAATTCTATGATTCCTGACAACCTCTTCGCCCAGCATCTGTGCAAGTTCTTCCTTCGTATTGGCGCGATGCATTCCCGTTGCATTGATCAAAACTATCCTATCTTTGTCCACGCCTCTTAACTTCTCCAGAAGCCAGGGAATTATCCTTCTATTAGGCACCGGCCTGGTTATATCCGAGAAAACAATAGCCACATTATCCTGGGATTTAATCAATTTCTTGAGCGGCGGACTTCCTATGGGTTGGTTCAAGGAATCTACAAAAACCTTTTTTTCATCAGGAAGCCCGGGCACAAATTTCGGTTCAATGACCGTAAGGCCCTCTTCCTTAAGAGCAATATTTAAACCTTTTTTCCCGTACGCTAATTTTATATCCACTTATCTCACCTATTTTCATAGAGTCCTTGCGAAAGCAAGGTACTGGTTTATTCCGCCCCTTCGGGTGGACTCCAAACCTATCCACCAGCCAACTTGCAAAATCGGAGTCTTCATATCCAAATTATACTCTGGATTGGACAAAATAATCAATCAGTTCTTTAAGGATTTCCCCTTTTTTCCCAAATATTTTCAATTGTAATTTAGCATCTTTAACCAGGCTTTTTACTCTTTCCCGGGAACCTTTTAAACCATAAATTCGAGGATAGGTTAGTTCTTTTTTCTCTTTCTTATCTAACATGTCGTCGGTGATTTGAAAGGCCAATCCAAAATTTCTGCCGTATTTATCTAGCGCTTTCAACTCCCCCCGGGAAGCACCTGCCAATATTGCCCCCACCTTTAACGCTACGCTGATCAGAGCACCGGTCTTGTGGGAATGGATGTAGGCCAATCTCTTTTTTGTCTGTGCTTGTGTTCGTGAACCAGGAAATTGAATATCTTCCACCTGTCCACCCAGCATCCCTTCCGTTCCTATAGCCTGAGTGATCCTGGCAATTACCTTTGCCTGAAGAGCTCCGTCTTTAGGGAATCTCATTCGGGATAAAACTTCAAAGGCCCTGGTCAACAATGCATCGCCAGCCAGGATAGCCATAGCCTCTCCAAATTTCTTATGGCAGGATAATTTGCCCCGGCGGTAGTCATCATCATCTATTGCCGGGAGGTCATCGTGAATAAGAGAGTAACTATGGATCATTTCTATGGCGCAGGCAGCGGGCAGGACATCGGAAGCTTTACCTCCGCACGCTTCTGCTGCAGCAATAAGGAGGACGGGTCTCAGGCGTTTCCCCTTTCCAAAAACAGCATAGCGCATAGCCTGATGGATTATTGGCGGATACTTTCTGGGAGAATGAAGAAGTTTATCTAAAGCAGACTCAATAGCAACTCTTTTCTGTTTCAAGTATTTTTCGATTGAAGAGTTCATCGGAACAATTTTAATATACGGGATTCGCTTTCTTAAGAATTATTATTCTCTTCTATCTCTTCTTCCAGGTGAAAAGGCTTTGCCGTCAGTTCTCCCTTTTCAGATTTGGTTAGAATTTCGATTTTCTTTTTCGCTTCCTCGAGTTTTCCGGAACAGAATTTCGAGAGTCTTATTCCCTCCTCGTATAGTTTCAAAGAATCTTCAAGAGACTTCTCTCCTTCCTCCAGCTGTTCTACTATTTTTTCCAATTTACTCATTGCTGCTTCAAATTTCATCTCTTCCATCTTACTCTCCTTTCACTCCTCTCTTTTCTGATTCTTTCTCCACCGGGATGTCCGTCTCCTCTACCGTGCAGATTATTTCGCCCCGATGCAGCTTAACCTTCACTTTATCTTTCATTGTGACTTGAGCTATGCTCTTCAAAATCTCATTTCCCGGCAATTTATAGGTAATGCTATACCCTCTGGCCAGAATATGCAGTGGTGAAAGAACATCCAGCTTTCCCGCAATCGAATTTAACCTCTCGCCCTGGAAATCCAGAAAATGGGCACAGCGGGAAACTATTCTTTCTAAATAATAATCTATTTCCTGTTGAAATTGAGAGTATATCTCTTCGGGATGGAGAAAAATTCTGCTGTCCGCAAGGCGCTTGTATCGGCTGGTGCATTCAGCCAATGCGTGCTCCATAGATGATTTAATCTTGGAAGTGAGCAGCAATATTCTCTTTTCCAGCTCAGCTTTATTGCTAACCACCAATTCCGCAGCAGCCGAAGGTGTGGGCGCGCGAAGGTCAGCAACGAAATCAGCAATGGTATAGTCAATTTCGTGGCCGACAGCCGAAATTACGGGAATCCCGGAGTCATAGATAGCCCGGGCAACAATTTCTCTGTTAAAAGACCACAGGTCTTCCAGCGATCCACCGCCCCTTCCCACTATTAGCACATCCAGGGAGGGAAAATGTTTGTTAACACTGGCTATTGCTTCGGCAATCTCGCCGGCCGCCTGGTCCCCCTGAACCCTAACCGGATAGATTAAAATGTGCACATTGGCAAATCTTCGCTCAATTATATTCAAGATATCGCGAATCGCTGCACCCGTAGGCGAGGTGACTACGCCGATCTTCTGGGGTAACATAGGTATCGGCCTCTTATGGGCTTTATCGAACAGGCCTTCTTTATCCAGTTTCCGTTTCAACTGTTCGAACGCCTGCTGCAACGCGCCTATACCTATGGGCTTGAGACCATAGACGATAATCTGGTATCTTCCCCCTTTTACGAATACGCTTATCTTCCCCTGGGCAATTACTTTCATTCCGCTTTCCGGCACAAACTCCAGCTGTCCCGCCTGCCANNCTGAAGAGTGGAAAGTAAGATTGGATATCTCTCCTTCCAGCCAGATGTCAGGAAATTCTCCTTCCAGGAGGTTCTTGGCGATTTTATTTATCTCCGATACCTTATAAATTTTTCTTGGCTCTTCCACGTCTCACTCCTTATTCTCTTCTATTTTTCCTTCAAATGGTTTAGTAATTCTCTTTATACTTGTGGCCTTTCCTGTTTTCTCCTCAATTTCCATAACTGCCCCCGCAAAAACTAAGTCTTCTCTTGCCACTTCAAACCTGATGGGCATCTGGGTCAAATATTTTTTCAGTATAATCTCCTTTTTTATGCCGATGACCGAATTGCGAGGGCCGGTCATTCCTATATCAGTGATATAAGCCGTCCCCTGGGGAAGAACCCGCTCATCGGCAGTAGGAACGTGGGTATGGGTACCTATCACCGCGCTCACTTTACCGTCCAGGTACCAGCCCATCGCAACTTTCTCCGAGGTAATTTCCGCGTGCATGTCTACAACGATTGTCTTTGTCTGTTTCCTGATTTCTTCTATGATCCCGTCAGCCGTGCGGAAGGGACACTCCAAAGTGGACATATAAACTCTGCCCAAAAGATTTACCACGCCCACTTTTTCTCCGTTACCCACTCTAATAACCGCCCACCCCTTTCCCGGGGCTTCGGGAGGGTAATTTGCCGGCCTTAAGATATTCTCTTCCTCGATTATCTCCGAAATCTCCTTCCTCGCCCACACGTGATTGCCCATAGTAATCACATCGACTCCCGCTGAAATTACCTCGCGGGAAATCTTGGGAGTGAGGCCGAAACCGCCTGCTGCATTTTCACAATTGGCAATCACAAACTGGATATTTTCCTCCCTTATTACCCGGGGAAGAATATTTTTAACCGTTTCTCTACCCGGCTTTCCGATTACGTCGGCAATAAATAGTATCCTCACCTTTTCTCCTTTATCTTAACCCGATACGATTTGGTTTTGAAAGATAGTTTGTGAAGAGTCTTGGGAATTTTAGCTAAAAAACTAGGACGGCTCACGCTCTTCCAAGCAAATCATTGTTGGACTCCCGCTGTGCGGGAGGAGTTTTGATTTGCGCCATGCAGAGTCCGAAGTTTTTTGGCGTCAAGAAATTCCCGAACGATGAACAAACTGTCTTTCAAATTTTCAGCGGATCAAATCCCGAGCTCATGTCCTTTTCCAATCAAAGCGAAGGGATTTAATGTAGCGAGCATTAGAATTTTTAGCCAAAAATCGAACATTGTAGCCGCAAAACGCAAGCTTTGCTTATTCTTAGCAGAGCTATCGCTCTGCAGCTACACAGATTTTTGGCAGTGCTCGCAGAGCAAAAAATTCTCAGCGAGCGAGCTAAATCCCGAGCTCCTTCCTTATTTTGCCGTCTCGATGGCTCTCGTCTCTCTGACAACCGTAACTTTTATCTGGCCGGGATACTCTATTTCTTTCTCGATTTTCTTGGCTATTTCCCTGGCCAGAGTTTGCACCATACTGTCCTCCACCTCTTCCGGCTCCACAATAATCCTTATTTCTCGTCCCGCCTGAATGGCGTAAGCTTTATCTACTCCCCGAAAAGAGTTGGCCACATTTTCTAGCTTTTCTAATCTCTTTAAATAGTATTCCAGCGATTCTCTCCGAGAACCCGGCCGGGAAGCGGAGACTGCATCAGCAGCCTGCAGTAATATTGCCTCTATACTCTGAGCCTGGCAATCTTCGTGATGAGCGGCAATGGCATTCACCATTTTTGAGGCTTCATTATGTTTCCTTGCCAGATCTGCGCCAATCTGGGCATGCGTCCCCTCAACGTCGCGGTCGATCGATTTGCCTATATCATGTATCAGTCCCGCCCGTCTGGCAAATTTCCCATCCACGCCTAACTCGCTGGCCAATACGGAGGCTACGTGCGCTACCTCTAAAGAATGCTGCAGAACATTCTGGCCATAACTGGTTCGGTATTTGAGCCTGCCTATCAACTTGATTATTTCCGGATGTAGACCCTGAACTCCCACATCAAACGCTGCCTGTTCCCCTACTGACTTTAGATGCATTTCCATCTCTTTCTTTACCTTTTCTACAACTTCCTCAATTCTTGCCGGGTGAATCCTGCCGTCGGCAATCAGTCTTTCCAGAGCAACCCGGGCAATTTCCCTTCTCACCCCGTCAAAGGCAGAAAGGGTAATGGCTTCGGGAGTGTCGTCGATTATCAAATCGACTCCCGTAGCATTCTCGAAAGCCCGAATATTCCTCCCTTCCCGCCCTATCACCCGGCCCTTCATTTCATCATCGGGCAAGGAGACTGTGGAGACGGTTATATCCGCAGTGTGCTCCACCGCGCAACGCTGGATAGCCTGACTTAGAATTCCTTTCGCTTTTCTTGTTGCCGTCTCTATGGCTTCTTGCTCCATCCGCCTGATAATTACCGTTGTTTCCCGCTTGGCTTCTTCCTCCATACTAGCCAGAAGAACTTTCTTCGCTTCTTCGGGGGTCATTCTGGCCAACCTTTCCAATACTCTTTTCTGTTCCTCTTTTGCTTCGGCTAATCTCTTCGTTTCTTCCTCACAATATTTCTCTTTCCCTAAAACATATCTCTCCTTCTTGCTAATTTCTCTCTCTTTTTTCTCCAGGATATCGACCTTCCGGTCCAGATTTTCGTCCTTCTGCGCCAAGCGTTTTTCCAGGCCTTCTAATTCTTTTCGTCGACTTCGCGTCTCCTCCTCAAATTTGATTCTCGCTCTATGCATCTCGTCTTTTACTTCCAGGATGCCTTCTTTCCTTTTCGATTCTGCCTCTCTCTGAGCGGAATCGATTATCCTTTTAGCCTGCGCCTCAACCGATGAGGCCTGAAATCTCGCGTAAATAAATCTCAAAATATATCCTGCCAGCAGTCCCAATAGAAGGCAACTCCCACCAATCAAGATCAGATTATTCATTTCCTCCTCCCTATATACGTCTTGGGAAAATTACCACACCCAAGTTGTACCTATTGGATATACAAGAAATTCAAGGAAACAACTACGGAAATTTATCTATCGCCGTCTCTTACAATCTATTATCTCACTTTCAGTGAGTATTTTATCAACTCTCACATCTTTCTTTTTGAGGGGAATTCCTCGGGCAATCTGCAAATCGAAAGCAAGTCCGACCAGCGCACATCGATGGGAGCGATTCTTCGTCACTTTTGCCGATTTACTTCCCAAAAAACGATCATAGTATCCTCTCCCATACCCCAGGCGTCCTCCCCTCCTGTCAAAGGCTACTCCCGGTACAACTACCAGATCAATCTCTTTTCGATTCACCCTCCTTCTGAACTCTTTTTTGGGTTCTCTTATTCCAAAACTTCCCTTGCTGAGTTCTCTTCTTGGATTCTTAATTTCGTACGCCACTATCTTTTCCCCGTGTACAACAGGTGCTGCTATCTTCTTCATCTTCATTGCATTTCTCATCATTTTCCCCGTTGCCACTTCACTACGGAAAGAGACATAAAACATAACTGTTTTTGCCCGTTGGAACTCGGGTAAGGCAAAGAGTCTGTTTTCTATTTTACCGCTCTTGGCATTTATTTCATTGCGAGAGAGGTTATTTCTCTTCCTCAGGAATTCTTGCCTGAGTTTCCTTTTCCTCTCCTCCATTTTTTTAAGAATTTTTCCCTTTATCTCTTTTTCCTCGCACACTTACTTTTTTCTCAGGACGGACTGGCTTTTGCCCCGGGGAGGGCTTGCCACTCCTGGCAAGCCGGGACTCCAGTTCCTCCATCCTCTTCTTGATTCTTGCCTCATAACCTTGTTCCGTGGGAAAATAGTACTTGCGTTTAACGGGCAAATAATCCTGCTCAACCCATCCCTTTGCATAATTGTGCGGATATTTATAATCTTTTTGCCCAACCTTGGTTAGATATTTTGGAGGTTTAAGAATTTTCTTCTCTTCTATATCGGCCAAAGCCTTATCTATCCCCTTATAGGCTGCGTTGGACTTGGGAGCACAAGCAATATACGTTGCCGCTTGGGCAAGGGGTATTTTGGCTTCGGGCATTCCCAAAAATTCACAAGCCTCCATAGCGGCATTGGCCACTACCAGAGCTTGCGGGTCCGCATTGCCCACATCTTCACTGGCACAGATCAGAATCCTCCTGGCAATAAACCGTGGATCTTCACCCGCATATATCATCTTTGCCAACCAGTACAAAGTGGCATCCGGGTCGGAGCCTCTCATACTCTTAATAAAAGCAGATATCGTGTCGTAATGTTCATCCCCTTTCTTATCGTAGACCACGGCCTTTTTCTGTATCGATTCTTCAGCAACCGAAAGGGTAAACTTAATCTCTCCGCTGGGGCTCGGTTTTGTGGTCATCACTCCTACTTCCAGCGCGTTCAATGCTCTCCTGGCGTCGCCATTTGCAATCTTTATAAGATGGTATAGCGCCTCGGGAGTAATGTTTATTCTCTTCTTTCCCAGGCCGTTTTCTCTATCTTCAATCGCCCTTTCCAAAATAACTTTTAGCTCATTATCACTCAAAGGTTTAAATTCAAAAACCTGGGAACGCGAGAGTAACCGGGAATTAATATAAAAATAGGGATTCTCAGTAGTAATGCCAATAAGCGTTACTATCCCTTTCTCCACGTCTGGCAGCAGAGCATCTTGCTGGCTTCGGTTAAAATGGTGCAGCTCGTCTATTAATAGAATCGTCTTCTGACCAGAAAACTTTCTTTTCTGCCAGGCTCGCTCAATTGTCTTTCTCAAATCACTAACTCCGGAGGTGACCGCGTTTAGCTCTTCAAAGTGCGCTTTCGTCCGTTCGGCGATTATTCTAGCCAGCGCCGATTTGCCACAGCCCGACGGACCATAGAAGATAAGAGATACGATTCTATCGGCCTCAATTGCTCGCCGTAGCAGTTTCCCCTTACCTAAAATGTGCTCCTGTCCCACGAATTGGGAAAGTCTCCCGGGAGACATTCTCAAAGCCAAGGGTACATCTTTAATGGCTTCTAATTTTTCCTCGGCAAAAAGATTCATTTTATTGGATTAGCCCCCCGCAAAAAATGACTCTGACCCCTTTTTTAAAAAAAGTCCCCGCTCTGCCGTGTGTCTGACTGTTTTAAAGGCCCAACTCAAAGTGGGTATCCTGCTCCGATAACCACGATTACCAGAGACTCCGGATTCCCTGATTTATACTTGTCGGCTTAAAATAGTCAACACATCACGCGCATCGCAGGGACAATAAAAGCCTACTATATTCAAATAATACAGAAACTATTTTTTTAATGCTTGATCGAGCAGTTTAACTAATTCATCGGATCTTTTCGATATTTCCTGGCCACTGGTATCCTTGCTCTCTCTCAGCGTGAACAATTCATCAGCAATATTTAGAGCAGCCAAAACTGCTACCCGGCTTGTATCCACAATGTTCGATGTGTTAGCTATTCGGTTCATCTGTTCATCAACGTACTTTGCCAGGGCCGAAACATACAAAGGGTCCCAACTGCCCCCTTCGATTATAAATTCCCGGTTATATATCTTTACTGGAATCTTATCCCCGTCTTTCCTAAGCATCCAACCCTCTCACCTGTGCCAGGATTATACTTTCATTTTCTCTAACCGATCAAGCAAAATCCGGAGTCTTTCTTTAACTTCTTTTCTTTCTTTTTCCAAGCGCTCTGCTTCGGCTACTATTCTCTTTGCTGTCTTACTCTCTCCTTCCATAGATTTGATATTTTCTTTTCGCCTTTCAATCTCTTCCTGTAACTTTGCGTTTTCCTGTTTTAGCGAGTTGACTAATACAACAACATCCTCTATCTTTTTCTTGACAACATTGAATCCTTTCATTTTCTCCTATTTCGCCGGCGAGTCCTGTTTTCTCACTTTTACTTTCAAATCTTTTTCCAATGTCTCCGTTATCCTGGTATGTAAACTATTTACCTCCTCATCCTTCAGAGTTTTTTCCATGGATTGATAGACAATTTTACAGGCCAGGCCTCTCTTCCCGGGCTCAATCTGTTGGCCAAAATAGACGTCGAAAAGTTCCACGTCCCGAACGAGTTCCCTTCCAACGGCTTTTATTTTAGCACATATTTCTCCAAATGTCAAGCCCTCGGGAGCTACCAAGGCAATATCCCGGGAAACCCAGGGAAACCTCGATGTTCTCTCATATTTTTTCTTAATCTCCATAAGTTTGCACAATTTGTCAAAATCTAACTCAAAAATGTATACCTTGTCCCTGAATTCCATTTTGCGCGAGACTTCATTAACCAGCTCACCAAAATCTCCCAGGTGTTCACTGTCTATCGTTATCCTATTTGAGATTCCCTCATCCAGAAGAAAATGGTTGCTTCTCCTTATCCCTGTTTTTCCCCGACGTTCGGAATTAATGCCCAGCTCTCCCAATAAGGATTCTACAATTCCTTTGACGTAGTAAAAATCGATAGCTTTTGCAGAGTCTTCCCAGTATCGCTCCTCCTGAGTACCGACCAGGACACCTGCCAGAATCCTTTTCTCTTGCGGCACGTCTTTTCCCGGGAAAAAGACGCGGCCTATTTCGAATATTTTCATATCCGAGACGCCATGGTTTAGATTCCATCTCACCACCGACAGGAGACCGGGAAGCAAGGAGGTGCGTAGAAGGCTCTGTTCTCGCGATAAGGGATTGGTAATCTCCACAGTTCCCTTAAGCTCGGAGGGAATAGTGATGTCCAGCTCATCATAATATTCCGGGCTAACCAGAGAACGACTGACGACTTCGCACAGTCCCAATCTGGTCAAGACATCTTTTACAACGTCTTCCAACGCCAAAATTTTGTCATCAACTGCACCGCTACCCTCTATTTTCGGCATTCCCGAGGGAATCTTATCGTATCCATATAGCCGGGCAATCTCTTCCACCAGGTCCACGGGGCGGGAGATGTCGTTTCTATAGGAAGGCACCCTGACCTGTAGGCGCTTCTCCCCTTCTTTCTGAGAAACATCAAATCGCAAGCGAGAGAGGATTTCACTCATTTCCTTAGCCGAAATATCGGAGCCCAGGATACGGTCGGCCTCTTCCGGAGAAAACTCTATCTCTACCGGAGATAAAGGTTGAGGGTACACGTCAATTACCCCCGCAGCAATTTTTCCTCCCGCCAGTTCCTGAATCAACTGGCAAGCGCGATTAGAAGCGATGAGTAAGTTTTCCACATCAACGCCACGTTCGAAGCGGTAAGACGATTCTGTGTCTATTCCCATTTGCCGGGCTGTGCCCCTTACTACCTGCGGAGCAAAATAAGCGCTCTCCAGAAGCACGTTTCTGGTGGATTGTTCCACGCTCGTCTCTACTCCTCCGATTATTCCCGCCAAAGCCACCGGGCGCTTCGCATCAGCGATGAGTAGATTCTTTTCCGTCAATTTTCTCTCTTCGTTATCCAGAGTCAGAAGCTTCTCGCCACGAGTTGCAAAGCGCACTAAAATTTTATGCTCAGCCAATTTATCATAATCGAAGGCGTGCAGCGGGTGGCCAAGTTCAATCAGTACATAATTGGTAATATCCACTACATTATTAATCGCTCTAAGCCCTACCGTCTCCAATTTCTTGACCAGCCAGGAAGGAGACGAACCGACTTTCACGTCGCGAATAATTCTGGCGGTATAACGCCGGCACGCCTGGGGAGCGAGAATCTCCACTTTCGCCAAATCGGAAACAGAAACTCCATTTTCTTTCAATTCAATCCTGGGTGGCTTTAAATTACCACCCAAAATAGCGGAAACTTCGCGCGCCATTCCGAATATGCTGGCGCAATCGGAACGATTGGTAGTCAGTTCCACTTCCAGCACTACTTCTTCTAACGTCAAAGCCTTCTTAATATCGGCGCCTAATTTAGAACCGCGAGGAAGAACAAGAATGCCGCTGGCATCCTCTCCCAGACCCAATTCTTTCTCGGAGCAGAGCATTCCACAAGAAGTCTGCCCTTTTATTTTCGCTTTACTTATTCTCCGCCCTCCCGGAAGTTTGGCTCCCACCCTGGCCAGGGGAACCAAATCCTTAACCTTTATGTTCCTTGCTCCACAGACTATAGAAAAGATTTGTTTCCCGTCGGAAACCTGGCATAGACTTAATTTATCTGCCTGGGGAACGGGCTTGAGAGAAAGGATTTCACCAACGACTACATTCTCTACCTCAGATCCCAAATAGACAATATCGCTCACTTCCAGACCGGCCATGGTGAGACGTTTAGCCAGTTCCGGAGGAGACAGAGAAAAATCTACGTACTCTTTTAACCAATTATAAGAAATCCTCATTTTCCCTCATCCCTGCAAAAAATAAAGCGTTGTCATTGCGAACGAAGTGAAGCAATCTCGAGATTGCCGCGGCTTCGCCTCGCAAAGACATCTCTTAATTCCCTATTTAAAAAGGGTATGGGCGAAGTCAATCCACTCGCGGGAAACAGTCTTTAACTTACCCACTGCTTCTTCCAAACTAACCCCCACCATCTCCGTTCCCCGCAAGGAAACCATCTGACCGAACTTTCCCTCTTCAATCAGTTCCGCTGCTTTCACGCCAGCCCTGACCCCCAGCATCCTATCAAATAACGTGGGAGCTCCTCCACGCTGCATATGACCAATAACGCTCGCCCTGGTATCAATTCCCAGTTTACCCTTTATGATGTTAGCTATACTTTCTCCCACGCCTCTCTCTTTCAACAGCATATGGCCGAACTGGTCCAGCTTCTCTTCTCCTACTTTCTTCCCGGGAACCCTAATACCTTCGGAGACTACAACCGTGGCCACTTTTTTCCTGGCATAAACCTTTTTCAAATGTTTGCACATAGAATCTACATCTGCTTTTTCCTCGGGAAGCAGAACCCAGTCCGCACCACCGCCAATGGCGGTAAACAGCGCCACCCAGCCAGCGTGCCTGCCCATTACCTCCAGAACCATAATCCTTCTATGCGATTTTCCCGTATCCTTTAAAACTTCCAGTGCATTCATCGCCAGCGTAACCGAGGTATCGAAACCAAAAGTGTAATCTGTGGAGGAAAGGTCGTTGTCCATTGTTTTGGGAACGCCGACAACTTTCATCTTATGTTCCTTATATAGTTTACTGGCTACTCCTAAAGTATCTTCGCCACCCATAGCAACTATTGCATCAAGTTTGAGTTTTCTCACATTTTGTAAACATTTCTCCACGCCCTTCTCTACTTTGTAGGGGCTGGTGCGGGAAGTGCCCAGTATCGTCCCTCCCTTATCCATCAAATCTTCCACCTGGGAAATTTCCAGAGGTTGAGTCAGACCCTCAATCAAACCCTTCCATCCCTCGCTAATTCCCACTACTTCCCAGCCGAAATCTATTGCCCGCATCACGCATCCGCGAATTGCCGGATTCAAGCCCGGCACGTCTCCTCCACCGCTCAATACTCCGATTCTCATCTTAATTCTTACCCTACCTCCTTTATTTTACTTTGTCATCATTTCAAAAACCCTGAGGATGAAGGGATAGTTTCAGGAGCTTCAAATCCGCCAGGATTCGCCCCAGCGCTGGCGGATTTTAGAGCGAGGTTCTAACCGAGCGACTCCGAAAACTATCCCTTCATCCTCCTCTTCAGATTGCCAATATGTGAGCCAATCTGTAAAGATTCCTATCTATCTCTTTTCTCTGTCTCGTTACATAATCCAGAGGCTGAACCACAACCTCCCCTTTCTCCCACCCCACCATCTTCGCCGATTTCGTTCTCAGCAAAGTCTTCACCGCCTGATGTCCAAAAAGATTGGCCAAATTTACGCTGCGGGCAGTAGGAGAACCGCCACGTTGAATATAACCAACAACGCTAACTCTGACTTCATAACCGGTAACGTCTCTTATATGATGGGCTATGGCATAGGCAGCTCCTGCTCCCTCGGCCATAACAATGATGCTGCTCTTCTTACCGGTCTTTTTGCCCTTTTCTAATTCCCGCGAAATTTTACTGAGATTATATCTTATTTCCGGCACCAGGATTATTTCTGCCCCACAAGCCAATCCCACTGCCAGGGCAATAAATCCCCTTTCTCTGCCCATCACTTCAATGATAAAAATTCTCTCATGGGAAAAAGCGGTATCGCGAATTTTCTGAATAGAGTCTAACGCAGTGTTTACCGCCGTATCGAAGCCTATGGTATCTTCCGTGCCGGCAATATCATTGTCAATGCTTGCCGGTATAGCAACGACCGGTATCCTGCTTGCCCGGTAGAGTTCTATTCCTCCTCTAAACGAGCCGTCTCCGCCGATGGTAATCAAACCATCGATTCTATTCCTTTTCAAAACTCTCGCTGCTTTCTCTATCCCTTTTCTGGTCTTCATTTCGGGGCATCTTTTCGTCCTTAATATAGTCCCGCCCCAGCTGATAATTCCGCTAACCGACCGTAAATCCATTCTTTTTTTCTTCTCTTCAATTAGCCCCCCATACCCCTCTTCAAATCCCACCACTTCCAGGCCATAGTATATTGCCGAGCGAACGACTGCTCTAAGACAAGCATTCATTCCCGGGGCGTCTCCGCCAGCTGTGGTAACAGCAATTTTCTTCATTTCTTCTTTTCTTTTGTTTCTATCTTTGCTTTTTTAGCCGGTTCCGATTCTATAAATTCACCCAACAGGCGAAACTTCTGGTACCTTCTTTTCAACAGTTCCTCCAAGGGTAGTTTTTTCAGTTCCTCCAGATATTTCTTTATCTTTTCTTCCAACTGCTCTCCTACAAATTCCATATCCCGATGGACACCCCCCAGAGGCTCACTGATAATTTCGTCAATTACCTTCAATTCCAGCAAATCCTGAGCGGTCAACTTCAGTGCCTGAGCCGCCTCGGGAGCCTTCCCTGCGTCCCTCCAGAGAATAGAAGCGCAACCTTCGGGAGAGATAACCGAATAGATAGCATTTTCCAGCATCAATACCTTGTCGCCCACGCCGATTCCCAGCGCTCCCCCACTGCCACCTTCTCCCACCACCACAACGATAATAGGAACCTCCAGCTCTGACATGGCTCTCAAATTGCGGGCAATCGCCTCCGCCTGGCCTCTCTCTTCTGCCCCGATTCCCGGATAGGCCCCGGGAGTATCTATGAAACTGATTACGGGAAGAGAAAATTTCTCAGCCATCTTCATCACTCGCAACGCCTTGCGGTACCCTTCCGGATGGGACATCCCGAAATTTCGCACCATATTTTCCTGGAGCGTGCGGCCCTTCTGATGGCCAATAACCACCACGGTCTCGTCCTTAAGCTTAGCCATTCCCGCCACTACAGCCGGATCATCGGCAAAACCCCTGTCCCCCTGAAGTTCTACGAAATCATTCATCAGCAAATTTATATAATCCAGAGTATAGGGACGCCGGGGATGCCGGGCCAGCTGCACCTTTTGCCAGGGAGTGAGATTACCGAAGATTTCCTTCTTAAGCTTGTCGCATTTTTTCTCCAGGCCCTCTATCTCCTTGGAAAAGTCAACTTTATTGTCAGCGCCGAGTCTCTTTAGCTCCTCAATCTTCTTTTCCAGTTCCACAACCGGCTTTTCAAAATCTAAACCCTCAACTTCAGCCAATACACCCTCCCTTACCCAAGAATTAAAAGATAGTTTGTGAAGAGCTGTTGGAATTTTAGTCAAAAAACGAGATACTCTTAAATGTCAGGGAATTTGGTGTAGCGAGCATTAGAATTTTTAGCCAAAAA
>JABAOC010002058.1_pt3 | contig 18785 bp, 14 predicted proteins | sample 7062161 | NCBI WGS metagenome assembly JABAOC01 (sample SAMN14538625, study PRJNA623070) | marine sediment metagenome | biome: marine biome [ENVO:00000428]; feature: marine pelagic biome [ENVO:01000023]; material: deep marine sediment [ENVO:00002113] | place: India: Gulf of Khambhat ... | reverse complement strand
GCCATAGGCCTGGGCAACATCTGGCGTTTTCCGACTGTGGCCAGTCAGAATGGCGGCGCGGTTTTTGTTTTCGTTTATATCCTGGCTGTGGTGTTCATCGGATTTACCGTAATGTTGGCTGAGCTCACTCTCGGCCGTCACTCACAGAAGAATCCCGTTGGCGCCTTCGAATACATTAAACCTGGTTCACCCTGGAAATTCGTCGGCTACCTTGGAATCATTACCGGGGTTTGCATACTCTCCTTTTATGCGGTTGTGGCCGGCTGGGCGGCAGGATACATTTTCAAAACAGCCGCTGGTGCTTTTAGAGGAGAACTCACGGCGAAAATGTCGAATCAAATATTTTCTGATTTCAGTTCTGATCCTCTCCAGGTCTTCATTTTTTTCGGTCTGATCATGGGATTGACCATCTTCATCATCTCCAAAGGAGTCAAGAAAGGAATCGAGAAATGGACAAAGATCCTGATGCCCGCTCTTTTCCTCCTGATCGTGCTGCTCGCAGTCAGAGCCCTCACTCTTCCTGGTGCAGGTCAGGGAATCGCCTTTTATCTCAAACCCGACTTCTCCAAGCTCAACGGGACAGTCATTCTGTTCGCTGTCGGCCAGGCCTTCTTCTCTTTGAGCTTGGGTATGGGGACAATGATCACTTACGGCAGCTACATTTCCAAAAAGGATAACCTCGTGTCATCCGCGGGATGGGTTTCCTTCTCGGATACTTTGATCGCCCTGCTCGCCGGGCTGATTATCTTTCCCACTCTCGCTTTTTCCGGTCAGCCGGGCGATGTGGGCGGGGAGGGCCTCGCATTCCAGATCTTTCCCCTCATCCTTTCCCAGCTCCCTGGAGGATATATTTTTGGGATTCTTTTTTTCACGCTTCTCACTGTGGCCGCGCTGACTTCGACCATCTCTCTTCTTGAAGTCCCCGTCTCATACTTTGTCGATGAGAAAAACTGGTCCAGAAAAAAAGCGGTTTTTGTGATCGGTATCATCACCATTATTATCGGTATTCCCTCCGCCCTCTCCACGGGAGGGATGCCGTTTTTTACTCGACTTAAAGTTTTGAGTTTTTTCGCTTTTGTTTTCCAGAATATCGCACTGCCTGTGGGCGCTTTTTTTATCTGTATCTTCGTAGGCTATGTCTGGAGAGCCAAAAAGGCACTCAAGGAAATTGCCTCTGGGAACCAACGATTCAAACTGCGTCCGGTATGGGTCTTTTCGCTAAAGTTTCTCACGCCAGTCGCCATACTCATCATTCTTTTCTTTATTAAAAAAATAGCAGGATAAATAATGCCATGAAGAAAAAACTTTCGGCCATCATATTCATATTCTTTTTACTCACTGGATTCTCTTCTTTAAATGCAGCTGAGATCAAGGGCCAAGTGAACGTCACCACTACGGGAGAGGCGTACGCGCATGGCTCTGTGCTACTCGAGCCTATAGGGACGGAATATCGATTCGAGTCCGAAATTGACGAACACGGAAACTATGCTTTCCAGAATATTGAACCCGGGAGATACATCCTCTGGGTAGACCTGTACAGCGCCACACCGGCAGGAGGAGAGAGGAGGGAGATCGAGATCACAGAAGGGGACGAGACCATTGAACTCATTCTCTCCATCACCCCTTCACTGCTGGATAAAGCCCTCGTGTTCACCAAAGAGACGAGTGACTTCATGTGGTTCCCGCTGATGGTCGTCCTCCTCTTTTTGATCGGGGCGATGCTCACTCTGCTCACCCGCTTTATCCAGGTCCGGCGCCTCATTCTGTCCTTGAAGATGGTCCTCAAGGGAGCGATGAGGAAAGATAAATCAGAAAAAGAAGAAGGGGATATCTCGCCTTACGCAGCCTTGATGACCGCACTGGCCGCGACTGTGGGCAACGGAAACCTCGCTGGAGTGGCCACGGCCATCGCCACTGGGGGACCGGGAGCGCCTGTTTGGATGTGGATCTTCGGATTTATCGGCATGGCCACCAAATACGCCGAAGGCTTCTTGGGAGTCCGGTTCCGGATCAAGAATGAGCGCGGAGAGATGTCCGGCGGACCGATGTACTACGCCCGGCATGGCATCCGCAACGAAAAACTGGCCAAATTCATGGGGATGTTTTTTGCAATCTGCGGGGCCTTCACCTGCCTTTTCGGAACAGGAAACATGGCCCAGTCCAATTCCATGGCTCTGGTTTTCAACGACCAGTTCGGAGTCCCCTTCTGGTTGACAGGCCTCGTCATTTTCACGATGGTCGGGGCTGTTGTTTTAGGCGGGATCAAAAGAATCGGCGCGGTGTCCGAGCGTCTCGTACCGACCATGATTCTCTTGTATTTCGGCGGAGCGCTCGTTATCATCGGAGCCAACATCGTCAATCTCCCTGCAGCCTTTGCGGTCATATTCAAGTCCGCCTTCTCCGTCAAAGCCGTGGGCGGAGGCATGGTGGGAGCCTCCTTAAAGCTGATCATCAGCGTCGGTGTCCGGAGAGGACTTCTCTCCAACGAATCTGGACTGGGCTCGGCCGCTATCGCCCAGTCGGCTTCAAAATCCTCAGACCCTTCCCGGAACGGCCTGATCGCCATGACAGGAACCTTCATCGACACTCTGATCGTCAACACCCTTACAACCCTGACCATCGTTATCACGGGGATGTATCTCAAAACATCTGTTTTTGGATCAGCCGAGGGACTCACGTCCACAAAGCTGACAGCCGCGGCCTTTGATTCTGTCATCCCTTTTGGAGGGTACATCATCGCTTTGAGCTCTTTCCTGTTTGGCTATTCAACTCTCCTGGGGTGGTGTTACTACGGAGAAAAGTGTCTGGAGTACATATTCGGTGTCCGGATTATCTATCCTTACCGAATCGCTTTCATAGTCCTGCTTTTTATCGGCGCGAATATTCAGGGACCTCACCTGAATATCGTCTGGTACATCGGGGACATTGCCAACGCGTTTATGGCCTTCCCCAACATCGTCTCCATGCTCATCCTGGCCGGAATGGTCGGAAGAGTCACCACCGACTATTTCTACAAAAAAGACAAAATCTGAAATGATTTTAAAATCCTTGAAGCAACCTTGAAGATTTAGCCTTCACGAATCGTCCTTCGAGGGAATCCGACAAAGTCGGGCGCCGAGAATGTCTGAGAGAACTCAGGCCAGTGGATTTCGAAAACACGCCACTTTTGCCCCAGCGATTCAAAAGCGGCTCGGTTTCAGGCTCCGCTCTCCTCACCTCATCGGTGAGGAACCATGCCCGCTCCGCCTTCAAACGGTTTTCTCCCCAACTGGCCTTCGCTTATCCGCAGATAAAGTGAGTGAGGGAATGGCGTGAAAAATCTGAAGGGAGCAAAAGGATTTTAAAAACCATGCTTTAATCATATAAAATGAGATGCATTCTCAATGAAATTTGGGGTTGATAAAAACCGGCGTGCGGGATATCATTAAAAACAATGAACTTCCGCCAAAGTCTTTTTAAAAGCCTCCGCCTTTTTCCTGCAATCCTTCTTCCTCTTGTTTTTATCTTCTCTCTAGTTGTTTCTGGACAGCAGAACGTCTCTGAATACAAGAAGCGACTGGCAGACATCTCCCGGCAAATCGATCAGCTCAAACTGAGAATACAGGAAGAGGAAAAAAAAGAATCCTCCTTGCTCTCAGACCTGGACCGTATCGGATTCAATAAAAATCTGATCCGGAAAGAAATCATCCTGTACACCATGCAACTGGGGAAGACAAACCGTGAGCTCTCTTCGATACAAAGGAGAGTACCTCAGCTTAGAGCTAAACTGGAAAGAGAAAAAGACTCGATCGAAAAGATCCTTGTCAGCATGTACAAATTTGGAAAACTCAATCAACTGCAGTTCATAATCCAGGCCAAAAACATGAACACGCTCGTGTCTGAGAGCAAAAACCTGACTCTTCTGGCCCAGTATCAGAACAAGGTAATCGCGAATTACATTGGGACTCTTCAACAGCTTCGGAAAGCGGAGGAGGAACTCGAAGAGAAAAAGAAAGAAAGTTCGAATCTCATCTGGAAAACCAAGAATAAAAGACAGGAACTCGAAGTGCAGGAGAAAAAACACAAAGCGTTGATCACAGAGATAAAAGAAAACAAAAATACGCATCTTCAAGCCCTGGATGAGCTCAAAGAGAGGTCTCAACAGCTGCAGAGTTTGATCGAAAAATTGCTCAAGGACGAGATTTCTTTTCCTATTCTCATCGTCCCCCTCTACGAGCAAAAGGGAAGGCTTCCCTGGCCGATAGAAGGAGCGGTAGTCTCCACATTCGGGCGTCAGGTGCATCCGCGGTTTCGGACTGTCACAGTCAACGACGGAATCGAAATCACTCCCCGGGAAAACCAGGCCGTTGTCAAAGCCATCCATCCAGGCAAAGTCGTATTTTCTGACTATTTTAAAGGGCGCGGAAACGTGATCATCCTCGACCACGGAATGAACTTCCATTCGATCTATGCCCACTGCGCAGATTTCCTGGTCCAAATAGGGGAACTGGTTAAAACAGGACAGCCCATAGCGATTGTCGGAGACACCGGTTCCCTCAAAGGAATCACACTCTATTTCGAGATCCGTTCGAAAGCAAGACCCGTTGATCCCTTGAATTGGTTGAAAAGAAGATGATACAATCAGTATTCGCACATAGAGATAAATGAACACAAAAAAGTCAAAAATCATTCTCCTGACAGTGCTTGCTGTTGTTTCGCTCCTCTTGATCATTGAAAAAAACCTGGTCCCCGGGCTTTTTTCGAATCTCTCTCCTTATAAAAATTTCGAACTCCTTGGAAGAGTTATTTATCTCATCCAGAATGACTACATTGAGGAAGCGAATCCGACAGAAACCATGAAAGGAGCCTTCAGAGGACTTGTCAATTCCCTGGATGTTCTCTCTTCTTATCTAGACAAGAAAAGCATGATTAAGTTCACGCAGCGCACCGAGAACGACCTGAAGGATGCCGGACTCGTACTCTATAAGAGATACGGCTCTTTTCCCCAGGTTGTGGGAATTATTGAAAACTCCCCCGCTCAAAAACATGGAATACAGGTGGGAGATTTCATCAGCGCTCTGGATGAAATTCCGCCCCAGATGATGAGCCTGGTCGAAGCCCAACTGTATCTCAAAGACAGAGAAGAGAAACCGGTAGAATTGAGAATCCTCAGGGACGAAAAAACTTTAGAGATCAAGGTGGAAAGAGCTCAGCTGTTTAAGGACTCCATCTCTTTGACTTCTTCGGAAGGAACGAGTGGAATTCTCAAGGTCCACCGTCTCTATTATCCTGCTGTAGAAACAGTTAAAGAAAAAATCATCCCCCGGTTGAAGTCGACCAAAAATCCGTTGATCCTGGATTTGAGGAACTGTTATGAAGGAGACCTGCAGGAAGCCCGTCAGCTCATCAATATCTTCCTGAAAGCTCCCAAAATCGGCTACATTGAACACAAAAAGGAATCCAGGGAATATCTAAGCTGCACGGAAATTCCTGAACTCGAGACTATTCCTCTTGTGGTATGGACCAACCTGGCGACTCAGGGCCCGGCAGAAATCGTTGCGGGAGTCCTTCAAGACTTCAAAAGGGCAAAAATCATCGGTCTCAAGACCCCAGGTCTCACGGCCAAACAGACCATGTTTCGACTGGAAGACGACACAGGATTGCTGTTGACCTCAGGAATTTTTCATCTGAATTCAGGTGAAACATTGTGGCTCAAGGGCGTCAGACCGGATGTCAAAATCGAAATAGATAATCAAAGCGACGACATTTACCTCAAGAAAAGCTTTTCCTCTTCATTCTGACACATAATACATGCTTAAGAGCAGGTCTGGGAAAAATCAGAACAGCCAGCCTCAACGCCTCATATACATAATCTTCTCTCTCCTTGTACTTTTTTCCGTCATCGGGTTGGACTTCATCGCTTGGAAGAAAGAGAAAAGCTCTTATTTCTTTTCTGCTTTATCCGGAGAAACAGAGGCAACCATAAGTCAGGAAGTCCTGGAACAGGTTGTCCTGAAGAGCCTGACCCTCAACGGAATATCTTCTGAATCGATTCAGCAGTTCAGGGACACCCAAGGAGCCCTTCATCTCATGGTTGACCTCTCCGAGAAGGTATACAGAAAACTGGAATCTTACTTGGAGGCGGAATTTGCAAAAATCAACGCTCCCCTGCTGGGAAAAGAAGAACAGCTCGGGGAGGAAAAAAATTACTACCTGTGGCAGGTGGGAGAAGAAAAAGAGAAGGGACTGATTATCCTTTTTTCGGTCGACAAGCTGGAAGCGAAAGAACCGCCACCGCTCCTCAAAGAGCCAAGAAATAGAGTCGCGATCATCGTCGATGATATGGGTTACAGCCTGGAAGCGATACGCCAACTCTGTTCTTTCCGGAAACCTCTGACAATCTCCATCCTTCCTTTCAGCCCCTTCGCCCAAGAAACCGCCCAGGTCGCTCAACAAAACGGTCTGGAGGTCATTCTGCATCTCCCGCTCGAATCCGTTAACAATCAGGATGAAAACAACATTGATGGGCTCATCCATTCACAGATGAGCGAAGAGGAGATCCAGAAAACTGTGGATATGAATCTCGCGCAAATTCCTTATATCAAAGGTGTCAACAACCACATGGGCTCAAAAATCACTCCGAATGAAATTTTTATGAGAATCATCATTCAAAACCTGAAGGACCGGAACCTCTTCTTTGTGGACAGCCGCACCACGCCCAGGTCGATCGCTCATGAAATCGCGCGAGAAATGCGGGTTCCGTCCGTCTACCGCCATGTCTTCCTGGACGGACAAAACCAAGAGGAATATATAAAAAGAAAATTGATCGAACTTTTCCGGCTGGCCGGGAGAAACGGGATGGCCGTGGGTATCTGTCATCCCGTAGAAGTGACTCTGAAAACTCTCAGGGAGAATTTACACCTTGCCAGTGAGTATAACGTCGAACTCGTGTTTGTTTCTCAGGTCGTCGAATAAAAAAGGGTTGTATTCATTTCAGTGTGAAGGTATCGATCAAGAAAAAGGCTCCGGCATACGCACTCAGCAGAGCAACGAAAATCGCTGTTCTCAAGAAAACTCTCGAACGCGTCTTTTTCTCCAGGAAGAGAAGAAACTGATACACGGCGAACACCTCCAGAGCAAAAGGGAGGAATCCCGTGTAACCGAAAACGGGCATCTGAAAGATCCGCCAGAAATCCAAGTACGGCAGCGAATAAACCCAGTGTGAGGCGGCCCAGAAATTCCAGAATTCCCACAAGAATCCCGCCACCAGTCCGGCAAACACCCAGCTCCAAAACCGGGTCCAGTCTCTTTTTTCCACGTCTTTCCACAGCGAATCATTTCCCAGCCAGATATTCACCGGCTCGAGGAGAAAAATAAAACACAGCCAGGCCAAAGGGAAAAAGAGGCGGGGCCAGGCGATGAAGAGACAAATGAATAGGATTCCGGAAACAAAAAAGATTTTCAAAAGCGCAGGCGTTGCGCGGAGTCTGAAAAGGGCGAGCCTCCTGCCTTTCAGGAAACTCTCGATGAAATGAGCGATCTCTACCATGGCTGGTATCACAGTGGCGAACGCTATGAAATAGCCCAGCCATCTCACAGGCAGGCTCTCTGGAAGCCCCTGGTAGCTCCAGTTCTTCAACCTCAGGTTGAAGATCTCGAAGATCAGCCAGACAAAGACGGAAATAAAAGCGGTGAACAGAAAATTCCGGAAGGGTCCGGAAAGAAGTGAACTCCGAGTCCTCCTGTAATTCAGGCTGTCCATTATGAGGATGAATGACCACCATGCAAGGGAAAAGAACCAGGTTTTGACCAGAGAAACCTCAAGCGCCAAAAGAATGGCAGCAACGATGAGAACGGTAAATCCGAAATAGAGGTTGAACCTCAAAATCTTATCTTTCATCGTTTTCTCACAATAGCCAAAATTCCGGAAAAATGCAAAAGGGCACAAAGGAAAATGATTGAATAATTTCTACGCATCCACTATATTGAAAATAAGGAGAAAACAAATGACCAAAATCACTTCCACAAGTGTCCTTATCTTGGCTGTCATGTCTATGATGCTTTTCCACTCAGCGTGCGGAAAAGTGCCCACCGCCGAAGAGTTGAAGACCTATTTTGAGGTCCAAGATTTCAATTCAAAATGGGTGAAGAAATACTACTCTCCCTGGCCAGAAAAGCTGATTCTCACTCCTGAAATCTCCTTCCGTGTTAAAAATCTCTCTGAAGAGCCTCTTAAATTCGTCTACTTTAACGCTATTTTTACCATAAGAGGAGAAAAGGATGTCCAGGGCGATGACCTCTTGGCTGCCATGTCCAAAGAAGCCCTCATGCCCGGAGCAGTGAGCGATGTCATCACCATGAGAAGCAATTATGGCGTCGAGGGAAAACGCCTCAACGATTTCAAGAACAATCCAGGATGGAAGATCTCCTCGGTCAAGCTTTTTGTCAAACTCAAGGGATCCCGGTATGCTCTCCTGGGAGAGTGGGACATTTCAAAGGATATCGACTTCAAGCCCGATGAGCCGCTGAGGCCAGAGAAGAAATAAAGAATCTGCGTTTTCTCCAAAGAGGCATCCCGTTTGACAGAGCCTCCCGGGCTTCCCTCACTCCAGAGGAAAGGAAAATTGATGAGTTCAATCATTCCAACCAAAGCATTTTTGACAAAAGGGAAAGGACAGCATAAGGAAAAATTAGCCAGTTTTGAACAAGCTTTGAGAGCCGCGGGGATAGCCCCCTTCAACCTTGTGAAGATATCGAGTATCTTTCCTCCCCGCTGCAAGCTCATCACTAAAGAAAAAGGATTGAAACACCTTAAGCCCGGCCAAATTGTTTTTTTAGTTATGAGCGAGTGCGCAACGAATGAAGCCCACCGCAAGATATCCGCTTCTGTGGGACTGGCCCTCCAGAATAATCCGAACCACTACGGGTATCTTTCTGAGCATCATGCCTTTGGTCAGACGGAGAAAGAAACCGGCCAGTACGCCGAAGATCTCGCCGCGTACATGCTGGCCACCACACTCGGAGTTGATTTTGACATCGGCCAGATCTGGAATAAAGAAAAAAGCCTCTACAAGCTTTCCGACACATTGACGGTTAAAACCAAGAACATCACTCAAACTGCGGAGGGAAAGAAAGGGCTCTGGACAACAGCGTTTGCGGCCGCAATCTTCATTCCATAAAAAAGGTTAATCCGTTAAAAATCTAACGGGTTGGGATCGAGGATCTTTATGTAGCTTTTTTCTCTGAGTTCTTTCATGAACTCTTTAAATTTCTCTTCCGCTTTCTCAGCAAATATCCTCTGTTCGATATCCTTTCGGGCCTCATCAAATTCTTTAACCCGCGGTTCTTTCTTCTCTTCCAGTTTCAGGATATACCACGCATTCCTCATTTGAATCCACGGAGTGACTTCCCCCTCTTTTAAATTCTCTACGGCTTCTTCCAAATTTCTCGCCAATTCACCCCTTTTAAAAACCCCCAGATTTCCGTTTGCGTCCTTCTCCGGTCCTTCAGAATATTCACCGGCCAGCGCCCCAAAATCCTCCCCGGCTGCGATCTTTCTGCTGATTTCCTGCTTTGTGGCTTCTACTCCTTCATCGCTTCCCGAACCGGAAGAAACGATGATGCCTTTCAGTTTATACTCAGCTGGTTCGGTGAATTCGTCTGGATGGAGTTTGTGATAGTTGAGGACCTCAGCTTCATCGACGACTATACTTTGATGGACATTTGCGACAACAACAGCCTCTTTCATCATGTTCCTCCTGAGAATCTCCCTCCACTCATTATAATCCGATCCCTGCTGTCTCAGAATCCGGATAAATTCTTCGTCCGACTCTATGTTATTTTCTTTCTTCAGGTTGTCTATGTACAACTTCATCTGCTCCTCAACATTGAGGCCTTCCATTTTATCGGCTTCCTGCAAAAGGAGTACATCCGTGATCATCTGATTTAAAAGACCTTTTCTCATCAGCTCTAACTGCCTCGCGAACTCTTCCCCCTGAAGTTGAGACCGCAGCGCTTGGTAGTTGGCCTCATACTCTGTTCTGTATTCAGAAAGCGTGATGATATCATCATTCACGATCGCAACGATCTCTTCGATGACATCCTGGCTGTGCAGGGCTGTAGAAAACAGCAGGAGAGAGGCAAGGAAAAACCTCATCAGTCTCATTGTTCAATCCTTTGGTAGGGAAAGGGCAGTTTCAACGGATAAAAAGTCCACGTCATATTAATTTTCAAATCTTCTATATGTCTGGAAATTCGTTGCTTGATCTTTATGTCCAGAATTTGCTCTCGGATATTCGGTGCAGCCTCCTCCTCAGAAATCAGCCTCGGGGAATACCTTTCATCTACTCTGAAGATATGATATCCGTAGGACGATTCCACCACAGGACTCAGTTCTCCTTCCTCGAGTGAGAATATCACCCTTTCCATCTCGAACGGGAGCTGGCCCATCTCAAACACGCCCATCTCTCCACCTTTCAAAGCTTCCAAGCCGACAGATTCATCCTGAGCAATCTTACGGAATTCTTCTTCGGAAGAACCCTCCACTCTCTGCAAGATCTCGATCGCCTTCGCCTCGGTTTCCAGCAAGATCTGGCTGACTTTCACCCTTTCCGGCCGCAGAAAATCCCTCCTGTTTCTATCATAATATTCTTTAATCTCCTCATCTGTGACTTCAATGTTTCTCACAAGAGCGTAAGTGTATTTTTCAATCAGCAGTCTATCAAACAGGATTTCTGTGTCCATCTCTTCCGAAGTAATCTGCCCTTCATCCGCGCTGAGTTCATCCGACAGCCTTGCCAGATACTCTTTCTTTTCTCTTTCGGTATTGATAATATTCTGCATTCGCGCTGCCTTGAGGAGAATCTTCTCCTCGATGAAGTTATCGAAAAGGCGGCTCAAGGATACGGCGGTCAAAGCATCCTGGTCATCTCCGAGAGTCGCACGAATATACTTTTCAAAGTCGGAATTGGTAAAGAGGTCATCTTCGATCTCAAGGATGGTGTCATTTTTTCTCTGGGGATCAGAAAGATTGAAAACCGACGTCCTTTCCTGGGAATCCGGGACCTTGCAGTTCGAGCACAGGAAAAGAACGCACGCTCCAAATAGCCAGAAGAACAAACCTTTTGTTTTCATGTTCGCATTCAACTCTATCAACGGTAGTCATTATATTACATTACAGATAACTCCTTCAAGATGGTTGTCGTTTCATCCATGATCTGCGAGTCGCTCTCCGCCGGCACAGTCAGGCTCATCACCCCTTGAGGAGTGATGGAGCCTGAGTATTTTTCCATCAGCTGGGTCAAACGGGCTAAATTGACAGATGTAGAGGGGGGAAATTTAAACACGATTCTTTTTCCCACACGGTCAATCGAGCGGATCTTTATCTCTTGAGCCAGGTGTTTGATCCCACCATAGCGAAGAAGATTCCTGACACCTGGGGGAAGAGGACCGTACCTATCCTTGATTTCTTTCTTGATTTTCTCAATCTCGGACAGGTTCTCTACAGAAGAAATCCGCTTGTAGAGGTTAAGTCTCAGATTGATCTGAGGAAGATAGCTCTGCGGTATACGTATGTCCACTCTCAAGTTGATCTCGCTTTTGATCTCATCCCGTGCTTCCCCCTTGAGCTCCTTGATGGTCTGCTCCAGAAGATGCATGTAGAAATCGAATCCGACGGCCTCCATGTATCCGTGCTGCTCAGAGCCTAAAAAATTCCCGGCTCCCCTTATTTCCAGGTCTTTTGCTGCCAGACGAAAACCCGATCCCAGCTCCGTAAACTCCTGGAGCGCTTTCAGTCGCTCCCTCGCCAAAGGAGTGAGAGCACTGTAGGGAGGAACAAGAAAGTAGGCGACGGCTTGACGGGACGAACGGCCCACTCTCCCGCGGAGCTGGTAAAGCTGAGACAGGCCGAAAAGGTCTGCACGCTCCACGATGAGAGTGTTGACAAGAGGAATATCTATTCCGTTCTCGATTATTGTGGTGGACACAAGAACATTGGATTTCTGTTCGATGAAATCAATCATCCTTTTCTCAAGCGTCGCACTCGGCATTTTTCCGTGAATCACGCCAATTTTTGCCTGAGGAACGTACTTCCTGATCATTCGGGCGATCTTATCGATGTCTTCAATCCTGTTATGGATATAGTACACTTGCCCTTTCCTTGCCAGTTCCATTTTAATCGCGGACGCCACGAGCTTCGGGCTGAATGGAGTCACAACAGTATGAATAGCCAGCCTGTCCTTGGGAGGAGTTTCGATCAAGCTGATATCCCGGATTCCTGTCAGAGATAGATTCAAAGTCCTCGGAATGGGTGTGGCACTCATGGCGAGGACATCGATATCGGATTTCATCCTCTTTATCTTTTCCTTGTGGTTGACTCCGAACCTCTGCTCCTCATCGACGATCAACAGACCCAGGTCACGGAATTGAACGTCCTTGGAAAGGAGGCGATGGGTTCCGACGACGATGTCAACCAGTCCCCTTTCTAAATCTTCAAGAACTTTCGCCTGTTGGCCCTTCGTCTGGAAGCGGCTCAACCCTTCAACCCGGACAGGAAAGAGAATCATTCTCTCTCTGAATGTATGAAGATGCTGACTGGCCAAGACAGTCGTTGGGCAGAGAACAGCGACTTGCTTCCCGTCCATCACGGCTTTGAAAGATGCCCGGATTGCGACCTCCGTTTTCCCGTAGCCCACATCCCCGCAGAGCAGGCGGTCCATCGGAGATCCCAACTCCATATCCTTCATGATTTCCTTGATCGTCTTCAGTTGGTCCTCTGTCTCCTCAAATTTAAACGTTCTTTCAAATTCAGACTGCCAGGTGCCTCCATGGCTAAACGGGAATCCTTTTATGGCTTTCCGCTGAGCATACAGGTGCAGAAGCTCTTTCGCCATTTTCTCGACCGCTTTTTTCGTACGCATCTTGGTTCTTTCCCAGGAGAGAGTTCCCAATTTGCTGAGAAGCGGTGTGCTCGTTCCGAGAGCAGAATATTTCTGCACCAGGTTGAGGTCCTCAACCGGCACAAACAACTTGTCCTCTTCCCGGTATGTGATCTCGATGAACTCGCCGGTGCTCTTATCGATATCCAGTTTGACCAGGCCTTTGAAAATTCCTATCCCGTAATCTGTGTGGACCACATAATCTCCTGCCTTAAGGTCCTGGAAGTGAGACAGGAAGGGCTTGACTCGCGGACGGGAGACGAGGACTTTTTCCTCAGTAAAAATATCTTTATCTGAAAAATAGTGGATTTTTTCATTCGGGTAGCTGAAACCGTGAGTCATATCCCCGACAAGAAGAAGAATCTCTCCATCTTTGGGAAAGACGAACGGAGTGGAAGATTCCCTGTGTGAGACCTGATGCTGAGAGAGGAGGCTGGCCAGTTTCCGGCGCAAATCCTGGCTCGAAAAATAGATGAAGCATCTCTCCCTCTCCCTCTGCAGCCCTTTCAAGTATCGAATGAAGAAGGGGATCTTATTCTTGAAATGAGGAACAGATTGGAAAGAGAAGGAATAGGTCTTCTTTCCTCTCCCGGAAGTGAGTTCCTGCCAGCGGATCGCCTCCTTCTTTATCTTCTCCCAAAGGGAGCACAAATACATTTCTTTAGGGGACAGGGCAAACTTCTTTTCCTGCTTCAATTCTTCGTACTGTTCGCTAAAATCCTTGAGGGACTCCTTCCATTCTGTCTCCACTTCTTCAAAGTCATCTATGATGAAGAGATAGTTTTTCAGGTAGTGAGTGAAAGGTGCGAAGTGCTCTTTATGAAGAAGCGAGAGGTAAAAAAACGAAGGGAACAAGTCCCTCTGCTTCACCAGAGATATCTTATCGTGTGTATCTTCCCAAGGGACTGCGCTTCCTCTTTCTTGGGCCAGCTCTTCCCATTCTCTGAAGAAGTGGGCCGAACTCGGGAACTCCCGCAGCGAAGGGAGCAACAGACGGTCTGTTTTTTTGACCGAACGCTGTGAGGACGGATCGAACTCGCGGATAGAGACAACCTCTTCTCCGCTGAACTCGACCCGGTAAGGGAAGACATGCCAGGGAGAAAAAACATCGACGACTCCTCCACGCCAGGCATATTCTCCAGCGGAATTGACTAAATCCTCCCGTGCGTAACCGTATCCTTCAATAATGTCAAGGATTCGGTTGCGTCCTCCACTCGACCCGACCTCCAGCTCCAAAAATAGGCTCTTAATATTCTGAGGGCCAGGAAAAGGCCTGAGCAAACCCATGAGATGGGTCAGGACCAAGGCTGGCTGACGACGGATCAAGTCAGAGAAAAACCTCATCCTTGAGGAGATCGATTCAAGGGGAGGAAATATTTCCTGGTAGGGATTATCCGACAACGAAGGCAGGAGACTCAAGGGAATATTCTTTGAAAACTGCGACAGATAAAACCGGCACTGGTCTTCCATCCGGGGAAGAGAAGAGGAATAGGGTTGGATAAAAATGATTCTTTTTCTCGATTGCTTGGCCAGCACAGACAGAAAATAGGCTTTGGCCGGGTCTACGAGCCCTTGGACTCTAAGCCCTTTTTCCCCCTGTCGCAGGGCCCGGAGAAATCCTTTAAATTCCTCTGTCTCTTGCAGAAATCTCAGACTCATCCGTCTATTATACTCAACACACAATACAAATTAAATGTGTTGGTGCTGCCGGAGGGATACAATCGAAAAAATAAAGAATCCTTGTGCCAGGATTAAAATAGAGTAACTTTCCTGTTAGGCTCTGAACGTAAGCCCCGCGTCACATTCTCCACCAGTAGGAGAACTTTATGAAGACACTGCGGTTTGTCCGGTCGAACCTGCCGAATTCATTTTCCAAGTAATTGCTGTCCACACCCAAGAAGAACACGGTGCCTGGCCTCAGAATCCAGCTGACAAGAAAGCTTCCGTAGACCTCCTCATAAAAATGATTGTAGTCAACGATCGCTCGGAGAGAGAGAGTTTTTGAGATCTGGTAAGTTGTTCTGGTCCGCAGCACGTTGAAATCATAAATCTCCTCTCCCCCTTTCTCTTCCCAGAAAGTCTGCTTCTGGAATCTCAGCATTATCTGAAGCCTCTTGTTCGGTTTCAGATTCATGTAGAGCACGTAATTGTTGTTCCATCCACGGAAGGGATCATCGGGATCATAATAGATGCTGTGACCTGTTCCGAAATAGAATCCTAGGGGCAGCCATTTGATGAAGTTCGTCTCTCCGTTAATGCTAAAGCCCTGGAGGTCAAAATCCATTCCACTGTACCGCTCCATTTCATTCTGGACGGAGAAATTGATCATGCTGAATTCATTGATCCTGAGATGCAGGTAGGCCCTCATCCATTGGTCCTGCATAGTCTGTCCGGAAAACTCGTACCGCATGCCTCCGTTGAATCCGAGCGAGACTTGATTCAGGTATTTTTTCTCCGGAAAAAAACGGAAAGATGTGTAGGTGCCGAGGGTTCTGTAATCCACACGGTTGACGAAACCGGAGGAGGCTTCGAAGTCCGGATGAATCGACATCCAGTACAGTCCACCGCTCCAGTTCTTGGAAAAATATGAAAAATCCGCATACAGGGCGGGAACGATCCCTGTTTCCAGATCACTGGACTTTGTTTTGGAGCCCACGGCCTGGAAAGAAAAAAACCAACTGTTCTTGACTTTGAACTGGCCGTCCACGCTCAAAACCCGGTTGAATGCCCCGGGAATATGTTTATCAGTCAGACAAAAACCCAAATAAGACTCCTTGAACACATCGGTCTTCATACGAAAAATGCTGAAGAGAGCGTTTTCGCCTGCGTCTCCTCCTCCGTTAGACACTTCCCAGAGGCTTTGTGTGGGACTGGTGTCATACGCAGAAAGCAGACCGTAGGTGAACCGTCCGACTTTACCCGTCAGCTTGGCCCCCCCGATCGGGTCGATGATTCTCCGGGTGTAGACGACCTCGATTTGGGGGGAATTGAAGATTTCCATTCCCTCTAAGAAAAACGGCCGTTTCTCCGGATAATAGAGGGCAAATCTCTGGTTGACATCGATCTGCGGGGCATCGGCCTCGATATGGCTGTAATCCGGGTTTACGGTCAGATCCAAGGTGAGGTCGGAGCTGATTCCCCATTTGAAGTTCACACCCGGCTGGATATCGACCTTCTCGCCTTCGTTATTCAGGGAGGTCACGATGGGCATCATCTCGAAGTTTTTTCCTCTTTCCACCTCACCGGGGATCCGAATCTCCATCTCCTGTGTCAGCAGTCCGGGAATCGACCTGGAAATCCCTGGCCAGGAAAGAATCTCTCCGTTCCGGGCGATATTTCTGGCCAGCAGGAGACCCCAGACATTTTCCTCTGCGTCAGGAAAGCGAATGCTCTTGAAAGGAATGGCCATCTCGACCGTGTAGCCCTGCTCATCGATCTTCCCGTCAGAATAAAAAACCGTGTCCCAACTCGGGTCCGAGTTTTCGTTTCCTCCCTCTTCAACCCGGATCATGTCCATCTGGACACCCAGGGGATTGATGATGAACCAGAAGGCCCGACGCTTCTCGTTGAAGGTATCCAGGAAGGCACAAATCCAGTCATCATCTATACAGTTGTCTCGGTTGGTGATCGTGGCCCTGATCTTCTTCGGGTCTTTCTCGAAACAACGAAAGGCGAGATACAGGTTTTTCTCATCATAACCCACATAAGCAATCGTTTTCTCCGAAGGAATTCCCTTTTCTTTGGGTGTGAGCTGGAGGAAATCTTCGATCCTCAACGCCTCTCTTTCCCAGAGCGGATTATCCAGAACTCCGTCAATCTTCGGAGCGTTCGAAAGTTTCGGAATTTCAAGAGGCTTTTCGTTCGAAGAAACAGAGTATTTAGGGAAGAGCACAAACATCAAGAATCCAACCAAAATCAATCCGCATTTGTTTCTCATCGTCCTTATCCTTAATGCAATGATTTCATTCTTATTCTTTTTAAACAGGTATCTTTTCTTGTATAAACGTAGAAAAGAGGGAAAAAGTTCAACTCGAAAGAGTTAAAACAGGTGAAATGAGGCCTGTTCCATTCGGGCCGCACTCTGGAAAAAAACCAAAGGGGAAAGGCGCCACCCGCAGGAACTAAATATCTTCAGGGAAGGAAATTTCCCACTCGCCTGAATCAAAGCGAATGATCTTCACGGTCTCCCCTTCCATCCTGCAGTGAAAAACCTCTGACCTTTTTCCGGTCGTCTGGTCAAGAACTCTCTGCCGAGAGACCACATCCTGTATCTTGAACTCCCGTTTGCCGATGACGACGGCCCTGGGAATCTCTTCTCCTTTGTAGCCCGAATAGAATCGAAGCTCGAACTGGACATCTTCTTCACCGTCTTTTTTAGGGTTCATTCTTATCTCTCTCCGGGAAATCCGTGCTGACGATTTATTTTACACCATTTCACATCCTCATTCTATATCCTGGTGCCAGTTCCTTCTTATAAGCATCTCAGTGAGGGAATGGCGCATAAAATCTGAAGGGAGCACAGGGGATTTCCATAGTCATTCTCGCTCTTGCGAAATCCAGAAAAGGAAATTATAATTCTTGCCTGTCCTGAAAAGGAGAAATTTGATTAACAAACAGGAGAACCGGGAATGAAAAAATCCTATTCTGAAAAATTGGCGATCTTCGCCTTATTCATCTTACTCGCGACTTTCATTTTTTCGCTTGGCGGATGCAAAGCCGCTTACCAGCCTCCCGAACGATTCTTCGATACCGCGGAACCGGTTTATGAAGAAGTGAGACTGGCCATTCTTTACCCCTCCATGGCCTCTCTCAATGCATTGATCGAGCTCCGGGAACTGGGATTGATCACTGCGGAAAACCTGACTGTTATCGGTGTCTATCACGAGAAAGAAAGAACCAATTACGAGAGGTCGATCGAATACGTTAAAAACAATGGCCTCAGATGGATCAAGTTTCACAAAATCTCGAATGAACTCCGTAAAGAAACTCTTTTTCAGAAAAATCCCTGCAGCGAGGAATTCGAACAGATATTCAGAAAATCGGACGGGATCATTTTTTTCGGTGGAGCGGACATCCCCCCTTCAATCTATGGAAAAAAAACGAACTTCCTGTCCGGCATCTACACCACTTACCGCCACTTTCTGGAGCTTTCCTTCATTTTTCATCTCCTTGGAGGATTCCAGGATGAAAACCACACGCCTTTCCTGGAATCCAATCCGGAATTTCCCGTGCTCGGGATATGCCTCGGAGCCCAGAGCCTCAACGTGGGCACAGGCGGGACATTGACCCAGGACATCTGGTCTGAAGAATACGGAAAAAAATATTTCGAAGACGTATTCATTCTCGACCGGGAAAACTGGCACAACAATCCTTACTCCAGGGTATTCCCTGAAGAAAAACTCATCGGTTACAATTTCCACCGAATAAAACTCAGCGGAAACGGTAAATTCTGCTCAACTCTCGGATTTGAAGAAAACGATACTCCTTATATCGTCAGCAGCCATCACCAGATGGTGGGGAAGACGGGAAAGGGGATGACGATCATCGCGACTTCTCTGGATGGAAGAGTTGCGGAATCCATCGAACACCAAACCTATCCGCATGTGCTCGGAACCCAGTTCCATCCAGAGTTTCCGATCCTCTGGGATACCGTCCGGAAATTCAGGATCACACCTCAGGATGAGGAAGGAATCAACCTGAATTCCTTTCTGAAGAGCAATCCTCCCAGCTGGGATTTCCACAGGAAGATCTGGTCCTGGTTCAGCGAAAAATTGACAGAACATCACAACAGCAAATAAAAAGAGACGAAAAAGGGGACAGGTGTTTATGCTCAGTCATTAAGTAACACTTGTATTGATGATAATGAGG
>JABAOC010002383.1_pt4 | contig 18792 bp, 18 predicted proteins | sample 7062161 | NCBI WGS metagenome assembly JABAOC01 (sample SAMN14538625, study PRJNA623070) | marine sediment metagenome | biome: marine biome [ENVO:00000428]; feature: marine pelagic biome [ENVO:01000023]; material: deep marine sediment [ENVO:00002113] | place: India: Gulf of Khambhat ... | reverse complement strand
GGCTCGAGGCTCTCAGGCTCCCAGGAGCCCGGTGCGATGTCCTTCCACGCCCGCTTGGGAAACTGGTTTGTCGCCAGGTTGATGAATCGCGTCTATGGATTGAACATCACCGATATCGCTTCTTTCAGAGCGATCCGGAGGGATTTTCTACTATCCTTTGGAATGGAGCAGATGACCTTCGGCTGGCCAGTGGAGATGTTGGTCAAGGCCGCCAAACGGCGAGCCAGAATTAAGGAAGTCCCCATCGACTACCATAAACGGATGGGGACGTCGAAGGTATCTGGCACGATCAAAGGATCGCTTCTGGCCGGATATTACATGCTGTGGATCCCGGTTCGGTACATCATCAAAGATTAGACACTCTCTCTTAAATAAAGTTCTCTCAAAAGTCGATTATGAGATTGCAGAAAATTGATGAACCAAAAAAGTTTGAAGGGACGTTCAAAGGGATTCGGCCCCTTTGCCTTCGGGGTGAATCGAAACAATCCGGAAATTTTGCTTTCCGAAATCTTGATGAGAAATTCTTGAAACTTAGGACCATGGGATCATTGTGTTTTCCTTGGTGAACGCCATTATTCCTTCGCGCCGATGCTCTCGCGGTGACCCAATAGGGCCTCGCAGGTGGGGAATCCCTGCCCCTTCCCCGCTCTAAAGGCGGGGCTTTCCCCTTCCTGCTCGCCCTCGATGGGTGCCCCACCGCTTCCGCAAATGTCGCTCAGAGAAAACGGCGTTCACCGGAATATCGGGAAACTTTAGTCACAAAGGGTGAGAACAGTTGCCGCGCACACCGATTCCTTTTGACCGCAATGTCGAAAGATGGCTCGAATATTCTGAGAGCCCAAAGGGTCGTCTCCGACATGAACTGACCTGGCACAATATGAAGCGTCATCTTAAGCATGGAGACGGGAAATTGAGGGTGCTGGATGTGGGGTGTGGCCTAGGCGAAATGGCGCTCTTTCTTTCCAGTAAAGCCAGAACACTGGTGCTTCTCGATTTCTCAGATAAGATGCTGGAGACAGCCAAAAAACGGCTCATGCAAAAGCGTCCAGGCCTGAAGGGAGATCGCATCACCTTTGTTCATGGTCGCGTGGAAACGCTGGAGGCCTGCCTCCCGAAAGGCCGTTTCGATTTGATCCTCTGTCATACCCTTCTCGAGTATGTTGACGACCCCCGAGGAATTGTCGCATCTCTTGCCGGTCGACTCGCTCCTGGAGGACTCCTTTCCCTTGTCGTCGTCACTTGGATCAGCGAGGTGTTCAAACTCGCCATACTCAAAAATGACTTGGTGGGAGCCCGCGAGGCACTTCACAAAAGAGACTTCCCGGCCACCATCTTCGGGGATGTGGCAAAGCGCACTTTTTCCCCTGACGACCTAGAGGAGTTAGTTGAGGGCTTGAATCTCAAGGTTTTGGGCCGTTACGGAATCCGTATCTTCACGGACTATTTGCTTCAGGAGGGGGAGAAGGATTCGACAAGATACCGTCAGCTCCTTGATCTGGAAAAAGAAGCATCGAAGTTGTTACCATACCTGTATTTTGGGCGTTACCTCCACCTGATTTGTACACAAAAGGATAGCTGAAGGGGACATGTCATGGGTACTTCGGTCGGATTAGGCCTCACCAATGATTGCGATCTCAACTGCCCTCATTGCTACCGCCCCCTGGGAAAAATCCACAATTTGACTCTGAGGGATGTAAAGACGGTCTGTGAGAGTCTGGATGTGGATTCTGTGGGCCTGGGAACGGGCGAGAACGGATTGAACCCTGACTATTTTCAGATTCTTCAGTACTTTCGCGACAAAGAGATCCCCGTGACTCTCGCGTCTAACGGCTACACCATCGAAAACACCCCGGATGAAATTCTCAAGACATTCCGAGATGTCGAGTTCTCAGTTGATTTTCCCACAGAAGGGGAACAGGACAATTTTCGCGGTCTGGGAAATTGGGAACGAATCCACGCCAGTATCCCACGGTGTAAGAAGCTCGGTCTCGAGGTTTCAATAATCGCCGTTCTCATGAGCCTGAACTGCAAAAAGCTCGGACAATTGGCGAGCGTGGCAGCCTCACTCGATTGCAACCTTCGGGTAAATGTCTTTCAGCCAGTCCAGAACCGGACCTATCTGCTCACCTATGACCAGTATTGGGAGGCCTTCCGGATTCTCTTCGGTGAGGCAGACCTGATCAGCTGCACGGAGCCTCTCGTCAACACTTTCTCTGGGCTGAATTCCCTCCAGGGTGCTCCCTGCGGTCGGAAAAGCATCCGGATTAACCCACTCAGGCAGGTTCTACCATGCGTTTACTGGCCGGATAAAAAGGTCGAATTGAGAGACCTACTCAGACTCAATGGGGATGTTTGGAACACTCCGCCGTTCCGTAACGCGAGAAAAGTCCCCGGGGAATGCAAGATATGCAAGCATCTCGACAACTGCCAGGGAGGTTGCAGGAGTCGGAATCTCCTTCTCGGGAAAGACGATGAACCTGACCACTATTGCCCCTTGTGGCGAGGAGATTCCAGAAGTCTCAGCCCCACACTCGTCCCGGACAAGAGACTTCTCAGGGCAAAGAGCATTTGTACCACCATTGTCAGAGGGTGAAATAATCCTAGACAATCTCATCGTTCTGAAGGAGGAACGATTTCTGTTCGGATTTTCGGCTTTTCCTGTTTCTCGGCGCGGGCAACATGTTGTTTTAGAAGCTGGAAGAACGCAGGAATCGATTCCAAGGAAAAATTGAATGTCACCCAGAGAAAGTCGGAGAATACCCCTGCCTCGATCGCTCTACCTTGAAGTGACGAATCGGTGCAATCTCAAATGCCGGACCTGCCTGCGGTATCGCGGTATGAAGGAAGAACCCCGGGACCTTTCCCTCGATGAGATAAAGCACATTGTCGGTCAGGTACCGGAGCTCAATCGGGCAGCCCTTCACGGCATTGGTGAACCTCTCCTGAATACGGAACTGGCCGATATCATCCGCTATCTGAAAGGCAAGGACGTTTACGTGTTTTTCAATTCGAACGGCCTTCTTTTGAATCAGAAACGAGCGGACGAGCTCCTTGAGAGTGGACTCGATGAACTGCGTGTCTCCCTCGACGCTGCCACGCCGTCCACCTACGCCCGAGTCCGCGGTTCCACGGATTTTGTGAGAGTCGTGAGGAACATCGAGGTCCTTGCTCAGGTCCGAAATGCGAACCATGGATCAAACCCGAAGATCTCTGCCTGGATGGTGGCCACGGCAGACAACGTGGAAGACCTGCCGGAGATGATTGAGTTAGCTGCTCGCGTTGGAATCGATGAGGTCTATCTACAGAGACTCGTCTTTCCAACTGATGGGCCAGGAAAGGGCCTGGCAGTGAGACAAAAAGCCATAACCGGTCCGCCACAACCGATTGCCGATATTCTTCAGAAGNNAGAGCCTCAGCAATGGATCGAGAGAGCCCGCCCCATGGCGTCAATGCAGAAGGCCACGGGAGGTCGCTTACGTAACGGCGTGGGGCAATGTGCTGCCCTGTTGCATCGCTCCCTTTTCCAGTGTGGATTACGGTTCCCTCATCCTGGGCAATGTATATACGGAACCTTTCGACGAGATTTGGCGAGGTGAAAAATATTGTGCTTTTCGCGAAATGCACCAGTCCTTCGACCCTCCTGGATGTTGCTCCGGCTGCGGAACAGAATGGAGCCTATGAGGGGAATAGAGCATGAAAACGATTCTCGTTATCGTAGCCAAAGAACCGGTTCCTGGCCGGGTCAAGACGCGGCTCTCCTCCCGTCTCGGCGCAAAGCAGGCCTCTGAATTGTATCGGCTGTCGATTCAGGACATGACCGAAGAGATGTCCAACCTCTCCGAGAATACCCTGGCCATCGCCTACACCCCAAGAGATGCCGAAAGGGTATTTAAAAAAATCTTTCCCTCCCCCATCCGCCTCTTTCCGCAGGAGGGTGAGAATCTCGGGGAGAGACTATCCAACATTTTCAAGAGGATGTTTGCCGAAGGCTACCATCAGGTTCACATTATCAACAGCGATAGCCCCGATTTGTCTCATCGCCTGATTGAGCGATCGATCAGGTTGCTTCAGGAGCCCAAAACGGACGTTATACTCGGCCCATGTGCCGATGGGGGTTACTACCTTGTGGGCCTGAAGAGGCTCATCCCAGAGCTTTTTGCCCGGATCCCTTGGAGCACGGACCAGGTCTTGAACAAGACCCTGGAAACGTCACAAAGACTCGGTCTTCAATGTGCACTGCTCAGTCCCTGGTATGACATCGATACCTATGATGATATGCTTCAGTTCCTCGAGCGGAACGGAAAAAGAGTCGATACGGAGAGACTACCCGGTTGGAGAACGCTGAAGTACCTCAGAACCAGAATAAAGCCGGGATGAGGCTTTCTGAACCTCTCGTGCGACACTTCCTGTTGCCTATCCTTATGGGGGAGGTCCTGATGCAAGTCATTCAGAGTAATGGCAAAGAGATCGCCTACGCGACGGGACTGGGAGGTGTTCAAAGAGGGCGAAAGACGCTGCTTTTTGTACACGGGTCAGGGGGGAGTCATCATCACTGGAATCACCAGAGGCAGTATTTCCAGAAGTCCTATAACGTTGTCACGGTCGATCTGCCAGGTCATGGCCAGGGGAGCCCCACAGGAGAGGACTCGGTGGAGGCCTATGCGAACCACATCCTCCATTTAGTTCAATCATTGCCTGTGGATTGGGTTTGCCTGTTCGGTCACTCCCTCGGGGGAGCAATTGCACAAAAGTTCGCTCTCCTCTATCCGAAGCACTTAGAGGCCCTGGTTTTGGTGGGGACGGGGGCACGGCTAAGAGTCCTGCCGGAGGTTCTCACGGGGATTCGGGAGCGCTTTGAGGCAACCGTAAGGCTCATCAATGATTATGCCTTCTCGAAGGAAACTTCCCGGGAGTTGGTTCAAAAGGGCATCGAGACCATGCTGAAGACGAGTCCAGCTGTTCTGCACGGTGATTTCACTTCCTGCGATCGCTTCGATATCATGGAGCAGGTGACAGACATCAAAGTTCCGACCTTGGCCGTTTGCGGCAGAGATGATTTATTGACCCCTCCGAAGTATTCCCACTATTTGGCCGAGAGGATCCAAGACGCCCATGTGGAGATCATCGATGGCGCTGGTCATATGGTCATGATCGAAAAGCCTGGCGAATTCAATCGGAGAGTCGAGGAATTTCTGAATACCTTGGGATGAAGTCAAGTGCAATCACCCGTCATCGGTGAGGATTCGGTATTTTGACAAGTGAAAGCTCAGTGCCGTAGATTCCATAGAAACCACGACATCACCGAGATTGTCGTCGTCGTCCCATGTCAGGCGAGTGAGGCAGTTGAGAATTTCCTCGAGGATCTGGGGGCCATGGGCGCTTCCATCGAGAGGTTTGACATGGAAGGACCCACGGAGACCGTCCGAGGATACTTTCCACACGATAAAGAAACAGATCAGCTCAAACGATCGGTCGAGGCTTACCTAAAAGAGATTGAAGACTTCTTCCCACCGACAACCCGGTGGCGATCTGCCATCCGCGTTCTCTCACCGTCGGATTGGCAGGAGAAATGGAAGACCTTCTTTAGACCGATTGGCGTAACCCGCCGGCTCGTCATCAAACCCACATGGGAGTCTTACGAGGCGAGGGACAACGGAATCATCATCGAGATTGACCCAGGATTGGCCTTTGGAACAGGTCTCCATCCAACAACCCGGCTCTGCCTGACCTTTCTTGAAAATGAAATAGATCGCAGAATCAAGGAGAGCAAGGGACGCTCCCTGTTGGATGTTGGGACAGGGTCTGGTATTCTGGCCATTGCGGCGGCCAGACTGGGGGCCAGACCTGTGGTGGGAATCGAAATCGATGATACAGCCAGGGAAGTGGCACGCCAGAACGTCAAGCATAATCACGTTGAAGGAGTTGTGAGCGTCGATTCCAAGAAACTAGAGGCGATCGGTGGGTCTTTCGATCTCGTCCTCGCCAACATCGATGCCAAGACCCTGGCCGAACTAAGAGATCCTTTGATCCGGCTCGTGTCTGTGGGCGGGCGCTTGGCACTTTCTGGAATTCTCAAAGAACAAAAACAGCGTTTCAAGGGAATGTTTCGGGGAGATCAGTTTCATTGTGTTGGTGAAAAGAGTCGGGAAGGATGGAGTTTTCTGGTATTTGAACGATCCTAATTTCCTCATAGGGGCCGGTGATTGATCTCCAGTTTCGGCTTTCACAAAAGACATCCGGATCTATTTGCACGTGTAAGAATCCCGAGGGATCATTTTCCCTTTCTGAATCTAGTGACAGCCGATCCCTGAACCCTGTTGTTTGCAGGGGTATTTATGGCTAGATTTTTTATCTCGAACCCCATCGTCTCGAAACAAGAAATTATTGTCTCAGGCCAAGAAGCGCGACACATGCGGCGTGTTCTACGCTTAAAGTTGGGGGACAAGGTTGACATCTTTGACGGGACGGGAAAGGAATATCGGAGTGAGATCTTGCGGCAAGGTCATCAGACCCTGACGCTGAGAATTCTTGAGACGACAGTGCCCAACCGTGAGTCGCCTCTCACCATCATCATGGGCCAGAGTCTCGTCAAAGGAAACAAGATGGATTTTATCATTCAGAAAGCAACAGAACTGGGCGTTTCGGAGGTTTTCCCTTTCGTCTCTTCCCGCTCCATTACTTGTCTCGATAAGGAAAGAATCGAACACCGCGTCAACCGCTGGAGGCGAATCGCTGTGGAATCATCGAAACAATGCGGTCGTCTGATCCCGCTAAGGATCGAGACGGTGGCAAAATTTGACGAAGTCCTCGAGCGAGGATCTCTGGCAACGAAAAAAATCATCCTCTGGGAGAAAGGGACAAGGAACCTTCCATCCCTATTTCGGGAAAGGAATGCGACGGCCAGGTTATCCGAGAGCGTCTATTTCCTCGTGGGGCCGGAGGGTGGATTTTCAGAGGAGGAGATCAAGCGAGCCGAGGGGACGCATTTCGTGCCCGTGAGTCTCGGTTCTAGAATCCTGAGGGTTGAGACAGCGGGACTGAGTTTTGTGAGCATCCTCCAATACGAATGGGGGGATTTGAGATAATTCAGGCCGTCTGCACTTCCTCACCCGTACCTCCGTGAGGAGACACAGTGGGGGCATGACGGTCCATGTCCAAAGAAGACTCCTCTTCGAGCGCGTGGGCTTCCAAGTATCTTCCGTAGGATATGCACGCCTCCATAAATTGGCACTTTCTTCGACAAACTTCGACGTTCACCTTGGGGCTTCCTCTTCGTTTCTCACAGACGATGTAAGGCATGGCGCGATCACTCCGATATATTGATATTAATTTATATATACCCACAGTATGTGGGCATGTCAAGCGAAAAAAATCCCTTTTCTGAAAAAGAATTACTTTATTTATTCGAATATTATACACGAATTCGCAGAAAGAATCTATAGCCTTTGAACTTATCCCACCAATATAATAAACATTTTATATCCACATCGTATACTTTCCTCTCTCCGAGAACGTTAGATCATATGCCATTGGCACGGTGGGTTGGACAAGACTACTTGTCAGCCCAATCAGGTTCTTAAACAGAAAGAGACCCAATAGAGAAAGGCCGACGAGGAACAAAAGAATCTCAAGTCCGTGGTACCAGCGGCTGGGCTTAATCCTCATAGCGTCCATCTTTTGCCCCTTCCGATTCGCGTCCCATTACGTCTCGGACCTGATTCCTCGATTTTCTAGAGTCCTTGTGCTCTGAATCTCTGCGGTCCTTCGAGGAACTCTTCCTGACAGTTAGCCTTCACGCCGTAGAAAAGATAGGCCATGGCGATAACGAAACACCATATTCCCCAAAAGGGAACTGTTATTTTTTTGAGACTCAGAATGGTGTCGATGATCAGCACGGGCGTGATGGACATGATGGCAATACTGATGAGATCTTGGAAACTCAGATTCGTCTTTTTTGCTTTTGCAAACAGAAGTCCAATTGCTGCGTAGATCAGGACTTGAATGGTTCTGTAGACAAAGGAGAACAAAAGTGCGATCGGAAACGAGATCATGGTAAACCATTTTTCGAAAAAACCCGCCCATCTGTTCATCAAATCCTGGTCGAGTGTGAAGCTCTCAATGTCTGACAGATCAAAGGTTCTCGTTTCTCTCCGACTCTTTCTAAGTATCGCTTTCGTTTTCGTGACCAAGATATTTGCCGTTGTGTCATTCAGAGATGTATATTGCCCTGTCGTATCAATAATTGCAAAAATCTTACCGCTCTCCGGGTCCTCGATGAAGTAAGGCTCCTCTTCGTCTATCCATATCTCACCATGGGAAATCGTGATTTCTGGAACTTGAACGATGAATTCTCTGGCTGATGTCATCATGAAGTCGGAGATCTGGCGCTGAAGGGCAATCATCGTTGGGATCCAACACAAAAAGAGGAGCAACAGCAGGTAGACGAATGAAAAACCTTTCCAATTTCTACCCGCATCTTGATAGAATTCCTTTGAAAAGAATGACATGAAAAAGGGATGGACGATTGAATACCGTCTTTTGCTCGATTTTTGCGACCGCGATGGCGGTCTGTAAAATCCTGTCGTCATAACTCCCTCCATAATGCAAAACGGACAGAGTTCTTAGCTCGACGTCGGACACAACGATGGGGACTAGGGAATCGAAAGATATGAGATAAGACCCTTTTGGTCCTGTGTCGAAGATGCACTTGCAACTTCTATGCCCGTCGTGCATAATGGGGTGCCGGCCAGGCGGCCCATCGCACCGACTCGGTCATTTGATTCCCCGGAAGAAAGCCTATCCAGGTTGCGATACCCAGTCGTTACCGTCACTTCGGTAAAACGTGAAAGGTTACGAAGTCGCTTCCAGTTCTGAGGAGCCTACTGATTTTCGAGAAAAAAGCTCCTCTACTGCCCTCATGCTTCAGGACAACTTTGAACTTTCAAATGGACGTCACTTAAGTCCCAAAACTCCTTTCAGTTCTGCGGAGTTTCCTGACGTTTTTGATCCACATAAGCTCTGGTGGGTCAAATCTCTTTGAGCGTTCCTTTATCATGTTTTTTGCCCATAAATCCTAGGTCCCGCTGTGGCGGGAGAGTTTTGAGAGTGCCTGAAGCGAGCCTTAGATTTATCAAAAAACCTTTACGAAAAGCGAAAAGGGATTTGAGCACCTGACCAATTCGAAAATCCTTTCTAGATCAGTTACTTGCGTAATTGCCTGGTTTATTTTTGAGGAGACCCCAGTCAGTTCTTGCTTGATTCACGAAAAAAGTTTGATATAATTAAAATAGATTTTAGTTTAATGAAATTCCTTCCGATATTGCCTACAGTGGATAGGGGGGCCGTATTTCAGCGGCATCGTGTCCGCGGAGGCAGATTTGAGAAACCACATCGCGCCTAGTCTAGCCGATGACGGCGTTAAGGCGTTTAACATCGGCCGCAAGATCCGGGATCTTCGAAAGGGAAAGGCGCTCACCTTACAGAACCTCTCGACAGCCACCGGCCTTTCGAAACCTTTACTCTCCCAGATCGAAAACGAAATTGTCGTCCCTCCCATCTCTACCCTCCTGAAAATATCGAGGGCTTTGGATAAAGACATCGCTTTCTTCTTCCAGGAACCCAACGATGACCGGAAGATCGTTGTTGTGCGCACTTTTGAGAGGGAAAGTCTGGACACGAGGAAACTCGGACGGACCGACGGAGGCTATTCTTACGAATCACTCGCCTACAAGAAAAGCCGGAAGAACATGGAACCTTTTCTGGTGGAGTTTGAGACAAAGGACGAGAAGGAGATGTCCTTTTACAGTCACGAAGGTGAGGAGTTTCTCTTTGTCCTTGAGGGGGATCTCGAGTTTCGGACAAGGGACGAGGTGCATGGGCTTAAAGAAGGAGACAGCCTCTATTTTGAATCCGATGTTCCCCACAGTTACCGAGCACTTGGAAAAAAGAACGCCAAAGCAATCGTTGTCATCTTTTCGACACCCTGAGGGGGAAACCATGATCGAGATCCGATTTCACGGTCGGGGGGGTCAAGGAGCCGTGGTGGCTTCAAAGCTTCTGGCCTCAGCCCTTTTTGCAGAAGGCAAGTCCGTGCAGTCTTTTCCATCTTTCGGTGTGGAGAGACGGGGAGCTCCGGTTATGGCTTTTCTGCGTATCGACAATCATCCCATCAAATTGCGGACCAACGTCTACAATCCGGATCATATCATCGTTCTCGATGCGACGCTCGTCGAGGCCGTTGATGTCACGAGTGGCCTCAAGCCGAAGGGCTGGATAATACTGAACTCCGATCACAGTCCAGAGGAATTCACGGGGTTTGCCTCCTTTCGAGTCGCTACCGTGGACGCGACGAAAATCGCTGTGGAAAACCATCTGGGGTCGAGGACTCATCCCATTGTGAATACGGCTATCCTCGGTGCTTTCTCTAAAGTCACCGGGCTCGTGAGTATTGAGGCGGTGGCCCAGTCGATACGGGAGGCGGTTCCCGCAAAGACAGAGGAAAACGCTCGGGCTGCCGTGGAGGCCTATGATAAGACGGTTCTTCCAAGTAACGATCATCCGACGGAAGGCTGAAGCTGTGACGCCGAGCCGCCAAATCGATCCAAAGTGAGGAGTCACGATGCCGCGCGCTCTCGATTACACAAAAGAGTCAGAAATGCCCAGTGTGCCAGTCTCCCTGGGAGACATGAAGTGGAGTAAAACCGGCAGTTGGCGTTATATGAGACCCAATTACGAGGACAAAACGCCTCCGTGTAACCAGGCATGTCCCGCCGGGAATGATGTTGTCAGATTCGTCATGCTGGTTGAAGAGGGAAAGACCAAGAGCGGTTGGCTGAAAATCAAAGAGGAGAGCCCCTTTCCGGGAGTGTGCGGGAGAGTTTGCTTCCATCCCTGCGAAACCCAATGTAACCGGGGCCAATATGATCAGCCTGTGTCTATCCACCGTCTGGAGAGGTTTGTCGCCGACGCATGCGCACATTCCAGATCTCGCAATCTCGATCGATGGGGAGACCGATCCGAAAGAGTCGCCATCATCGGTTCAGGACCAGCCGGGTTGAGTTGTGCCTATCATCTCGCCCTACTGGGTTATCATCCAGAGGTCTTTGAAGCGCTCCCGGTTCCGGGCGGCATCTTACGGGTCGGTATTCCGGAATATCGTCTCCCCGAAGGAGTCCTGAATCGGGAAATTTCTGACCTCGAAACCCTGGGCGTCAAGATTCGGACAGATACAAAGGTGGACAAGGATTTTTTTGATGGTGGCGGACAGGAATATCAGGCGGTCTTCATCGCTACTGGGGCTCACGAGAGTCAGCGGTTGGGTATCTCGGGAGAAGACGGACCCGGAGTGATTCCCGGGCTAACGTTTCTGAGAGAAGTCAGGATGATCCAGAAAGTTCGACCCGGAAAGCGAGTCGCAGTGGTCGGCGGTGGCAATACGGCTTTAGATGCGGCTCGCTCTGCGCTCCGCCTTAAGTCACAGCCGGTCATAATCTATCGGAGAAGTCAAGATGAAATGCCAGCCTTTGCCGGAGAAATCGAAGAAGCAATGGAGGAGGGCATCGAAATCGAATTCCTGACCCAGCCAGTGCGGGTCATACGAGAAAACGGTGGAGTGGCCGGATTGGAGTGTATCAGGATGAACCTCGGTGAGGTTGATGAGACCGGACGGAAGCGTCCAGTTCCGATCAAAGGGTCCAACTTCACCTTGGATGTGGATGGGATTCTTGTAGCAATCGGAGAAGCCCCTGATGCGAGGCTGTTGCCTCCAGACGTCGAGTTGGATTGGAGGTCTCTCACCCTCCAGGACGTGTCTCGAGCTGAATCGAGGGGAGTTTTCTTCGGTGGAGATCTGGTTTCGCCCTTTCGGACGGTGGCTCACGCCATCGGATCTGGGAAGAAGGGCGCCATCTCAGTCGATGCCTTTCTCAGGGGAGATAATCCATTGGAAGTCCTGGAAATGACACGGATCGGTGAAACTGGCGGCGTGTCCATGAGAAAATACATCGACACGGGTTACAGGACCTTGAGTCGCCATGTGGTTAATTTTGACGAGCTCAACACGGCTTATTTCAAGCCCCTGTCAAAAACGGACCGGAAGTGCCTTTCCGCCTCTTCCAGAATCAGGGATTTCAGAGAGGTCAACCGGGGGTTAATCAGGCGGGAGGCTCGGTACGAAGCAGAGCGATGTTTCAAATGTGGCACCTGCAACGAGTGTGAGAACTGTTATGTTTTCTGCCCTGACGTTTCTATTTTGAGGAACATGAGAAAACTCAAACACGAAATCAATTACGACCAATGCAAGGGATGCGGAATTTGCTTCACCGAATGTCCAAGGACTGCCATCTCCATGGAGGAGGAACAGAGATGAAAAAAGTCATGACAGGCAACGAGGCAGTGGCTCAGGGGGTGAAGCTTTCCCGGGTTCAGGTGATCTCGGCCTATCCCATTACTCCCCAAACGACTATCGTTGAGGAGCTCTCAGAGATGTGTGCAGATGGGAGGTTGAACGCAAAATTCCTCAAAGTCGAGTCTGAGCATTCAGCCATGGCCAGTATCATCGCCTCATGCACTGCCGGGGTCAGATCCTTCACGGCGACCTCCTCCCAGGGGTTGGTGCTCATGCACGAAATGCTCCATTGGGCAGCCGGTGCGAGGCTCCCGGTGGTTATGGTCAACGTCAATCGAGCATTGGGATCGCCGTGGAACATCGGGAACGAACAGAGTGATAGCCTTTCTCAAAGGGATACAGGATGGATCCAGCTTTACTGCGAAAACAATCAAGAGGTCGTGGACACAATTCCGCAGGCATACCGCATCGCGGAAACCGTCAAACTCCCTGTTATGGTGGTTTTGGATGCATTTGTTTTGTCTCATACGGCCGAACCGACCGAAATCCCCGATCAGGAACGGATCGATGAGTTCTTGCCTCCATTCAAGGGCGATTTCACATTGACCGGACGCCGCCACCAGTCTTTCAACCCGATTACGAGTCCAGACTACTACATGGAGTTTCGTTACAAAATTCAAAAAGCCATGGATCAAGCCAAAGAAGTGGCGAGATCGGTTGATGAGGACTATGAGGGCCTGTTTAGGAGGGGTTATGGGATCATGGAAAAATACAATTGGGATGGGGCTGACACGGTGCTGGTCACGTCAGGAGCGGTTACCAGCACATCACGCTTCGTCGCTGACGAATTGGCCAAGGAGGGAAAACGAGTCGGTCTTCTGAAGATGAAGATGTTCAGACCCTTTCCAACCGAAGCGATTCGGGAAGTCCTCGGTGGTACCCGAAAGGTCGCCGTCCTGGACCGCGGACTTTCCTTTGGGCAGTCCGGCTTTTTCGCTCAGGAGATCCGATCGACCTTCTGCAACGAGGATGAGCAACCGAGGATCTTTGGTTTCGTGGCAGGACTCGGCGGGAGGGATGTCACTCCCGAAGACATTCGGCAGATGATCTCCTACACGCTCGAGAACGACCGCCCAAGACACGACATAATTTGGATAGGCCTTAAACAGTAGAGTGTAAGACGAGGAGACCATGAAGAACTACACAATTCCTGACAGAGAGCTTTTGAGTGGGGGACACCTAGCCTGCCCAGGATGTGGGGCTGCCTTGGGAATGCGTTTGGCATTGAAAGCCTTGGGTGAAAAGACAATACTGGTCATTCCTGCCAGCTGCTGGTCGATCGCGCCGGGAGCTTTCCCTCATTCGGCTATTGATGTTCCCGTCTATAACACGGCCTTCGAAACGGGAGGGTCTGCGGCAGCAGGGATCACTGCGGCGCTCGAGATATTGGGAGACAAAGATTTCACCGTCGTCACCTGGGCCGGAGATGGGGGAACTTTCGACATCGGTCTTCAGGCGCTCTCCGGCGCTGCCGAGCGGAACGACAACTTTATCTACATCTGCAACGACAACGAGGCCTACATGAACACCGGTATCCAGCGAAGCTCAGCAACGCCTTACGGTGCATGGACGACGACGACACCCGCCACAACCCCTAAGGACAGGCCAAAGAAGAACATGCTCGAGATCATGGCGGACCATCGGATTCCCTATGTTGCCAGTGTTACCATCGCTTACCCTGAGGACATGATTCGGAAGATAGAGAAAGCCAAGGGAATCTACGGAACGAGATTCATCCATCTCCTCTCGCCGTGTCCCCCGGGATGGCGAATTCCCCAGGAGAAAGTGGTGGAGCTTTCAAGACTCGCCGTACAAGCCCGCGTCTTTCCGCTTCTCGAGATCGAAGATGGCGAGCGTTACACCCTCAACATTAACCCGGACGCCATTCCGGTGAGTCAGTATCTGAAGGCTCAGGGCCGATTCGGCCATCTCGGAAAGAGAGAAGTTGAGAGAATCCAGGCCAATGTCGACCAGGAATGGAGGCGGCTTCTGAAACGAACCGAATTCAGTTCAGCCTTGTTTCATGCTGATCCACGATAAGGCTATTCAGAAATTTTCACAACCTACCCTTCGCACTGCGAAGCCATCTGTTCCCGCCTCAGCGTCTCCATTTCTCTCTGATAGTGGTTGATGATTCTCTGGGCATAATTCGGATCGCTCGACTCATAGCTCTCCCGAACGAACGCAATGGACTGTTGGAGCGTCTGGAGCCGTGACTGAATCATTTCACATTTTCTAAGGCCCCAACGCATTTCGATAGGGTCATCGGGATCATAGGAGAGCCACTCCTTGTTCCTGTAAATGTGGAGCAGATCGATGATTTTTTTGTTGCCAATGTCAAATTGGATGGTTTCCATTCTCGCCAGAAGCGGCTTCGGATCGAGATGGTTCTCCTCCAGGACATTCTCGAGATACCAGAATAGAAGCCGGATTTTTCGGTCCCGAAGCGGGGTACTGTAGGCCTCCCACATGTCAGATCCTTCAGGACATGGTTTCTCGGAGCAGTAACCATAGCCACTCAGCACAATGGGAACCCGCTCGTCCAGCATCTTCACTATATAGTCCATGATCCGCTCGACCTTCTCCTTCGGATCGTGTTCTCGCGGATCGATCCGCCTCGCCACCGCATCGACATAGACCCGAGTTTCGGAGAAAAAATCGGGTCCGTACTGCTCCTCAGAATAGGCGGGCTGAGCCTGTCGGTCCAGAAATCGCCACTGTCCATCGCTCTTTTCCAACCATCGAAATTTGACCAGACCGGACTGATTCGCCGCGTTTGGACTGTGCATCAGAAAGTCTCTCATCTTCAACTTCTGGCGCTTTACGGGAAGGGAGGCTTCCCATGTCTGGAGCGGATGTATCGTGCTTCCATCAAGGACAAGCCGCCCAATAACTCCGGTATGAGCCTCTGTCGTGAGAAAGACGGTGCCAGGTGTCACAAGGGAGGGCGTCACCGCAATGGGATAGGTATCATTGGGAATTGATTCAGTTGTCGTAACACCGAGAACAGTACGGAGGGCCGCCCGGAATCGGGGGTCCTTGTCCCATCTTGAATACGAGGGAAGGTGGTCCCAGTCTTTGGACCATTGGCCGATGAACTCGCCATACCTCCCCGTAGCACCCGCAGGTAACCTTCTAATACGAGCATAGATCCAGCGAAGTCCATAGGAGACATCGGCACAATCGACCGGAATTTTGTGATTGATAAAAAAGTTTTCATCCACATATTCAGAAACCCACGCCCCAAAGCGTAACTCTTCCTTCATGGTCCATTCATTAACGGCATGCCAAACCTCTGCCCTCAAAACGGAACCAAAAGCAACGAGTAGTCCGAGCACTACAGCGAACGTCAGAAAGAGTTTTCTCATGGTAGCTTTTTCTCCTCCGCGCTTTTTTCTAAGATTTCAATTCGACTTTCCAAGCCTGAAAACCGCCGGTCATTCCTCTGCTGAAATTCGTCCAATCCCTCCTCCAACCGTTTTTCTGTCAAGAAATCGACATAGGCTCGGACAGAGCGGCTGATCTCGCCAACCTTCTCATCGAGGATTTTGAGGGTTTGTTTGATCTCCTCGATCTCTGTATCAAAATTCATCGGGTCTCTCCAGCCCATGACCCATGACGCATTCATAAAATCTAACTTGAAAGGTTTTGTAAATCAACCTCACCGGCAGATGAATCTCTTTTCTTATCGGGACAATGACTCCCACGCCATATGGGTCCACCCAGATGAAGAACGGTTGGCGTGTCCATCTCTGCAACCCAAAATCGTTCCTCTGTTCCGGTCTCGTTTCTCAGGGAAGACTCCTTTGCTGCATTCATCAAGGCGGGAGTGCATTCGTGGAACAGTACGGCGGCACAGAATATGGGGCTGACCCCCGAATGACGACATCGCTTTCGAAGTGGTTTTAGGAATACTTCCACCTACTTCTTTTTTGTCGCCCTTTCCAGATCGATGATTCTCGAATGCCCCTCCACATAGGGTTCCGTTTCATAACTCGTGATGTTCTGGATTTTCTGGGTAATTTGCGCCATCCGGGTAGCTTCCTTCTCGATGATTCCCAAAGAGCGGTAGTGGATGGCTTCCCTGTCCATCTCTTTCATCAACATTTGAACTCTTGCGAGAATACTGGTCAGCGGTTGATTGAGATGGTGGCAAGCCGCTCCGGCCATTTCAATCACCCCCTCGAACCGCTCTCTTTCCATGGTCTCCTTTTCCAGTTCCTTTTGTGCAGTGATGTCAGTCACGATTCCCCGAACAAGAGACGGGTTTTCCCGATCCACCTCGAGTGTCGAGATGTTAACCAGGGCGTAGATCGTTCTTCCTTCCCGGTGTGCCATTTCGGTCTCAAAAATCGATCCACTCCGCCCCGATAGAGTCGCCCTGAAGATGCGACCGGCCTCGTCTCTCCAACCAGGTCTGAAGAGTTCCGTCCACCGTCGTTTCAGAATTTCATTCAGATGGTACCCAAGCATTTGCAATAGGCCGTTATTTGCGTAGGTGATTCTCGCCTTTCGATTCAAGGAAAACATCCCTGAATCGATGTTTTCGATGAGGTCCTTATACTTTTCTTCCGATCGTTGAACTTGATCCTGAAGGCGCTTTATCTCCCCTATGTCCCTAATGATCATGGCAGTACCGAGGTAGTCACCCTGCTTATCTCGGACGGCCGTATAAAAAATATCGTAGCGGGACTCCTTTTCAGCATCGATAATGCCTGACCGCTTGGCACGATGGTACCGGATCGTCTCCCGACCTGTTTTGAGATCATTTAGGATTTGAGAAACCTTGCCATAATCTGCCGAGGGATGACAATCAAAGATCGATCTCCCGAGAAGAGACGCGAGTTTTGAACTTCCCCGCATGCGCTCGAAAGTCCCGTTTGTCCATCGTACCCGATCGTCCACATCGAAGAGGATAACCCCCTCCCCCAGGCTATCCAACAAATGCCGCATCACATGCTCAACACTCCCTGCCACCGTTCCCTCACTTTCTCTTCTGGGAGACATTCTAAGAGGAAAATGCCTGATAGTCAAACACAGGGGCAGGTGGGGAATTCTTGCCCCTTCCCCACTCTGAAGGCGGGGTTTTCCCCTTACGCTCGGCTGAGCTCACGTCGAAGCCTGTTCGCCCTCGATGGGTACCCCAAGGCTTCCGCCAACGTCCCTCAGGGACATGAGCGTCCACAAAACTGAGGAAACTCCACCAAGGACAGAATTCAGGAGTCGGGGGTCAGAATTCAGAATGAAAACCGTAAGAGCCCAGAAATCCTTGTGTTCTAGAGGCGAATGTGCTACGCTGATCGCGTTCTTTTCGGATGGCACTCAGCCCAAGAAGGGGGACGGGGCTGCACCCTTGATCAGCCTGAAAGGTGAGGGCTAACGGGTTGTTTCCAAAAGATAAGAACAGGTTGGGGGGGACTTTTGGTTTGGCCTGTACCACGGGTGATCTTAGGGTCTGGGACCCAGAAAGCCGTTCTCTATCCGAATGACCATCTCGAAAGCGTCGGGTGGGCTCTTCAAGGTCTCCCCACCGAGTTCCGTTTACAAGAGTTTTGTGGAAAGGTGCCTGCAAGAAATAGGATACGAACCCATCGGCTGGAGATAACCCGCTGTTTTTCACAGTAGATCTCGGGGCAGGCTTCTCAACTCTCACCGATCAAACACAGGACAAAGACCGACCAAGCTTCCTGTCATGCCTGGGTTGTCTGTTACCTTAACGGAAAGATCGATATTCTGGACCGCACCATGAACGACGGGCTATGGGACGCTCACCGATATCCCAAAGGATTCTACAGGCCCGCCTACTCGTACTCCAAAGAGACCCGCTGGCGCCATACTGAGGAACATCCTTAACTCCTAGCTCCCGCGCTGGGGCGTGTGGCCTGCCAATCATCAAGGCGTGGGACGATTTCGGTTCCCCCGGGTCTATTTCATCGCGTCGTCAAGCGTCTTAAGACTTTCCCTTGGAGATTTTGTCCCAGCATAGCCATTCACAATCCTCACCGCTGTAATCGGCAAGTGCGGGATTATCACAGCTGATGCTCCGGAGAACTTTCCTCCCCTTTTCGGTCTCCCATTCGACGAGAAGGGAGGGTGTGCCTTTCCCTTCAGGACATGGAATCTGCCGAATAACGCGCGTAATCTTGCCTGCCATGGTTGGTCCTCCGTTTTGCGTTTTTTTGCCTTGGGGAAGAAGCCAGGATTGCTCACTCTGAAGGAAGTTCTCTCGGATCTTTTTCTTTATTTGTTGAGACCTCCATGAGCCGCAGTCTTCGATTCCTCAGATTCAAACCGAAGCCACTCCCCACAATCAAAAGGGCCCCTATTAAGAAACGCGCATGCAGATCATCCTTGAAAATGATCACGCCTGCAACACCTGCGAAAAC
>JABAOC010001041.1_pt4 | contig 18793 bp, 17 predicted proteins | sample 7062161 | NCBI WGS metagenome assembly JABAOC01 (sample SAMN14538625, study PRJNA623070) | marine sediment metagenome | biome: marine biome [ENVO:00000428]; feature: marine pelagic biome [ENVO:01000023]; material: deep marine sediment [ENVO:00002113] | place: India: Gulf of Khambhat ... | reverse complement strand
TGTATGGTTAAATATCCAAAAGATACATTGACATGTTTGGTAGATGAATTGAAAGCTATTTTTGGTTTGGTTAAGATCGGGACTCATTGGTTTGTGAGAAATAATAGGTTGGGAGTGTTAATTAAGTGTTTCAAGACGAAGGAAGGATATATCAAAGAGGAACCCAATTTGTCACAAATCACCAAAGTCGACCAATTATTAACCTTACAAGTTCAGGAAATCTTTGCTTTTAGAGATCTACTGGGTGTGACATGTTCTTATGAATCGAGTATTATTGTCAGAGAAACTAGAATAGGTAAATATCCTATTAGTTATTTTGATCCTAACATGACTCTGAAAAATACTAAAGTAGTTCCAGCCACAGTTTTAGATAAGTGGTTCAAAAACACCTCGTTAGATGACGTAACTAGAAGATTGGTTAAAATCAATGATATAAATGAACTAAGTGCTAAGCTTCATGATATTAGAAGTCAAATCGAAACGGTGATCGAACGTGTTGATAGAAGATCGATAGTTCATAAAACCATCATCATAGATCGGATAACCGAACGGTTACAAGCTACGTTAATATAATCAAGACGATATAAACACATTTTAGATCACTAAAATGTGCCAATTTGATACTGATGACGAAACCATAATGTACTATTTAATAGGTTCATATGTATATTCTTTTTATGATGGCCCACCATTAGATATTAATGATAGCGTATCATTTTATTATGTTTTAGGATGGCATATTAAAGAATCATACCCCTCCTTATTTAATAATATGTTATTAGCATCATATATTGAAGATAGCTAATATGTTATTAATACCTAAAATATTGAAGATAGTTAATACTCACAAGATGAACCTGTGCAACTGCAAGATGATTCGGATCTGTCGGACTTATCGGACTTATCCGTGTTAGTATAATGGTAATATTTTGATCCCGATGTTTTGGAGTCTGACGAACACTTAGTATATTTAGAGCTATCATAACCATATGATTTGCATTCACTCATACTGCGAGATGATGACGAAGAATCACAGTCAAACAAATTGGGGTCAGTTATTTTACAAATACCTTGAGAGCATACTCCTTGTTCACAATCATCATTATTCGAACATACACCCCCTATTACCGCCTTGCAAATACCATTTACACAAGCGTAACCTTCTCCGCAAGGACAGGGTTCATCTAAACTACCTGATTTCAGACATATTGATCGATTCCCTCTAACTAGAAGTATTATCAGTAAGATTAATATAATAACAGCAATAATTACAATAGCCCAAATCCATCCCGTCATGTTTATTTTATTTACTGATAAAATAAAAATGATTTTTATTATATTCTTTATCTAAAAATATAACAGAGTTAATTAAGTATGGAGTATGAAGATGTTGACCCAAAAATCGCTAACCTTTTGTACGAAATCAAAAAGAATCAATTGAAAATGGTCGAGAGAAGAGGATATAATATTGATAGGGAACGTCAAATTCTTCAGTTGACTGCTCCGCAATTTATCAATGCTTATATACCTTTTGCTCAACAACAGAATAAGACTTTTAGGTCGGTTCTTACGCAAGTTTATGAAAATGATGAAGGTAAGAAGCTGTTGGTTTATTATGCTGATATTCCTAGTAATTCTAGTCAACTAGGTGTTAATGAACTAGGAGATGCTATTCGTGATATGGATCATTACAATTTGAAAGACGCCATCATCATCACCCCCAAACAATTGAGCTCACAGTCAGAAAAACACATTTCTGGTCTGGTAGCCTATAATATTCAAATCTTTCTGGAAGATGAGATGGCTTACGATCCTACCGAACATTTTTTGGTTCCAACTCACATTCCTCTGGATAAGAACCAACAAAGAGAATTCTTTGAAAAGAATGATATTAGTTTCGACCAACTACCAATTCTACTGACAAACGACATCATTGCTAGGTATTACGGATTGAGAGGTGGACAGGTTGTTAGGATTGAAAGAACCAATCTTTATCAAACAATGGTAATCAACTCGGTAGCTTATCGGGCGGTTAAGGAACCATAATCTTATAAAACTATTATAAATAAAATAATATTTATAATAAATGACTAACGGAACTTATTATTTCATAGCGGGTGCGTTAAGTAGTCGTGTAATGGGTATTTTGCCTACTATTGTTATTGCTGGTGTAACAATTTATTTTACTGACCCCAAATTAATAACTGTTGATAATGTAATGGTAATTAAGCAAAGTATTATAGACGTTATCAAAAACATTACAAAGTAAATATATCATATATAATTTTTATATATGATTTTTATTGTTTTTTCTGTTTTTTATTTATATGGGCTTAACGGAACCCAATCTGTTCAAACTCACTCACCACATTATCCATAGCTTCTTGGTGATTTCTCCGAGTAATAGAACTTACCTTAGAAGCATTCCATCGAGAACCCCTCTTTGTCACTCCATAAGCGTTGAGGAGTTCCGCAATATCTGAATTGGACATCGGAGCTCGGATAGAAGTAACTGGAACACCGTCAGCAAAGAGTTCAATAGGCACATCGAAGTCTGGGCTGATGTAACTCATATGAGTGTTAAGACTGCGAGCAGTAGTACCCACAGTCTTGCACTTCTCAATGAACTCGATGACAGACTGCTCGTATTCCTCCTCGACAGCTTTCTTACCAGCTCCAGCTTCCACCACAGAGTAGCCATACTTGGGAGTACCGCCAGTGAAATATCCGTTTTGTTTCTTCTTTTGCAGAGCAGCTCGAACTCGGTTACCGATATTGATACTCTCTTGTTGGGCCTCCTCCAGCTTGCGAAGAATTTGTCGACGAAAGTTCTGATGTTGGTGATCCCAAATGAATCCTTCTTCTACGAAGATCAATCGAGTGTTATTCTTAAGGGCATACTCAAGAAGACTAACCCCGTGAGCCACATTTCGACAGAACCGAGACACATTATAAATAATAATGTTACCACCGCGGTTCTTTCGGATGAGAGATTTCAATGTGCACGATTTGCCATCATAAGCACTCTCAACAACTTTCATAACTCCCATCACCTTCAGATTGAACAACCGAGAACAGATATATCCTTTCTCTTCTTGCACTTCGAAAGAGATAGCGAACTGTCCAGTTTGACCAATGGAAGAAACACGGCAGAAAATGACGGCTTTCTTACCAGAAAGAAGTTGAATCATCAACTTGACGTTGACCTTCATATCTTCTTGCTCTTCTTCCTTGCCCTTGGTATACATCTGATTGGTAGGAAAGTTGGTAGAAAAGTTGATAGACTCCATATTCAAAAATGTAGTGAAACAGCAGTTATTATTGTTCTAATCGAAAATAATTAATTTATCGATCAATTTTTACCTTTGGCGAATAATCACCTTCGGTAATTATTTGGTTTTCATATAATAATTAACAAATAATTACTATTGGTAATTATTTGGTTTTTATATAATTAATAATCGATTATGACCTACCTTGATTAGCTAATTTATCAGCTATTTCATTATATTTGTCACCATTATGACCATAAACATGAGCATATTTAATATCTCTGTTTTTGGATAGTTCGAGAATGGACTGAATCAAATCTTTGTTTTTGACAGGTTCGTTTTTGCTATTTTTCCAGCCATTCTTTTCCCAATTATACCACCATTCAGTTAAACAACCGATAGAATATTTTGAATCAGTATATATAACGACAGGACCATTGGTGTTAGATAACAAATGATAAATAGCATAAAGTTCAGCTATTTGGTTGGTACAAGGATTGTAAGGTACTTTTCCATAAACACTTTGACCGGTGGACGGAAAAACATAACCATAACCACCCACTTTATTCACACACGATCCATCGGTATATACAACATTATTACTATGAGGGTTTTCCACAGATGTTTTACCATGGATATAGTTCTGGGCCTCACTCATAGTCTTAAATGACTTATACTGAGCACCTTTGTAACCGTTCACCAATGTTTTGGTTGTTTCCCAATTGGTGAAAATACCTGTATCCCTACCCTTTTTAACTGCGTAATATTTACTCATGATTAGTTTCAGATTATTTTCAGACTAGAACCCAAGATATCTATCAATTTTGATACCCATGTCTTGGTCAGTAATTGGTAGCATATCTAAAATCATCCATTTATCATCATAACAAACCAGATATCCGTATGGTTTCTTGACATAGATTATAGGTTTTCCGTTAAGCGTCATTTCCAACATATTTTATTTATATCAATCATAAATAAAATAAAAATATTCAATAATTATTATCACCTCGTAGAGATCAAATACCACAGAAAGGCTGTTTGCAACCAAGAGAAGTAAAACCAAAAATGGCTACCGTCCTTATCCTGTTTGGTACAATCGAGAGCATCTTCAACATCTTCGATATCATCACTGTCCTCGGTATCATCATCTGAAAAGTATGATGTTGAATAATACGGATCGTAATGCTCATTAAAACCGGGAAAAACAACAAAATCTCCACCCGTATTCTTGTCTTCCTTTTGATATGCACCGAACTGCTTAATCAAACTCCGTGCGATACACCAATCGATAGCGTGATTTTTCATATTTTCATATTCCTCTTGAACTCCTAAAAACTTAATCACGATCGGCTTAAGGTTGTAACGAAGTTCTGCGTATTGTCGGTGTTGCACCTTTAGCCAATGATCATTGGGTGCTTCTCTCCGATAGACTGTAGCTCCATACCTAAGCATGTTAGTTTCAATGTCGTAAGACCAAACAATAGTTACCACCTTATCATATTTCTCTTTGCGTACCAGCACTGGCCGATCTTCCAAAAACCGACAATGAGCTACTCGCGGTTGAGTCTCAGTAGAGTCCTTCTTAAGATTCTGATAAACGAGATCGCAAGGCATGTTTTTAGTATTTCAATACGTTTTTAAATAATATCAATTTTAAATCGATTGTATCTATTCTATTAAAAATCTCCAAGGGTATTATTCAAGATCACCATTTTATAGAAAAAGAGGATCATCTTTGATAAGTAATTACTTATTAAAAATACTTATTATTTTACCATTTTATCTATTTTTATCCAATTATCTCTAGATTGATTAGCCCATTTCTACTGAAAAATCCCAAGGGTATATATTAAGATCGCTGTTTTATAGAAACAGGAGGAAGTTTTTGATAAGTAATTACTTATCAAAAATGTTTTCTATTCTTCTATTTTATCTATTTTTGGTTTGTCGTTTATAATTAGAGGATATTACATTTATCTGGTAAAGGTCTGTCGGGTGGGAAAGGGTTAGGCGGAGTAGGGTTAGGCGGAGTAGGGTTAGGCGGAGTTGGTTCAGGTTCGGGGGTTGGGGTAGGATCAGGTTCAGGAGTTGGGGTAGGTTCAGGTTCAGGTTCTGGAGTAGGGTCAGGTTCAGGATCAGGAGTGGGAGTGGGATTTGAACCTCCAGGTAAGTTATTATCGAAGTTAGGTAATACCCACTGATTAGACTCTATTTTGGGTAGTTCTGGATACACAGTTAGAAACCCAGTTCCGGTCAAATTGGAGTTATTCAAACCAGTATCTACAGTATTAAATCTTAAAGTTGAATATAACTCCGACTCAGTAGGGTTTCGTTTTAACTTAGATATTAACCGTTGACGAACCAATGACGCAAAACCACTGATGTGTGGTGTAGCCATTGAAGTTCCAGACATGGTTATATATCTATTGTTAGGTGCACATGAATATACCTCCCAACCATCAGCACACATATCAACTTGGTTATTAGTATTGGAAAACCAAGGCGTTGATGGTAAAGTAATTTGTCCTATGGTCGAATTAAATTCAACAGCTCCAACCGATACTACCTCATTATAATAACCAGGGTATGAAATTCTACCAGCTCCCTCATTACCAGCAGCTACCACTACTAATATTCCATTGTTAACAGCTGATTTGACGGCGTTGTGCAAGGCTGTATTATCTGATGGACCTCCCAAACTCATACTGATAATATGACAACCATCAGTGATAGAATCCAGTATAGCTTGTGTAATATTGGCATAAGTGCCACTACCATTGATATCTAGCACTCGATAGTCGATCAACCTGGCACCAGGAGACACACCCTTTAGCCCCGAACTGTTAGCACAAATAGTACCAGCCACATGAGTACCATGGGCATGGAAAGCAGTTTGATTTCTACCATCATTGATATAGTCTCGTCTTTTAATAACCTTATTTTGCAGTGCTGGATGGCTCATATCAATACCAGTATCAAGTACTCCAATAATAACACCAGTACCATCATAACCTTTGGCCCAAAGTAATGGACTACCCATAGCCCAAATACTATCTGGAGTACCACTATTGATACTTCTAGTTGTGATATTGGACACATGATACTCAACTAACTTAACTCGGTCGGTCATATTTTGTTTTATTATAAAACAAAATATAATTCTTAATTTGTATGTTAAATTTGTCCGTTAAATAGACCAAAATTTCTTATTCCGGATAAGACAAATTGTCCATTAGAATCCGTAACAGCGCATACGAAATATCCATACATAAACAATCCATCGGTAATTGTACCATTTTCTACTTTGGGTCCAACTTTTATTCTTGTACGTGCAGGTAAAATTAACACGTTATTAGCAAGGATAACAATAGGTTGATTATCTGCCGACAATTTTGTAAAACTGTCAACCGTATTAGAAGTTAGTTTATATAAATATGATTTTTTGCCGTCTAATACTGTTTCTGGTGGTGTAGCTTGCATCACGAAATATTCTCTGTCGAAAGCGTATATTTCACCTCCAATATTGGATATCAAAGTGATCCACGTTCCTTCATAATAAGCTAACCTAGTTGGTATAGAACCCGATATACCAAGTCTGGTTCCTACTGACGGGACGTCTATTAATCCTAGCTGATAAATATTTCCGCTAAAAGTACCTATAACTACATTATTATTACCAACTCTCTTGTAAACAAAAGCCTGAGAACCTACATTCTGCGCAAAATACAGCTCTTCATTATAATTAACCAAATCTATAACACCATTCCCAGTAAATATAGATCGATTATTACCAATACTGTCATCATTCGGTCTTGTATATATATCAGAGCCATCATACCATATAATTGTCTCATTGTTGAGAATAGTCATTAGTTCTGATTTCTTGGTTGTGAAAATACTGTTTTCATTCGAAAATGGTTGAGTCAAACCGTTTAGTCTAGTTATCAGACTTTGCGGAGGATTGATTTCAGGAGCTACTATAATCCTGGCTGCGTCACTGACAGTTTGTGTAGTAATAGGATCTCCTTGTTCCTCAAATGTCCATAAATAAGCACCACCAACTATAAAACTATCTCCACTTACGGCTGGATTAGTCCCAGTCCATCGACTTTTGACTGCCGTGTTAGCAGGGCCTGCCGGATTGGAAAATAAAGGTGTAAACCCAGGACCAATTTTCACTCCGTTATATCCACGACATAGACAATAAGTTCCGTTACTATTTCCAGAATCATAGAATTGTAAATCCCTAACTGGTTCTAAAGAACCAGTATTAATGTTATCATAAGTTACCCATTGGAGAGCAGAAGTTCCTGCTGCTGCGAACTGATTAATTGCACCTGATACAACCAATTGGTTGGTATTTATACTTGTCGATTCTAAGTAATTTGCTGATACCATGGCTTGACCAACACTTAAAAATGCTACATCTTCCTCTATATAGATAACTACTTGGAACAGAAGATTATTATTTTTATAGTTTTCAATGATAGTATTTGGAATTAAAAATGTTCCGGCAAATTTCTCACCAAAGAATTTGTCATAAGTGTATTGAAACTGTTTATTAGCGATATCTACTGGATGACCGGATGTCGATCCAGTATAAGAGTAGTGAATCATTACTGAAACAACTCTCTGGCTTAAATCTTCAGCAAAGTTAACAACGTTTAAATTGTAGTTAATAGCAGATAATATTCTAGATTTCACTTCATCAGAATTGGTACATTTAACGAAATTAATTGGGTTAATTGTCTGAATAGCACCAATATAATTGTTAATTGACGGACAATTACCTTCTGGACAAAAATCGCATAGACATTCTCCATCAGGCTGAGGATGACAATCCACTAATTGATTAGGAGGACATATAACACATCCTGCTTGGTCTTGATAATATTTCTCCCTTAATCTCCCGCATTGAAGTGCTACTTTTAGACCAGGAGCAGCGTCAGCGTTAAGTCTTAACAGGGCGAATTCCCATAATTGATCAAACACTTCTTGGTTATATAGGACAGGATTGGGATTGGGTGGTTGTTCTTGTGTTTTCTCAACCAATTGATATTCACCGACTGAACTATCAAGAATAGGTAAATCACATGGAGTGGTCGGCGCAAAACCGTTAATAGTCTCAACAGTTAAATCGGTTACATTACCCACCTGAGACATCAACGAATAAGTTTCTATTTTATTACTACTAAAATTAGTGATGTTGGCGTCAGTTGATTCTAATTTTCTTATAGAACCTTTACATGCTTCAAGAGAGCAAGCTTCGATGTTTTTAGTTTTGATATCCTTAGATTTCAAATATTTGACATGTTTATAACAAGAATCTCTGTTTTTACAATCTTCTCTACGATGACTCATATTTTTATAATATAAAAAAATATTAAAAATAATTAGATTTGTTCATATCTGTTTTGACATAACTTATGAACATTATATATGAATAAAATAAGACTGACAAGAAATATCACTCCGATAATAACAAAATAGGGTATGCCTCCGTTATATCTAAAATATGAGTTACCGAATGTATAAACACCGATTATAGCCATGATAGTCGTAATAACCATTCCCGATATACCCAAAAATATTAAATTCGTCTCGTTTGTCATGTTTCTCATTACTTGGAATAGTTATTATTAATCAGTTATTTCCCTATGATAGAATTTAATTCGGAAAGATCCCATGGTTGTTTTTTCTCACCAGTGTATGGTCTGGCGTATCCCATATCTATCATTAATTTGTTCAGTGAATAAGGATCATTCGGCATATATATCTGTCCAAGATACCTACCACCGTACTTATCGAAGTTAGTCATGACTATATCAATCTCTTTGCCTAATATCAAAGACGACAGATAATCTCGACATATCTTTGCTGCCACTTTCTCTTCTGGTAATCTATCTTTTCCAGACCTTATTTCTGGGGCATCAATACCTAACAATCTTATTTTAGCTTTGACAGGGATTCTGTCAATCTTATAAGTGATAGAAATTGTATCGCCATCATAAACATCATAGACACGACATTTGATTACTTGATTTTGGTAGGGGAAATCAGGTAAGTCGTCGGGGTTAATAATCTGTCGTTTCCTGACAGTAGGGATATTCCGTGATAAACACTTACCCATTCTTTTTAATAAATAATATTTATTAAAAACTATTTAATCATATGGAATAATTAACCCGGGATACTTCTTCACATTCTCCCTGTGAGATCATATTGTATATCAGCTGAACTATCGTAGATAGTTGCAGAGCTGGTGTCCAATCCCAAGTCAAAATAGACAGACTAATATTACCCATCATATCTACATTGGGATGATCTATTTTAGTTAAAAACTTAATACGGGGTGGCTTAAATGGGTGGTCATTACTGAGCACTATTTCAATTATATGTTTCTCACCATGCAATATCATCTCAACTGTCAACCCCGCATCCACTGTTATTGACAAGATATCATTTGGAAACAACTTTTTATCAAAATCATCTTGCAATATACGAATCTCTCTAGTAAGTCTGGGGTTCAATATCATGGTTATTATTTTATTTATGTTTTTTCATAAATAAAACATATCATTTTTATTTATATTTACTTATTATATTTATTTCTCTTCCACCTTCATTTCGAATTTCAGACCGAAACCAGCACCACCCAACATGTGTGTTAGCAGTTTGTATGAGTAGGGAATAGTACACGAACCAAACTTCGCCTGATCACCGCAAGCACGACAAATGTACTTATCATCGCCATGACCAGCAATAGCAATAGTCCCACACTGATAACAATAAACTGTCTTGTAAGCATCAGATACACCACATAGACGCTCTTTGAGAAACTCTGCAGCGCCATGTGAAATAAGTGCATCACGTTCCATCTCACCCACGCGCAGACCACCCTTGCGAGCTCTGCCACCCACAGGTTGGTGAGATAACTGCTTAACAGCACCCTTAGCACGCATCTGAATCTTATCCTGTACGTGATGGCGAAGCACTTCGTAATAGCAAGGACCCATGAAAATACTAGCCTCAAACTCTTCACCAGTAAATCCACTGCGAAGTTTCTCTTTACCGCTAGAGTCATAGCCATATTGTTTGAGACTAGCCATAAACTCTTTGACATCGAACTTCCTATAAGCTGTAGCATCGACACGTTGTCCCGAAAATGCCGCCACCTTCGATGACACGATTTCGATCAGTTTAGCTATAGTCATTCTGCTTGGTATCGCGTGGGGGTTGATTATTATATCCGGTTTGAGCCCCGTCTTGGAGCTGAATGGCATGTCCACTTCGGGAAGAATGATTCCGATAGTACCTTTTTGTGCATGACGAGACGCCAGCTTATCACCCATCTGGGGGCGGCGGATTTGACGAATCTTGACCTTAACCACGACCATACCTTCCGGATTTTTACCTACTAGCACCTTCTCAATAGTTCCTTCCTCACCAACTCCAAGAAATGTGCTAGCGTTGCTGATCTCACCGGTAGACAGATTCTTGCGAATCTTGCCAATAATACAATCACCCTCCTTAACCAGAGCACCAATGACGGGTGTACCATCCGATTGAATAGCATCATATCTACCAGACTCATCAGAGGGTTTGATTTGGGGTCGACCAAACTCCTCAATAGTATGACGAGTTCGCCTCTGGACACTAGACTGTGATTTATACACCACCTGTCTAAACAGACCTCGATCAACCGATCCTTGGTTCATGATGATGGAATCCTCTTGATTGAAACCGGTGTAAGTCATAATAGCCACCACAACAGTCTCACCAGCCGGCAACTCATTAAATCCCAAAACTCGATTCATCTGTGTCTCGAACAGCGGGCGGGACGGGAAAGCCAGACACTTAGCTGTGGTTTCAAAACGAGTGGCGTGTTGAGAGTGATAAATACCCAGAGCCTGCTTGAAATGACCACAGGCATAAGAGTTACGAGGAGCTTGGTTGTGATTGGCTAGAGGAACCAAGGAAGCAGAAATACCTAGAATGGCAGTGGGATCTAGTTCGGAATGAGTGTAAGGAGGTAGTTCCTGAAGAGCTTTCAGAGCGTCAGCGGCTTGACTGATGTTTTGTTTAGCATCCTCTACAGTTTGTGAATATTCGACTGTCTCTTTCTGGGACATTTCCAACTGAGCTAGTTTCTCAATAGCCTCCTGATGCAACCGCGTAGCCTCTTCAATATCAGCTTTTCTCTTATCTACTTCGTCAATAGTTTGAGCTAACTGAATATATTCTTGCTCAAAAGCATCAATGTATTCCACACACCCCTCATCCAGTAGTGTTTTCATATCGGCTGTCCATAGGTTCTTATTCTTGACAACTAGTTCATTATTGGTTGGGTCCACAATTAGGAGGGGTCGAGTGGGTCTAGCACCATCAGTGTAGATGTATAGCATGTTATCCCTCGTGAGAACGATCACTGTATCCTTGTAGAAAACACTTTGGCGTCGAAGAGAAATGGCATGGTTCTTCAGAGTCTCACCGGCACACCAACCGAGAAACTTCCCGTTAATAATGACCGGTGTCAGAAGCTGTTCAGATGGGTCTTTGGAAATACACTTGCCTATGTGTTCCAGAATGACGTTTTCGTTGCGTTCAATACTGATGTAGACTGTCAGAGAGGTGTTCTTAACTAATCCGCATTGTGCACCTTCTGGTGACTCGGCGGGGCATATATAACCAAGCTGTGACATCTGCACCAAGCGAACCTTAGTCTGTTTGGCTTTGCGGCTAGTAGGCGTGTTGACTTTGGTTAGGTGAGCATACACTGCCAAATGAGCATCACGTTTCAAAGGTTCGGTAATGTTCTCTTTGGGCATGTACGAGCCTTGAACACCCCAGTTATTGGAGTTAAAAGAGCTGACAAAATTATCCACAATGAAAGAAGGATCAATCTCCCGTCTGACCGACTGTAAACCCTGTAGATTCTTAGTGTCTATGGTATCTTGGGCTCTAGTGTGTACCTCACGCCAGATATTCCCAAACAGTTGCTCCAACGACCTACCAGCGTTCTCCAGTCTCTTGTTACCCCAGTTATCCCTATCATCAAGTCTCCTCTCGCCAATGTAGTACTCGGCTAGCCGAGCTACCATGATAGAGAGCATGTAAAGTTTCTGAGTTACGTTTTCAGAAGGGATATGGGAGAACAGTTCATGTTTGATGTCATTGGTAATGGAAGACTTACGAATATCATAAGCAATATCACCTAGACCCTTCTTCTTGCTAATATACTCAATATCATTAGCGATCTGGACCATCTTGACAAAACTAGGTTGGAGTTGTACCCAAATCTTCTTCAGATGTTCCCTCTTAGTGAAAAAAGAAATCATACGCTGAATGTCGTTGGGTTTCTCCATACCCAACAGACGATAGATCTGAAAAACTGTCATGGTGTTACCAACCTTGTTAGAGGCTCCTTTGGAACGTCCCATGAAAGCCAAATGAATTTTGAACGCCTCGCTCTTTTTACCTTTGACTAGAACTACATTGGAACTTCCTAAAATGGTATTAGATGTCATTTTGCAGACCACATCACCCTTGGAGGTAGAATTGAACATAAAGATACGATTCATACGAAGCTTCTCTTGAATCAAAACTACCTTTTCCGAGCCTTTGATGATGAAATATCCGAAGGGATCGTTAGGGCACTCACCCATTTCCATCAGCTCTCGGTCAGACTTACCGCGAAGATGGCAGAGAACTGAGCCCAACATGACAGGGATCTTACCGAAGAAAACTTGGGTCAGTCGTTCCTCTTGAGGAGTTCCCATGTTCAGAACCAGATCCACATAGACTTCGGAAGAATAGGTGTAGTTGTTCTCTCTAGCCAAGCGAGGAGTCAATGGAACAAAGGAGTTTTTGGAAGTCGAGATACGTGGCGGAAAATAGATAGGGTTGACTACAACAACTTCACCTTGAGGAATACGAAAAGTGCGACTGGCTAGTTGTCGTGGTAAAACATTGATGACCCAGTTATCATAGGTTTCAACTAGAGATCCTATCTTACTTTCAAATTCAAACCAAGACATAAGTAGTTTACCAGATTTGTCAACCTTAATTTCACCCGGAATCTCAGGATTAGTAAACTCCAAGGCTTCTACACGACGAACAATAGGCGGTGCTACAACAAATTGATCGGTATCGTACTGTTCTTCTTTTGGTGTGATTAATGACGATGAAATAGCGGGTTGGTCCATTTTTAATACTTGGCGTTATTATTTAATAATAAAGAAGATTATTAAATCAGTTTTTATATTTCCAATTATGTTTTAGCGTTTGTTGTTTATGCAATTAATATAAGTCTCATCTCTGCTTGCGAACTGTAAACAAATCTATTGACATTATCGTTTCCGTTAACACTAACCGATATTATATCATTGACAGCTAACATTCCATCATACATAGCTGACAATAATTTGGGTTGTAAATTATCACTTCTTACAGGAGCATAAGCAACTTGAGTTCCGTTTAACAAGACAGATATCCAATATTGTTCAGTTGAACTATCTGATCCAAGAACAGCGTTGACAGAAAAATGGTAATATCCTGGAGTGACTACTTGAAACTGGTTATTTGATATTATCGTGACACCTGATGATAATATACTTCCGCCGGTCGAATTATATGCTATTAACTCACCAGGGAAAGTTGTTGTTTGATATGGTACTAATGGGTTAGCTGGCTGTCCGGTTGGAAACGCCGAAGCGAAAGCGAATGGTACAGGGACTGTGAAAGTTACAGTATTAGGTCCATTGCTACATACTTGTATATTACCGTTTTCAGTGAAAGTAATTTCACCATTTAATGGTGTCACTGTTCCGCACTGATTAGGTAAAACAATACCATCAAGGCCTGGACCGATGGGGCCGGTGGGACCAATAATTCCAGTTGGTCCGGTTGGTCCTTGAATACCTGTGGGACCTGCTTCTCCAGTATCACCCTGAGGACCGGTTGGTCCCCGAATCCCTGTTGGTCCGGTTGGTCCTGGAGGGCCACCCTCTGGTCCGGTTGGTCCTTGGAGGCCCGTCGGACCTTGAATACCTGTTGGACCAGTAACACCCATACCGGTAGGTCCTGTTGGTCCTTGGATACCAGTGGGTCCTGCTGGACCGGTGGGTCCACTGTTAATATCACAATCTGAAATCCAAGGAGCTCCACCTAAATCTTTTCCTAGTGTATATAGTTTTCCTGTGCAACAGTCAAGAAATTTATCACCTTCTATTAAATTACATTCGGTCACTATATCATACACAGTTCTTTCTGGTGCTTCTTCATCTGTTATGATATTACACGGGCTTTGCTTAGATCCCTTCTGCTGGACATATAAGATTTCGGATTCTCCCTCAACTATATAATAATAATCGTTAGTTATACCCGGTACAACTTGCCATGCATCACCTACTTCTTGGTGTAAAGATCCGTTTTCTAATAAGAAATAAGATCCGTCGGTTACAGTAGTTGGATCAGGTAGTTCGTTACCAAAACCTCCACTGTATTCTATACATCCCGACAAAAAGATGGTTCCTCTCTGACCTGTAGTAAGAGTACATGTCAAAACCCAAAGACATTCACATGCATTTTTGCACACTAATTCAAAAATTCTACCAGTGTTAGCATCAATGACTTTATCTCCTGCCTTAAGATGACATAATACTTCGATTTTAACTGCGGATCCATTATTTGTAGATTTATTTGAATTTACAGGATCGACATACCAAATTCGTCCAACTTCTTCATTAACTACATATTCAAAGTAATAATAAGGATCTCCTGTTTCAGGACCGGGACCAGTGAAAAATCTAGGATTTGGTTGTCCTGTAGCGACATGAAGATCTGCGTCGCCACCATAATCTAAGAAATATGTGCCTTCTAAAATCTGGAAAGCTCCCTCTTCTCTAGCAGGAGATATACCACCCAATCCATTATATGAAATACATATACACTTAACAACATTACCTCTAGCTATATCACATTCTATTTGCCAGTAACAGTTAGTCCCCGTAGACCCGGTAGGCCCAGTAACACCGCATACTAATTTAAATAGATTTCCGTAAACAGAATCTATCACTTGGTCACCCGGATTTAATCCAAAAACATTTTCTACTTTTTCTCTAGTACCTTTAGGTCTGTCTGGGTGAACAGTTACTTGCCAAATATAACCTAAATCTTGATTTTCACAACATCCGGGTCCTAATCGTTCGAAATAATAGAATGTATTTGAGGGATGAACTGATTCCCATGCTGAAGGAGGTTGAGTGGTTCCAGCCGGAGCTTGACCACCTGCTTCTCCAGTCGATAGATAAAGTTCAGCATCTTCTTCTATCACTAAATCTGGATTACCTCTAGCTAAATAGTATATATCTTTAATATAACCTGTAGGCCCGTCAAACCCAGTATTATTATAACATCCTGTGTTGATGATAGGATATGTTCCACTGCATCCGGTGACTCCGTACGATGGATTGGATGGACCTCCCAATCCATAGTAATAAATTGGTAAGCATTTTAGAACATCGCCTCCAGATCCTGTGGGTCCTCTGGGACCCGTAGGACCTCTTTTACAGGGACCAGTGGGACCTCTATCACCTTTGGAACCTTTATCTCCTTTAGACCCCTTAGACCCTTGAGGTCCTTGACGACCCGGTGCTCCTTTATCTCCTCTATCGCCCTTGCACCCTTTTGGTCCTTGAGGACCTGGAGGACCGCGGGGTCCGGGAGGTCCACATTTGGGTTTGCATGGTTTGGGTGGGCAATGTCTGGGTTTATAATCTTTACAAGGCTCACATGATCTGCTATCAGTATCACAACGACTATCACATCTACTATCATTCTTGGAAGAATGTGAATATTTGGGTCTAAACATATCATTATCATCAGATGAACAACTATCAGATGAATAACTATCAGAATCGTGATGACGTCTCATATTTTTGAAGATAGTAAATAATTATCTTTTCATCGAAAAATAATTAAATCGAAAAATATTAGAATATAGATTTGAACCATTTCAATACTCCTTCGTTATTTTGCACTTTAGTATATAGACGATCCTTATAATTTAGTCGTAGTATGGGTCCGTTTTTGACTGTATTTGATTTGGTAGGTTTTAACTTAATACTAACCCCAGCTTCCTCTAATTGTTTATATTTATCCAATTTAGATACAGCACTTAATGACCCTTTATCACCCTGTATTACTAATTTGACTAGACTATTAGGCGGGGGTTCGTAAGTGTGGATATCATCGGGGGTAATATAAACAATAAGTCTTTTAGTTAAACCTAAATCGATCCTCTCTTCATCCCATGTATTTTCTTGAAATGTAAATAATGATATTTTTTTATCACTATGGTCCCCAAAAGCATGTTGAAGGGGTGTTCCTACATATATCAGATTAGATTGAAGTTTATCATAATCGTGAACATGACCACTGATGACTAAAGGGTAGTTTAGATCCCACTTATCACCAGCTTTAGATAAAATAGCACCCATCTTAGCTTGGTAGAATTCTTGGTGGGCGAAAATAGCAGTGGTTCCAACTAATGGATTATCTATGGTATTTAACGCCTCTAAAAACTGCCCCGGTGGTACATAAGGGACAAAAACAAAACGATAACCTTTGATATTAGCATCCATTGTTGTATCTACAATATAAATATTAGGCCACTGTTTTAGTGAATTGAATGCATGTCTATCTGTTAAAAAATCTGAGTTGTTGGGTCTGTCATGGTTACCAATTAATAGGAATGTTGGTGCTATTTTGGATAAGGATTGGATCATTCTTTCAGCTCTCATTAATGGTGTTACATGAATTTTTTCATGGCAGTGTAGAATATCACCTAAACAAACAATGATAGTTGGTTTTGTTTTTTCTGCTACCATCAATAGATTAGCAACCATCTCATCGGTTTCTGGTACATTAGATACTTTGAAATGGGGGTCACCAATAGTTAGTACTGATATTGGTTCCATATTATTTATACAAATAATATGAGATTATTTGGTTATCAATTATGATAATTATACAGCAATGGGTCCAGTAGCTCCCGTAGCAATAGCCTTGGCGATTCTGTCAATGGCCTCTTGGTAAGTAGTAGGATCAGGATCAGCCCAGTCAGCGCCATCGCCAGGAGTGTAAGCTCCGTCAGGTCCAGGGGCACCGGTAGCTCCGTCAGGTCCAGGGGCACCGGTAGCTCCGTCAGGTCCAGCTCCACCCTGAGGTCCGGTGGGTCCAGTGGCACCATCAGGTCCAGCATTTCCAACAGGTCCAGCTCCACCCTGAGGTCCAGTGTCACCATCGGGTCCCTTATCTCCAGTGCCACCAGGAGCACCAGTAGGGCCAGTATCACCCATCATACCGGTGGGTCCAGTCTCACCTCCGGGAGGTCCAGTAGGTCCGGGCACAGTGCTGGCAGCACCAGTAGGTCCGGTGGGTCCCTGAAGACCGGGAAGACCCTGTCCGCCCTGAAGGCCGCGGCAACCTCTGGGTCCAGGGCAACCCTGTTCACCCTGAGGTCCTTGGTGTCCCTTGCGACCGGAGCAACCGCGATCTCCCTTCTTTCCCTGAGGTCCGGTGGGTCCGGGGACGGTGCTAGGAGCACCGGGTACTCCCTGTTCACCCTGAGGTCCAGTAGCTCCGGGTACACCTTGAGGTCCGGTGGGTCCGGGTACATTGCTGTCGGCACCCTGGGGTCCGGTGGGTCCCTCAATACCTTGGACACCCTGAGGTCCAGTAGGTCCAGTAGGTCCCTTCTTATGTTCGTGGCAATCAGAGTGGTGTTGCTCAGAAGATTCACAACGACGGCGACGGTGATGTCTTCTCTTGTGGCTACGTCTCTTACGATCATGGCACGATTCTTGAGTCTCTTCGTAATAATACTCCATTTCTTTTATATTAAAAAAAAAAAGAAAGAAAAAATTAAATGATACTATCATTTAATTTTAAATATGTATTACTTACAAACTTACTAAAAAGGTGGAAATGTGAGATTTGCACAACTTTGTGCCACTGCTTGTGAGGGTTGGCTTAATTCTTCTAGTATAGTGTATGCATATCTTATTTCCCATGGACCAGCTGTAGTGCTATATGTTGAATATTGTAATGTACTATTTGTGTCTATAGTAATTATAGCTACCGTTTCAAAAGGTACATATACATCAGCTGAAGTTGTGGTCATACTTACCCTAGCCATCGATCGTATCACTGTTGGAAAATTTGCGTTAAATAACATCACGGCACAATCATAATTAGTAGCATTATTAATCAAATGAAATACTCCGCTAAGTAATACTTTATATACTTTTCCGGGGACATTAAGAAACTGAAACTGTGATGATGGTGAAGGAGCTACCCAACTACCTGATGTATAAAATGGTATTTGTGTGTTAGCTAGAGTACAAAAAGCTAGAGTACCAGTGGCCCCGGATACAGGACCAGATACTGCATTACTTTTAGCAAATGCAATATCTAATATTTTACTAGCTCCAGTTGGCCCTGTGTCTCCTGCGGCT
>JABAOC010001644.1_pt3 | contig 18814 bp, 16 predicted proteins | sample 7062161 | NCBI WGS metagenome assembly JABAOC01 (sample SAMN14538625, study PRJNA623070) | marine sediment metagenome | biome: marine biome [ENVO:00000428]; feature: marine pelagic biome [ENVO:01000023]; material: deep marine sediment [ENVO:00002113] | place: India: Gulf of Khambhat ... | reverse complement strand
CCGTAGCCGCCACCGCCGTAGCCGCCACCGCCATAACCGCCCAGGCCACCACCGCCCCCGTAGCCACCCAGGCCGCCGCCCCCGTAGCCCCCAAGGCCACCACCGCCATAGCCGCCCAGGCCACCGCCCCCGAAGCCGCCCAGACCACCGCCCCCGAAGCCGCCCAGGCCGCCGCCGCCATAGCCGCCCAGGCCACCGCCCCCGAAGCCGCCCAGGCCGCCGCCGCCGTAGCCGCCACCGCCGTAGCCGCCACCGCCGTAGCCGCCACCGCCGTAGCCGCCACCGCCGCCGCTCAAACTGCCCAGCGACTGGGCCATAAACACGCCCTGTATTCCGCCGTATTGAGCCGGCTCGCCCACCAGGTCGCTGATGTCGTACACGCGGGTCTCCATCTTCTGCTGCGGCAACCCGTCTATCGTCGCGACCGTGACGACGCCCCGGTTCAGCACATAATCGATTATGATATTCAGAAGCGGATTGGACAGGGCGCTGAGGAGGTTCTCCAGACCCGTGCCCAGCTTGATGTCCGGCACGCCATCCATGCTGATCGGCGTGCTCGGCAGGATCTGGGCGTTCTCCTCCAGATCGCGCCACAGCACCACGATAGGCAGCGGCGGCGAGACCGAGTTCCGCAGAACGTCAATCGCCTCGCTTATCGGCATCTCGGGAGTCAGACTGGACAGATCAACCATGGTGTCGAGCTGCTGGTGAACGCGCATGTTCGCCGGGTCCAGGCCGATGGGTTTGTCCGGCTGACGCGTGGGACGCTGCATGACCTCACGCCAGTTCTTGGGGTAGGTGATCTCATCGTCGTAAGGAACGCCGGATTCCTCCGCCTTCAGGAGGATTTCAGCCCTTTCCTTGTCGCTGAGCTTCTGCAACTCGAGCTGCTTGCGGACGAAGATCATCTCCTCGACCATCTGCTTGAAGCTCAGTGCCTCATCATGGAGATGGTCGATCGCCAGGAGCGCTTGGAGCTGACCTAGAGCGGCCTCGTATCGCTGTTGTTTCCAGTACGCCTTGGCGCGTTCCAACAGCTCGTCAATGCGCCGCTGCCGATCGAGGTCGGTCTGGTCCCGCAGCCGGCGGTGCTCTTCGGCTGCGTCTTTAGACCGCTGCACGGCCAACTGGTTTTCGCGCTCGACCTCTGCTTCGTTGATGCGCTCGGTGGTCTCGCCCAAACGCTCCGTGTGCTGGCGGTACAGCTCGTCGCCCAGGTAGAGCTGATACTCGTTCACCTCACGCTGAGCGTTCTCGACGCGGTTGTGCGCGGCCTCGAATTCGGCCTGCGCCATGTACTTCCGGGCCTGGTTCACGGCATCGTTCACGACGGCTTGGACATGGCCGCGGATGATGCTCCGGCGTCGATTGATGTCCTCTACGAAGCCGCCCTGCTCTGCGGCCGCCTGCTGTTCCGCCAGGGGCGTGACCGTCCTGCGGGTGACTGGCAGCAAGGTCGGCTGGGGCGTCCGCGGTTGTACCGCCCCGGAGGCCGCCAACAGGTGATCGATTCTGGCGATATAGTCCTGGGCGCGTTTGCCTTCCGACGCCGGGAACAGGCCGCTCTCGGCCACTTCCACGAATCCCTGGCGGGCCGCCGCCAACTCACCCTGCGAATACAACTCGCAACTGTGAACGTAGAGTCTCTCGATACGTTGTCTTTCCTTCTCGGCCTGTTGCGCGGCAGCCGCATCGACGGCAATGGAATTCGCCGGCATGTTCGGCGACGCCACGGCGCCGACCGGCGACCAGGCGCGAGCGGTCATTTCGGGAAGCACTACCGGCTGCCCGCCGCCTTGCTTCGACTCCGCGTTTTCGATCTCGGCCAGGTATCCCCGGATGGTCTCAGCCATCAGTACCGGCAATTGTCCATTGACGAGAACCTTGGTAAAACCTTCCTTTGCTTTCTGGAGGTCGCCCGACTGGTAGGCCTTGATGCTCTCGTAATACAGATTGTGCACGCCGTTGGCAGGACCGTTGAGCATGTTGCCAGCCCCCGGCTGGGCGCCTTGTGACCCGCGTGCCGCCTGCGCCGCGGCACCACCTTGTCCGGGCACGCCGGTGTCATCGCCGGCCCCCGGCGGCAGGCCCGTGCCGCGCAGCACCGCGGCTATCTCCCGCCGTTCCATCTCCGTGAGGTACTCACTGCTCTTGATGCTCTCGAGCTGCGCGCGCGCCGCGGCCATGTCGCCCCCAGCGCGTAATTGTTCCGCGGTCTGCCTGACCTCCAGCGCCCGCTTGCGCTCCTTCGCCGCCAGAGCGGCCCGCTCCCGCAGCGACTCCAGTTTGCGCTGTTCGACCGGCTCCAGATACTCCGTGTATCCCTGGGCCATCTGGAAGGTCTTCTCCGCTTCGGCGTAGAACCCGCGCTCGTATTGCTGCACCCCCTTTTGGATGGCGTACTGAACCAGAGTGCGCATCCGCGCGTCGTCACCACCCTCTGCTCCCTGCCCCGAGGCTACCTGGAGAAAAACTGTCGCAACAAGAAAAGCCGATGCCAGAACCGTCGAAACGGACCCCGTCCGCAGAAACTTGGCGTACACATTTGGCCTGTCCAAACCCTGACCTCCTCCCTATAATATCATCACCCTTTTCTAGGAAAACCTTCGCAGCTGGTTATTGACGACCTCCATTAGAAGGACACAGGACAGAATCATGAGTCTAATCTATTAAAATAGCCAATTTTTTGCAAGAGAAAAATTGTTTCCCATGTTCTTTGGCCGATAAAATCAGAACAGTCGTGAGGCAAATGCGGACCCGCCCCATAACACCACAGGAAATGGGCTGTCAAAATTGGGGGTTTCAATGAGCGCGAATTTGGGGAGGTTAAGAACTATGCAGAGGATGCAGAATGAGTGACGAACCACTTGTCTTGGCGGTTGAGACCTCGAGCCGCGTGGGATCGGTGGCCTTGGCTCTCGGACCCGACCTGCTCGAGGAGTCACAGTTCTCTGCTCCCCTGCAACACAGCGCCGAGGTCTTTCTGGCCATTGAGGGACTGCTGACCCGCCACGGCCGTAAGCCGCTCGAGATCGCCCAGATACACCTCTCCACAGGTCCGGGCAGTTTCACGGGGCTTCGCATTGCGGTGACGTTGGCCAAGACCATGCACCTTGCCAACCGGGCCCGGATCGTCACCGTCGATTCGCTCGATGTGGTGGCCGCCAATCTGTCCGATAAGGTCCACGGGTCACCTTGTCAGGAGAAAGAACGACGGCAGACCCCTGTCCCGGAGACAATTGCCAGTCTGTTCGACGCCAAGCGGGGCCAGTTCTATGCCGCCGTCTACCGGCGCATCGGGGGCGGACAGAATCGGCCACTGGAGGGCCTCGGTGAGGAAACCGGATATCGAATCCCTGCCCCGGATAACGGGTTCTGGCACAAGATCGTTCCCGATTGTCTGCTGACGGCTCGAGAGATCATGGACAAATACGCCAGTAGGGGCCGTATCGGGCTCCTGGGCGACGGTTTGCTCTACCATCGTGACAAGTTCAACACCGACGGAGTTCTCGTCCTTGCGGAACGGTACTGGAGCCCCCGCGCCGCCAAGGTCCACCTGCTCGGCTATCAGAAGGCCCGGGCCGGCCGGTTCGCCGACCCCTTTACCTTGACCCCGTTCTATTTGCGCGGGCCCGAGGTTACACTCAGGAAGTACCCATGATGCGGTCCGGTCCGGTATCCACGTCCGTTCGCTGCCCCGCCCCGTCGGTCCGGCTCCTACGGATGTGCCCTTGTGCGAAGGCACGGCGAGACCTGCGCGGCGCAAATTCCTCCGCCGGCGAGCCCTCGCCGGGGAATCAAAATATTTTCCGATATTTGTTTCTTTTTCTGCTTCGTTCTGATATAGGGTTGGATAGACGGGCATCCTGTACGAGAACGGCCTGCGCGGTGCGGCCTGAGAATCGAGGTGACCGGCATGCCCTCCGACAACTGTCGTCCTTTTACGGAAAGGAAGCTCAATGAACATCTATGTGGGGAACCTCAGCCCTGACACTACGGAAGATGAACTGCGTCAGGCGTTCGAGCCGTATGGCGATATCTCCTCTGTCAAGATTATTCGGGACGGCGCCACCGGCGAATCGAGAGGGTTTGGCTTCATTGAAATGCCATCTGAGGATCAGGCCAAGGCCGCCATCGGCGAAATGAACGGCAAAGAGTTGAAAGGCAATGAAATCCATGTCGAGGCCGGGCGGGCCCGAGCACCCGCTCCCGGCGCTGGCAGGCCGGGGGGACGACCGGGCGGTGGTCGTGGCGGCCCGCGCGGCGGAAGGCCGGGGGGACGACCCGGGGGACGCGGCGGACGGGATCGCGACCGGGGCCCCGGTCGCGATAGACCCCGTTATTGATGATTCTGTTAAGAAATGCCCGGCGGGCACTGAGTGCCGCCGGGTTTGCTGAACGTTAGAAGCGAGTGTGCCGTTTCTGTTCGCAGGGGCCAGCCGACATGGCCGGAAAAAGCGCTGGGCTGCTGATGTATAGGGTGCGCGCCGGGCGGATCGAAGTCTTCCTTATCCATCCCGGCGGCCCGTTCTGGGCTCGGAAGGACGAGGGCGCCTGGAGCATCCCCAAAGGCGAGTTCACCGACGAAGAGGCCCCGCTCCAAGCCGCCAGGCGTGAGTTCCAGGAGGAGACCGGTTTCGCCGCCTCCGGCATTTTCCAGGCGCTGGAGCCCATCAGGCAGACCGGGGGCAAGATCGTCCACGCCTGGGCCGTCGAGGGCGATTGCGACGCCGACGCGATCCGGAGCAACACGTTCCCGATGGAATGGCCCCCGCATTCCGGCCAGTGGAAAGCCTTTCCCGAAGCCGACCGGGCCGCCTGGTTTCCCCTCCCCCAGGCCCGAAAGAAAATCCTCAAGAGCCAACTGCCTCTGCTCGACCAACTCGAGCACATCTCCAAGCAGTAGGCGGGCATGATGCCAACTCGGACAGGAAGCGATGCTCGGGAATGCTTTCGAACAGACCCGCCCGAATGACACCGCTCGTCAATTGCAGACTTCCCCGACGATACCGAACGACTTCAGTGCGGTGTCAATCCCCGGGAATCCCTCGATGTTGCCTCACCTGCCGGACGGATCGCCAACAGCGCATCTCCGACGGAATACGGATTACGATTGAGAATTTCGTATCTCCGGGTGGCGGCGGCAAGGCCGAAGGCTTTGCCGATGGCGCATGAACTAGGCGGTCGGCAAACCAGCGTTTGCCGCCACCCCAAGCATGATGACGCGCCACGCAAAACTCATGCGTAATCGGTAGAAGAAGCAGCCGGACGCTGGGGGCGGGTCACCAGGGGTCTCCGGCTCGCAATCTCACGCCAGCCGAGCACGCCGACAACCAGGCAGGCCGCCACCGCACCGGCTCGCACCATCCATGCCGCCGCTACGGGCCTCACCCGGACTGTGCCCGGCCGGCCCTTCGCCAGAAGCACACGGGTATCCTCACCGACGCGCCAGTGCCTGCGCAAAAAGACAATCATCTCCCGGCTTTCCCGCCAATCCCGGCGGCACGCCTCGCAGATCGCCATGTGAGCGGCCAGAGCCTCACAATCGTTGGCGTCCAGCCATGAGCCGTGCGGGTCCAAGTCCAGGAATATCAGGTGCTTTGCCCTGCTGCATCTCATCGGTCTTGTCCATGTTGCGGGGTCGGAGCCACACGTGAGCCGCCGACATCCGCCTCGACCGGCTGTTTCTCGAATGGGAGAAGGCGGCAGGAAATCAAGGGCTGTTTTGCGATTTTCTCTCTCTTTGTGCGCCGGCGGCCTCAGAAACCGGTTTTCCAGCGGGACAGTCCGGCCGTCGTTTCGTTTCACTGAGATGGCCGGGCAAGCTGCCGCAGCTTCTGGCGCGCTTTGCACAGGTGAACGCGAAGGGCCCGCACGGAACAGCCTAGCTGGCGGGCCGCCTCACGCGGTTCAAGCCCCGCCAGATAGACCAATTCCAGTGCCTGCCTCTGCCTGGTGGACAACCTGCCCATCAGCACCCGCATGGTTTGGAGTTGCTCTGCGGACTCCGCCTGCGACAACGGCGAAGCCCGGCCGGTATCCACCAGGCTCTCCAGACCCTCGATATCGATGCCAACCCGGCCGCGCCCCCCCGCCTGACTCTCACGCACGACGTTCGCAGCCACGCCCAACAGGTAGTTCTTCACCGGGCCAAGGGGCTGGTATTGAGCTCTGCGACGCCAGACCCTTGCGAACACTTCCTGCGCCAGGTCCTCGCACCCCTCGCTATGTCCCTGGCGGCGTGCCACAAAGGACGTCACCGCGGCAAAGTACCGATGATAGACCCGGTCATAGGCTGAGCGGTCTCCGTTCCGGGCCTGGATCATGAGACGAACATCTTCGTCAGACTGGATAAGGAACCTATTTCCGTTACGCATCCATGCCGATAGAATCTCCATCAGAACGTACATGGGGCGTCACGCGCCGGCCCAATGTTGACGGCGTTTTCACAGCCCGGCCTTCGGCCGGAACGAATTGCCTTTATCGCTTCGCGGGCTGCCGGCAAAATGTGTGGGATTCGCCCGCGCCGGCTTCTCCCCGCCGGCACCCCGGCAGTGGTCACCTTCACGCGCGGAAGAAGCTCGACGGGCGAGGATAATGGCCCGGCGTCACCCGTTTCTGGGGGGGGGCCGGAAACTCTCCCGCCGATTCACGATGGCTTCTCGTGGGCCGGACCTGCACTTTCTCTTTACCTTTGCGGGCCGAGGCGGATAATACTCCCTATGAAGAAATCGCTGGCCCATCTGCCCAAGCATAAACGTGAGGAATTGAAGCTCGTCACCGAGATCATCCTCGAAGAGTGCCCGACTGTCCTGATGGTCATTGTGTTCGGTTCGTACGCGCGGGGAGATTGGGTGCAAGACACCTATGTCGAGGACGGTATCACCTACGAATACGCCTCTGACTTCGATATTCTGGTTATCGTCCGTTCCAACAGGATCGTCAATAGCACCGATACCTGGCGGAGAGCCGAGGCCCGGGCCCGGCGTTTCCCTGTTCGCACCTGGACGAATCTCATTGTCGAATCCATCGAGACGATCAACAACGCCCTTGCCCGTGGCCATTATTTCTTCACCGACATCCACAAGGAAGGTATCCTGTTGTATGATACCGGCGAATTCAAACTTGCCCGCCCGCGCAAGTTGAACCCGAAGGAGCGCAGGGGCCAAGCCAAGTTCAACTTTGAATCTTGGTCGCGGAAGGCGAGGCATTTCTACGATGATTTCGAGTTAAATCTGAGTAAACGTCGATACAACCAAGCCGCCTTCATGCTTCATCAAGCCACAGAGTGTCTCTATGGCGCGATCCTGCTGGTCTTTACCAACTACCGACCCAAGATGCACGATCTGGAGAAATTCAGTCACATGGTTGCCGGTTACGACCCGACCCTGCTGACCGTCTTCCCGCAGGCGACGGCGGAACAAAAAGAACGTTTCGACTTGCTCAGACGTGCCTACGTCGAAGCCCGCTACAATCCGCGTTACCGGATCACCAAGAAACAGCTTGAATATCTCGCCGAGCGGGTAAAGAAGCTCCAGCGGTTGACCAAGAGAATCTGCCAGGCGCGAATCGAATCCTACGCATCCGCCTGACCGCAGCTTGAATCGGCCAGCCACGTATCTTGCGGGAGGCATTACCTGAGAGAACCTGAAGGAGCGAGGTGATAGGTGTACGCGCAAACACCGGGCACCGGTGAGTTAGCGGAGAACACCTTGAGGGTTGAGAACCGGCACCCGGCCCGCCGTCCGGGCCAAGGAAGGGAGAGGAAGCGAGATAATGGCCCGTAGCTGGACGGCGTTAGTTAAACGAGACGGCCCTATTCTACCCGGCACGGTCACGCCATGCAAAGGAATCCCCAATGATTTCCGCAGCGCGGGCGAGTGGGCGGAATGTGGTCTCGTGGTGAGGCAGGTTTATGAGCGGGTACAACCGCTTCCAAGTCCTTACAGGACAAGGGGATGGGCGGCAGAGGACTTGAACCTCTGACCCCCAGCGTGTCGAGCTGGTGCTCTAGCCAACTGAGCTAGCCGCCCTCATTCAAAATCCGGCCCCAGTATGGCGCACGGGCAGAAAAAAAGCAAGAAATTTCTGCACAAGTCCGGTGAATGGGTGCGGCCGGAATACGGTGGCCGATCCAGGTCGCGGAGTAGGGCGAGTGTCTTCGCGCGACAACCCTCCCCGCCCCCGCGCAATAGACGGGCGGGGACGCTCGCCCTACGCAGGAGACCGCAGGGACCGGACCCCGACCGTGCGCGCGCCATGCCCGGCAGATCAGGTGCCGAGATTGCGGCGAATGGCGGCGGCCGCCGAAAGCGTGAGCTGAGAGTCGCCCTCCTTCACCGTCAACGAAATCTGCACGCTCTTGCAGTCCATGCCGTCGTCCGTGGGCGTCTTGGTGAAGCTGGCCGCGACAACATTGTCGCACAGCACGTATTCCTGACCCGTGGCGTTCGTCCTCAGGTACAGCTTCTTGTCGACGCTCCGGAATTCATAGGTGATGTCCTGGTTCGTGGCGGTGAAGAAACTACACTGGTTGCTCGGGGCGGTCGGATTGACAAAATAGCCGGTGCGAAGCTGACTGGTCATCCGCGACAGTGCCTGCCGGGCGTTGTTCATCGACCAGAACATGCGCTCGTTTTCGCGGTAGCTGGCCAGAGACGCGCTGAACGCGACGGCCACCGCCGCCAGCAACAAGGCGGAAATGGCCAGTCCGACCATGCACTCGACCACCGTGAAGGCCCGGCACCCGCCGCGATGACCACGATGTGTGTGGTTACTCCCCATTTTGCAGTTGTCCTCGAGGCTTGCTTTTGCCCAATGATTCAACAGGTCGCTATCCGTCAATACCGCGCTCTAATCCAAGTGGCCGAGCTGACCGGTCTGGCGTTCTGGGAAACGATGACCGTGATCCGAACGAAGTCACTCCCGTGGTCGGCGACCACCTGGTTGAAATTCGAGGGATCGAGATTCTCGACCGTGATTTGTTGACTGAACGACGTGTAGCCGGCCAGCACGGCTCGGTCGGCGCCGATCGGCGGAGAGAAGGTCTGGCCGTCAAAATCGTCCAAGTCGTCGTACAAGGCCAGGCTCGTTTCGCCGGTTTCGGGTCCGAAGGTGGTGGCCTTCAACTGCGGGTCGACCACCGGCAGCATGGTCGTCAACTCCCGGAGCTGTTCGATGAGGAACTCGGCCGTGGACAGATCGCCCCCGGCGTCATTGGCCATCGTGAACGAGCCGTTCGCCGCGACCAGGGCGGCAATGGACAGCCCAATCAAGATGGTCGCAATCAGAACCTCGACCAGCGAAAAACCTCTGATATTACGTGTCGCGCGAATCATTTTTGCCCCCCAATCCGGTCGGACTACTTGCCCGACACAAGGCTCGACATCTTGAAGATCGGCAGAATGATGCTCATCGCGATGAAGCCGACCAGGCAACCCATGATCACGATCATGATTGGCTCGATCATGGAGGTGACCGCTTTGATCACCGTCTTGAGCTCCCGGGCATAGAAGAGCGAGATGTCCTTGAGGACCTCCGCCATATTGCCGGAGTCCTCGCCACTTCGAATCATCTGTATGACGCTGCTCGGCATCAGAGTGCTGCGGTTGAGGGCCGCGGCAATCTTCTTTCCTTGGCGCACCTCCTCGTAGACGCCGAGCCACATGTTCTTGTAAAGCACGTTGCCCGAGACGTGCGCCGTGATCGAAATCGTATTGAGAATCGGGACGCCCGCGCGGGTCAACACGCCCATCGTGTGCAGACCGCGCGTGATATAGAGGCTCCGACACAAGGTTCGGATCAGCGGCAGGATCAGTTTCGTCTTGTCCCACCACAAGCGCCCCCCCGTGGTATGGATGAAGAAATAGAAACCCCACAGGCCCGCTCCCAGCGCCGGGATAATCGCGTACCACCAGTGCCGCAGAAAGCCGCTGGTCCTGATGAGAATGATCGTCGGCGCGGGCAGCAAATGTTCCTTGCCGGCGAAAATCGCCGTGAAGCGCGGCAGCACGAAGCACAGCAGGAAGACCGTCACGCTGACGGCCATGACCGCGATGATCACGGGATAGACCATGGCGCTTTTGACCTGTGAGCGCGTCTCCGCTTCCTCATCGAGATACTCGGCGAGTTTCTGCAGCATGTCGCTGAGCGAGCCGGAGGCCTCGGCCGCCGCCACCATGTTGATATACAGATTGCTGAAGACCTGCGGATGCTCGGCCAGCGCCTGGGAGAAACTGTTGCCTTCCTCGATGCGGCTCTTCAGGTCGCGGATCACGGCCTTGAATTTCAGGTTGGTGCTCTGGTCGCCGATCCCCTCCAGGGCGTCCTGGAGGCTGATGCCGGCACGGACCATGACGGCCAACTGGCGCGTGAAGTGCAGGATATCCTTGCGGTTAGGCCCGAACTCCACCCGGAAGCCGCGCAGTTTTTCCAGCGCCGACATCTCCGCGCCGCCGGAAGTCTCGGACGATCTGAATCCGCGCGAGCCTTCGCCGACGCCGCGCTGCCACCCTTCGGATACGGTGGTCCCGTCATTCCTGTTGAGCATTTGTGTCGCCATTCATACCCCTCCCATCAGGTAGCGGTGCCGGCCGGCGCCGCCTTCGGCGCGCCGCCCGTCAGCGTCTTTTCCATTTTTCCAGGGTTGCTCGACCGCACGATCGCCTCGTCCCGGTCGATGTAGCCCTTGAAGTACATCTCGACAATGCTGTTGTCCATGCTCTGCATGCCGATCCGTCGTGAGGTTTCTATGATATTCGGGATCTCGTAGATCCTGTTCTCGCGAATGCAGTTTCGTGTGGCCGAAGTGCACAGCAGGATCTCGATGCAAGGCACCATGCCGGGCTGATCGACCCGCCTGAACAGCGTCTGGGAGATCACCGCCTGGAGCGTGTTTGCCAGCATGGTGCGGATCTGGTTCTGCTGTCCGGAGGGGTAGATGTCGATGATACGCTCGATGCTCTGCGCCGCGTTGATCGTGTGCAGCGTGCTGAACACCAGGTGGCCCGTCTCGGCCGCCGTAATGGTGAAGCTCGTCGTCTCGAGGTCACGCATTTCGCCCACCATGATGATATCCGGGTCCTGACGCAACGCATGGCGCAGGCCGGAGGCGAAATTCGGACAGTCGGCACCGATTTCTCGCTGCTCGATCATGGACCGTTCATTCTCGATGAGGTACTCGACCGGGTCCTCCAGGGTGATGATGCGCTTGCCGTACCGTGTGTTGATCAGCCCGATCATGGCGGCGAGCGTCGTGCTCTTACCCGAGCCGGTGTGGCCCGTCACCAGGACGAGCCCCCGCGGCAGGTCCGTCAGCTCCTTGACGATGGGCGGGAGGTGCAAGTCCTCGATGCTGTGTACCTCGTTGGGAATAACACGGAACGAGATGGCGACGGTATCGCGCTGGTAGTGAGCGTTGACACGGAAGCGGTGCCCGCCCGTGATTCCCGTCGAGAAGTCCAGGTCACGCGTTTCATCGAATTTCTTCATTTTCTCGGGCCCGACCATCGATAGCACCATGGTCCGCGCGTCCTGGTTGGTCACGGGTGGGTAGTCCATGTCGATCAGCTCGGTGTCCTTGCGTAACACCGGGGGCATGCCGACATTGATGTGCACGTCACTGGCCTCGTTCTCGATGGCCGCCGTCAGAATCATTTTGATGTCTATCATAAGATTTCTTCATCCCAAGCCTGCAAAACCTGATGCAGGTCAGCCAAGATTCTCAACAAACACCTCGTCTTCACTTCGTCCGTACACCTCGGTGACGCGCAGGACCTCTTCGACCGTGGTGATTCCCTGCTTGACCTTCTTGATGCCGTCGTCGAACAGGGTATCCCGGCCGCTTTCCCGGAACGCCCGGCGCATGCTGCTCACCGAGGTATCCTGGTGAATCATGTCGCGGAATCCGTCGTCGATCACGAGCAGCTCGAAGATGCCGGCGCGACCGACGTATCCGGACCCACGGCAGGCATCGCAGCCGGCCCCGTGGACGATCTCAGCCGGATTGGCCCCGGCCTTCTCGAAGTACCGTTTCATCTTGTCGGGCACTTTGTACGGTTCCTTGCACTTGGGGCAGATCCTTCGGACCAGTCGCTGGGCCACGGCGGCGTTCAGGGACGCGGCGATCAGATACGGCTCGATGCCGATATTCACCAGACGCGTAACACTGGTGGCCGCATCGTTCGTGTGCAGGGTCGAGAGGACCAGGTGGCCCGTCAAGGCCGCCTGCACCGCAATGCGTGCGGTCTCGTTGTCGCGGATTTCGCCGACCATGACGATGTCCGGGTCCTGGCGCAGCAGACTCCGCAGGGCCGCCGCGAACGTCAAACCGGTCTTCTCGTTGACCTGGACCTGGTTGCAGGAATCGAGCTCGTACTCGACCGGGTCCTCGACGGTGGAGATATTCAGCCGCTCGCCGTCCATCTCGCCCAGCGCCGAGTAGAGCGTGGTGCTCTTGCCCGAGCCCGTCGGTCCGGTCACGAGGAGAATCCCGTGCGGCAGCGCCACCTGATCCTTGAAGGCCCGGCAGATGTCCGGCTCCATGCCGACGTGCTCGAGCCCGCGGCCAATGGACTTGCTGTCGAGGATACGAATCACGGCCTTCTCGCCGTGATTGGTGGGCAGCACCGAGATACGCAGATCGATGGCCCGGCCCCCGACGACCGCGGCGACCTTCCCGTCCTGAGGCACCCGCCGCTCCGAGATATCCAGATTCGCCATGATCTTGATACGGGAGACAACCGCCGGATGCATGTTCTGGGGCGCCTGCGTCGCTTCGAACAGCACGCCGTCGATGCGGTAGCGGACCTTGGTCTGCTTTTCCTTGGGCTCGATATGGATATCGCTGGCCCCCTCGCGGACCGCGTTGCTGATGAGATAGTTGACGAACTTGATGATCGGCGACTGGCCGGCCATTCTCTCGAGGTCCTCCGACACGTCTTCCTGGTCCTGGACGACCTCGACCTCGGTCATATCGCTGATGATATCGTCAAGGACGTACTCGGCGGACTCTTCGTGCAGCGCCGTGCACACGGCGCCGATATCCTCCGGCGCGCAGACGAGCACCTGCAGTTCCATGCCCGTTTGCCGTTTTACGTCCTCCAGCGCGAAGACGTTCGTGGGCTCGCTGGTCGCCACGACCAGCTTGCCGTCGTCAACCGTTATGGGAACGATACAGCTCCGCTTGATGAAGTCCACGTCGAGCTTCTTGAACGCCTCTTTGTTCACGTCCTCGGCCGAGATGCGGCGAAACTCCAGACCATTGAGCTTCGCCTTGGCTTCGAGAACGTCGTTGGCATCAACCAGCCCTTCCTTCAACAGTGACCTCGTCGGGTCCACGCCGGGACGGGCTATCGATTCACGACGGACACGGCCGTACTGCTCGTCGGTGATCCTCTCCATCTCGAGCAGAACGTCGACCACGTCATGCACCTGCGCGTGGCTCGTCGGCTCGGGCGAGTACAAATCACACAGCCCGCGCACTTCTTCATCGTCCGGGTATACCGTGACGGCCGGCGCTCGCCCACCGCCCATCGGATTCGGCCCCGACGGCACCTTGCCTTTGTCTTTTGGATGAGATAGAAAGCGCAACATCATTCTGACAGCTTAAGAACAATTTTCAGATCCTGGGTTTCCGATACGCTCTCGTCGGCGTCGTCCTCATGCTGCCAGACGATCTCGACGGAATTGCTGCCGATCTGAGCGACGGTAAAGTCTTCGATTTTGTCGCCCTCTCGGAGAATCTGGTCGTTGATCATGCAGGAGCGACCGTTCTCGGAGCGCATCACGCTCAGCAACCGCAGATTGCGGGCCCTTTGCTGGAGCCGCTGCCGTCTGATCAGTTCGGCCTGCGTCTCCGAATCGTCGGCGACGACGATCTGGTCCTTGAGCTCCTGCATGCAGCCTTCCACCTGGAACGGATTCTTGACAAGCTCGCTGACCTTCACCTGGACCACGTCCGAGAACTCGTAGAACTTCTGGACGATCTCGTCCATGCGACTGGTCATCTCCGAGCTGACGCCGGTAAGCTCACTGATGGCGGTTTCGATCCTTATCTCGTCGTCGCGGGACCGCTGGGCGGATGCCGCCTGTGGCTTGCTCTTGCGAACCATCAGCCACAAACCGGCAAGGCCTATGCAGAAGAGAACGATGACGAAAATGGTACTCCGGCGCAAGTTCCTGCTGTTCGCCGTGACGGTAAGGTACTCTTGAGGGCCGTCCGGGGACCTGGCATCCCGTGAACCGGTGCCCTTGGACGAACGGTCGGATGGGTTTCCGATTTCCTGTTCACGCATGAAAGATAGCATAGGTCGACTCCATTAATTCCCTGTCTCGTTGCGCGACAGGGACGCTCCACGTGGGATGGATCTCACCATCAGGCCACCTTGTTTTGAAAGAAGATGCAGAGAATGAATTCGGCCGCAACCTCCCCCTCACCCGTGCTCTGCTTGTCGAGCCTGAGCTCTCTGAGCCTCATGATGCGAGGCTGCTTCTCGAGCTCGAGCAGGAAGGAGTAGAACGAAGTGAAATCGCCCACCAGCTTCATATTCATCGGCTGCTCGATGTAGCCGCTGTTGTCCTTCTGTTGCAGTGTCCGGATCGTCTTGGGCTTGAGGCCCTGCTTCTGGGCAATCACGGTCACCTGTTCCAGGACTTTGTGGACCTCGCTGGTCGGGGGCAGCTTGCTCTCGAAGAATCGCACCGCCTCCTGGAGCTGTTCGAGCTGCTTGTTGAGGTCTTCCGCCTTCGCCGTCGCGTCCTCGAATTCGGCCAGCTTGGCCCGCTTGCCCCCGACGCGCTGCCGCGCTTCCGCCAGGTGCTGGTTGGCGGGTTTGATCATATAATGATATCCTGCAGCGGCCACGCCGATCAACAACAGGAAGAACACTGCCTTTCTCAAACCACTGGTCATGGTAGCTACTCCCATATCAGGGCGTTCATTGTCTTGCCCGTGGCTGCGCCCGCACCATGCGGACGAATCTAAAACTGGTACACCGAATGCTCCGCCTGGGTCCTGATCTCATCGATGTCCTCCTTCGTGAGATGCACTTCGGGGCTCAGCACGGCCGTCAGCCGGAAGTGCCGGTAGGCGGTACCTTGGACCTTCTTCTCCGCCGATTCGATCAGGGCCACGCTGTCCATCAGAATGGAGTTGCTCAAACGCTCCATGTAAGCGGATACCTGGAGGTCGCTGGGGGCCATCCCTTCGATTTCCATGTGAGTCACCAACAGCTTCTCCGACGAGACCCTCCCATCCGATCTGAGTCCGCCCCGGGCCGCCTGGTACCGGTTCCTCGCCGTCCTGTCGGAAGCCGTCTTCGGAGGTTCCTTTTGAACCAGCCTGAGCTTGGTCAGCGACACACCCGCGGGCAGGTTGTTCGTGAGCGAAGCCAGGACGACGCTCCGGGGGACCGGCTCGATCAGCTCCGCCGTCGTCAAGGCCGTTCGCACCATCTCTTTGCGCTTCGCCTGCAGTTCCTCGAACTGCTTGATCGATTCCTGCATCTTGGCCATCTTCGCGTTCACGAGCGATTCCTCCATACTGAACGCGCGCTGTCGCATCTTGATCCTCAAGAAGGAGCCGGCCAGAGCGGCCATGACGACACAAAACAGGACAAGACACATCAGATTGGCTCTGCGTGACTCGTTGCTTTGAACGTAATCATCCGGTACAAAGTTTATGTTGGCCATCGTGTCTGCTACCTCCGTTCATGGCACCTTTATATGATATCGGCCGCTCCCGTCAGGAGAGACTGAGCCCAAACGCCAGAGCCCAGCTCACCGTACCATTTCTCCGGTCCAGCCCGAACCGGTCCGGATCGCTGACCTCCACGGCCGCCATACAATCGCCCATCTGAGCCTGGACTTCCAACTGCCGGGCGATGGTGCGGTAGATATCCGCTTCCACGGCCAGCCCGGACAGGAAGATCAGGCGTTCGATCTGGACATTCTTATAAAGCATGAGAAACTCGCGTCGGCCCGCCGTCAGTTCCATCACGAGCCTGCCGACGAACTGTTCGTCCTTGAGCTGCCTGGTGCCGACCGGTACAAAGGACGCATACAGCGCATTCTTGTGTCGGCAAATCACCATGTTCGTGCCGTCCGACTGGATGTCGAGCAGCATGACAATGGCATCGAGATCGGTCTTGCGCCGGCCGAAAAACTGGGCGTAACAACCGGCCAGCGCCACCGGCCACACGCCGATGGAGCTGATCGTCAGACCCGCCCGCTCGTAAATCGCCAGATGGTGATCGATCACGGTCCGCTCCGTCGCCAGCACCATGACGTTGTCCTGCTCCGTCGGAACGTACTTGATGAGGGTGTTCTGCTGAATCGGCTCGAAAGGCAGCTTCTGCCTGATCTTGGCGAAGATGGCGTCTTCAATCTTGCCGTCAAATTTCCTGGGCCAGCGGAAGTGATCGATGAAGATGTCACTCGCGGGCAAGGCCGCCACGACCTCTTTGCCTTTGAAGCGTCCATCCGCTACGGCCTGCCGCATGACCTCGATGGCCCAACGCTGCCAGCGCGCCGTTCCCGGCGTGATATCGGGGGGTCGATTGACGTACTGACCGGCAACCAGGCTTGTGTCTTCCGTGCCGTTGGCCAGTTGTGCCAGCTTCAGGCAATCGTTGCCCAGGTCTACGCCAATAACATATGATTGCTTCTTCCCAAATCCAAACATACGAGGCCAACCCACCTATAAACCAACTTCAGCCTGCGTCCTCCGATCCCGCGGATCAGGGGTTATGCTCTCTTGTACCACCCGGTCGAACCCTTCTTTCCGTCAGGTACTTGATCGCGCCGGCCCTTATCTTTCTCCATCCGGCAGTACTATTTCGACAAACCGTCCGGCGCCGATTAAAATATATGAAATGGAATGGGCCGGAACCAAAAACGGGCGGCATTATTCGCTCGCTAAATGGGTCTTTCCTTCTGCCAGAAGGAATTCACTTCCGATAACGTGCAGGAATGTGCCGGCCGGGGGATTTGAAGTGACATCGAGAACCCTATCGAGTTATGTGACCCTGCGCGTGGCCGGCGTTCGTCCCGGGCCGCGAATCGTCGGCATCCCATCCGGATCATCAACGGGTTGTCGGTTGCCTGTGCTTCGCTCCGGCTTAAGCGAGCGGCTCACCTTATTTAACTCTTGGGTCTTTTGGGCTTGGGACCCCGCCGGCTGGGGCGCACCACATCACCGTCCCGAAAGAACGTCTGCTGACGGCGGTTGCCCCGCTGCGTGCTGTGGCGCGGCAGGACCGCGACTACTACTCTCGCCATTCATGCCATGCCGCGAGCCCGACCACTCCCTGCACTCGTCAACACAAAACCCCCTCCCTGATTAGTATGTGTCCCCGGAATTCGCATTTGCTTATGCTCAGGACAGACTCTGAACCACGTCAAATGCGGCTCATCGAGGCCGGGGCCATAAGTGAATTTTCCGCAAAAGGGTGTCGTTGACGTCGGTCAGGCGGTTCTCGCAGTCATAGTAGCAGAACAGGCCGTCATAGGTGAGATTGCCGTTGTCGTCGCAGGTGTAGCTGGCGCCGCCGACAGAGGTGTGTTTATGACTCGAGGTCGAGACGGTTCGCTATTCCNNCGCAGTTCCCGTGGAGCTAACAACGGCTCGCGCCGTATTCCGCCTTGAGCCGACGGCTCATCAGGTCGTCGATAGCCACCGGCACCGGCTTGCCGTTGAAGAGCACTTCATAGACGGCCTGGGTGATCGGCATTTCCACGCCGTACCGCTCCGCCAGGGCCACCACCGATCGGCACGTGGAGATTCCCTCGACCACCGAGTCGGTCGCCCCCTGAGCCTGCTCCAGGGTCTGGCCTTTGCCGATCCTCTCGCCCAGCGAGCGGTTGCGTCCTTTCGGCGAGATGCAGGTCGTGACGAGATCGCCCAGTCCGGTCAGACCCGAGAACGTGTGCTCCTGGGCCCCCATGGCCAGTCCAAGACGCGTGATCTCCGCCAGGCCACGCGCGAGCAGGGCCGCCTTGGCGTTATCGCCGGCCCCGACGCCGTCGATGATCCCGGCGGCGATGGCAATCACGTTCTTCATCGCCCCGGCCAATTCCACGCCGATCAGATCGGTATTCGTGTAGACGCGCAGCCAAGGACAGGTGAACGTCTGCTGGATCCTCTGGGCGAGGGCGTTGTCCTCGGCCGCCGCGCAGGCGGTGGCCGGGAGCTTGCGGGCCAGCTCATCGGCAATCGTCGGCCCGCTCAATGCCGCGACGGCGGTATCCTTCCCGAGCACGTCGGTAAGGATCTGCGTCGGACGCAGCAGCGTGTCGTTCTCGATCCCCTTGGCCACGGAGACAATCGGCACGTCCGCCGGAGCGTGCCGGGCCAGGCGGTCCCAGACCCCGCGCATGTATTGGCAGGGAACGGCCGAAACAATCAGCTCGGCGCCCGCCAGCGCACGGTCATCCCGGGCCTCGAACACGAGCGAATCGGGCAACCGGTAGCCCGGCAGAAAGCGCTTGTTCTCATGGTCTCGCTCGATCTGGGCCAATTGCTCCGCATCATGGCCCCACATGCGTGTGGCCACTCTCTTCTCACAGAGAAGGATCGATAGTACCGTTCCCATCCCTCCATCACCGATGATTGCGACCTTCCCAAATCCGCTAGGCTGCATGGCCACCTCAAGTAGTTCTCAGTAAAAGCGCGTTTTGCGTCCTGCTCCCGCCGGAGTCCACAATCCGAGACCGGGAGCACCGACTCGTATCCATGTGCATTAGAACCCTGAGCCGGAGGGATGTCAATTTCGGCCTCGCACGCACCCTGGGTGCACGTCATGTTTGTAGGTAGATT
>JABAOC010005984.1_pt3 | contig 18819 bp, 19 predicted proteins | sample 7062161 | NCBI WGS metagenome assembly JABAOC01 (sample SAMN14538625, study PRJNA623070) | marine sediment metagenome | biome: marine biome [ENVO:00000428]; feature: marine pelagic biome [ENVO:01000023]; material: deep marine sediment [ENVO:00002113] | place: India: Gulf of Khambhat ... | reverse complement strand
TGTTTATACCGGGAATATTCCGGGCCAGGATGGTGAAAAGACATTTTGCCCGTCTTGCGGTAAAGAAATAATCAGCAGATCAGGTTATTCTATTTCAAATATTGAAATTGATGAAGGAAAATGTAAATATTGCGGACATAAGATTTTCGGAATATGGGATTAAAAAACACTCAAGGAGTTATTATCTTCAAGGCAGAGGGCAATATTTGAAATTTCATCGGCAGTTCTCCGATGCTCTCGCCATCCGCCTGGACGAAAACCTTAGCATCCGATGATATTAGGATTTCTTTGGCCTGGTAATATTTGACATCCTGGAAGAAGAGATGTGTATCGGTCATCACTCCGGTAATATACTTTATAAAGTCCCTGGTCTTACCTTTTAAAAACAAACAAACATCCAAGAGCCCGTCGTCGATTTCTGCTTTACTGGTAATTGTATAGTGTCCCGCATAATTACGTGCATTGCCTATGACGACAAAATAACCTTCAGTCTTTATTTTACTGTCAATTACTAATTTTAAGCGCGCAGGTTTATAAGTAAAAAGTGTCTTGATTCCAGTAATTTTATAAGCAATATCTTTAAGCATTTTTTTAACTTCCGGATTAAGGTCTTGAATTACTTGAGCATCAAATCCGACGCCAGACATAAGAACAAATCTTTTATTTCCTGCCCGGCCTAAATCTATCTTTCTTATCTTTTTATTGGCTATGACCCGGCAAGCTTTTTTAGGGGATAAAGGCAATCGCATCTGTAGAGAAAATACATTTGCTGTCCCAGCCGGTATAATTCCAAGAAAGACAGGACTATCGTTCATGCCATTGATTACTTCATATATAGTCCCATCACCTCCTACGGCGACAACTCCTTTTGCTCCATTTTTTATTGCCCTGCCGGCCAAGATTTTTGCATGACCTGGTTGTTCAGTTGTTAAAAAATCAAGATGGTAAAGATGTGAGAGCTCTTCTTTGATTAGGTCAATGTATTCTCGGCCCTTTCTGTATCCGGCCATAGGGTTGATTATAATGCTGATTTTATCTTTTGGCATATTAAATCAGATGAATAGAATTTCTGTGTAATATTAGAACCTTTGATAGAAGAAATTATAGCATATTGATATTGCTTATATTAGCCGGGCATGAGTTATTGGCTATTGAGATAAGGAAGCCCCGTATATCAGTAAAATGGCTTCTTGACGTATATTAATTGCTCATTTAGTATTACAAGGCGCAGGAAGGTGTAAAATGTTTGATTCATTATCTGAAAAACTTCAAGATGTATTTAAAAGATTAAAAGGTAAAGGTAGATTAAGCGAAAAAGATGTAGAACTTGCCTTGAAAGAAGTTCGCCTGGCTTTATTGGAAGCCGACGTTAATTTCAAGGTTGTTAAAGATTTTATTGAACAGATTAAGACCAGAGCAATCGGCAAGGAAGTCCTGGAAAGCCTTACTCCGGCCCAGACTGTAATTAAAATAGTCAATGAAGAATTGACCGATTTAATGGGCTCAACAAAAAGCAGTTTATCTATGGCTTCAAACCCACCAACTGTAATTATGCTAATAGGATTACAGGGTTCGGGAAAGACTACAGCTACAGTCAAGTTGGCCCATTATTTTCGGAAAAAAGGGCAGACTCCTTTATTGGTTGCAGCTGATACATATCGTCCGGCAGCTATAGATCAATTAGTTTCATTGGGCAAAGAGATTGATATTAATGTCTATACTGAAAAACCTGATAATTCGCCTGTCGATATTAGTCTCAATGGAATAAAAGAAGCTACTGAAACCGGAGCTAACCTGGTTGTTGTCGATACAGCTGGCAGGCTCCATATAGATCAGGAGATGATGGATGAGCTAACCGAGATAAAGAAAGCAATAAAGCCTCATCATATTCTACTTGTGGTTGATGCTATGACCGGACAGGAAGCGGTGAATGTAGCCAACTCCTTCTTAGGCCAGGTAGGTTTTGATGGTATTTTAATGACCAAGCTTGATGGAGATGCCCGTGGTGGAGCAGCTCTATCTATTAAAGCGGTTACTGGTAAACCTATAAAATATGTTAGCCTGGGAGAAAAGATAGATCAGCTTGATCTGTTCTATCCCGACCGAATGGCTTCACGGATATTGGGTATGGGCGATGTCTTAACCCTAATCGAAAAAACCCAGGAAGTAGTCGATGCCGAAAAAGCGGAGCAATTACAAAAGAAACTGCTTAAACAGACTTTTAATCTGGAAGATTTTCTGGACCAGCTTGAAAGTATTCAGAAAATGGGCCCTATAAGCCAGATTTTAAAAATGATTCCGGGCATGCCTGGGATGCCTAAACTTAAGAACTTGGAAGTTTCAGATGCAGAACTAAAAAAGATTAAAGCAATTATTCAATCAATGACAATAGATGAGCGCCGGAACCCAAAAATTATTAGCGGTAGCCGAAAATCAAGAATAGCTGATGGAAGCGGAACAGATATCCAAAGTGTAAATATGTTATTGAATCAATTTAAGCAAGCTCAAAAAATGATGAAACAGTTATCTAAATTTAAAGATAAATTGGGTTTTGATATCTAACTTGAATTATAAAGATAAAAACAATATCATATACTTTGTGTTTTTTAATTAATGATAGTCTTTTANNTAATCTAATGGAAAAACAAATGAAGACTAATTCTATTGGAGGTGACAATATTAATTGGCAGTTTGTATAAGACTAAGTAGGAAGGGTGTCAAAAAGAAGCCGTATTACAGAGTAATGGTTGCTGATAAGCGCTTTTCTAGGGATGGCCGATTTATTGAGATCATTGGCCACTATGATCCCAGGCAGGAACCATCTCTGATAGAGATAGATGAAGAAAAAGCTCTTTACTGGTTAGCCCGTGGAGCTCAGCCTTCAAACACAGTTGAAAATCTATTTCAAATAACAGGTATTCGAGAAAAGTTCGAAAAGAACAAAGACAAAATCTTGCAGGAGGTGTAGTTGTGAAAGAGCTGTTAGAAACAATTTCAAAAGCTCTGGTTGACAACCCCGATGAAGTAAAAGTTGAAGTAGTTGAGGGTGAAAAATCAATTATTCTTCAACTTTTTGTACATCCAGACGATGTTGGTAAGGTAATCGGGAAGCAAGGCCGAATCGCTAAAGCCCTTAGAACTGTAATAAAAGCCTCAGCAACTAAGGAAGGCAAGAAGGCAATAGTTGAAATAATTGATTAAGCCTAAAGAGGAGAAGTAAAAAACTACATCTCCTCATTTTATATGCCTGAAAAGAATTATTTATATGTAGCTGAAATAATTAAGCCGAAAGGTTTAAATGGCTTAGTTGTAGTACGCTTGCTAACCGATTTTCCTCAGAACCTTAAACCTGAGAAGACACTTTATTTATTTCCACCGGTTTCTGATCATGCATCTCTGACCATAAAAGATATAAAAATAAAAGGAGAATATGCTGAAATATTATTTAAGGAAATAGATGGTATTGATAAATCGGAAGAATTACGGGGAAGATTACTGGGAATAAAATTTAGTGAAGCTGAAAGTCTGGCTGATAATACTTATTGGGAACATCAAATAATTGGCCTGAAAGTGATTACTTCAACAGGAAGGAAAATTGGCTCTGTATCTGAGATATTAAAAACTGGCGGAAATGATGTGTATCTGGTTAAGGGGCCAGGGGGTAAGGAGAGCTTGATCCCGGCAATAAAGGATATAATTATTAAAATAGATTTAAGTAAAGGGCATATGATTATTGAGCCAATGGATGGCTTATTGGAGGAAGAATAATTTTGAAAATAGATATCGTCTCGATTTTTCCTCAAATATTTAATAACTTTTTAAAAGAAGGCATGATTAGAATTGCTACTGAAAAAAAGCTGCTTGAAATAGTTACACATGATCTTAGAGACTATACTTTAGATAAACACAAACAGGTAGATGATGAGCCATATGGTGGAGGCCCGGGTATGGTCATGAAGGTTGAACCATTTTTCCGGGCTGTAACCTCGATACTAGATTGTTCTGCCTCGGAGATTAGCCAAAAGGGACAAGTAATTTTATTTTCTCCCCGAGGTAATCTTTTGGATATGGAAACCTTAAAAGCATTATCAAGGCAAGAACGATTATTATTGCTTTGTGGCCGATATGAGGGTGTTGATGAAAGAGTAGCTGAAAACATTGCCACCATGGAAATTTCCATAGGAGACTACGTACTTTCCGGCGGCGAGGTTCCAGCAATGGCTCTGATTGAAGGTGTGGTCAGGCTGATACCCGATGTTTTAGGAGATGGGGCGTCGGCCAAGCAAGATTCATTTTCAAACGGTTTGCTTGAATACCCTCAATATACCCGCCCAGCCGAATATAAGGGATGGAAAGTTCCGGATATACTATTAAGCGGCAATCATCAAGAGATCGCAGACTGGCGTAATAAGAAAGCCTATAAAAGAACCAAAGAACAAAGACCTGACCTGATCTCTGAAGAATAAAAAAACATCCTTAATTTAAGATTTTTTTGATTAGTTTAAATTGATTTAGCTATTCACTGATTAAAATTAATAAATTAATTAAATGATTGTCTAAAAATCATATTAGGCATAGATTCAGTTATTACACTTGCATAAAAGATTTTCACCATTAAATTAATATGTTATAATTGCCAATTGTGATTTTTATGTGGAGGTCTTCACTTTGACCCAGATTGATTTAGTAGAACAAGAAAACAAGAGAAATGATATCCCACCTTTTAAACCCGGTGATACTATCGAAGTATCCTATAAAGTAATCGAAGGTGGGCGTGAAAGAATTCAGGTCTTTAAAGGTATTGTCATAAGCATTAAAAGCAAAGGAATAAGCAGGACAGTTACAGTAAGAAAAATCTCCTTTGGGATAGGAGTAGAAAAGATTTTTCCCATGTATTCACCAAAGGTTGATAAAATTGAAGTAAAAAGACAAGGTAAAGTTCGTCGCTCAAAATTGTATTATTTAAGGAAAAGAATTGGAAAGAGAGCCCGGGTTAAAGAAAGAAGAACATAGTAGTTTTTCTGGAATGAAAAAATCTATTGATGAGCTTGAAAAACCAGAACCATCAAGAAATAACAATGTAAACCAGGAATCGATTTGGGCTTTCTTTAAAGAACTCATAGTTCTTGTCGGTACTGCATTAATTTTAGCCTGGATAATCAAATCCTTTTTAATTCAACCGTTCTATATTCCTTCGAGTTCTATGGAAAAGACATTAATGCCTAATGATAGGGTATTAGTCAATAAAGTCGTCTATCTTCTTCGTCCCCCAAAACGCCAGGAGATTATAGTTTTTAATTCCCCGCATGAACAAAGCAAGGATTTAATCAAAAGAATTATTGGTATCGGGGGAGATGAGTTAGAAATCAAGGGCGGTGTCGTCCATATCAATGGAAATAAAGTTATTGAAGATTATATAAACAAAGAGGGTAATGAACAAAATTATGGCCCAATTAAAATTCCTAAAGGTAGTTTATTTGTCATGGGGGATAATCGTCCATACAGTCAGGACAGCCGTATTTTTGGAGTTATTTCCGAAGAAGATATAATTGGTAAATCCTTCATAATCTATTGGCCAATTTCAAGAATATCTTTAATAGGTAAATAAATTATTAAGAAATTGAACTATTTTGAAGAGAGGTTAGCCAAGGAAGGTTTTCGCTTTATTGCTGGTGTTGATGAAGCTGGCAGGGGATGTTTAGCCGGTCCATTAGTTTCAGCAGCAGTAATTCTTTACCTTGATTGTATTCCCGAAGGTATTCGAGATAGCAAAAAACTTTCGCCAAAAGTCCGTGAAACACTTTTTAATAAGATCTGTGACCAGAGCCTTACTTACCATATAACATTAATAGAACCTTCTGAAATCGATAGAATCGGACTGCAAAAGGCAAACCTGGAATCATTTCACCTGGCTATTCAAGGATTGAAGAGAGTGCCGGATTTTATTCTAAGTGACTGGTATAAAGTCGATAGTTTTGATTGTCCCAGCTTGTCATTTAAAAAAGGTGAACAAAAATCAATTAACATAGCAGCTGCTTCAATTTTGGCCAAGGTATACAGGGATCGAATTATGGCTGAATTTGATGTTAATTATCCAGGATATGGATTTGCTGCCCATAAAGGTTACGGGACTAGTGAACACCGGGCTGCTTTAACTAAAAAAGGGCCATCACCAATACACAGACTTTCATTTTCTGGTGTTTGTGAAAATAAAAGATTATTTAATGAAAGATTTTAGTTATTTTTCTATTCATATAGTAAATATTTCCTATAGAAATAGGAAAATTGGGGGATAGACAAAGAAGACTTTTTCAAATATAAATTATTTTAGACAAGAGCTTGAAATAGATTTGATTTGAGGGGAAAAAGAGGCTTCATGAGAAGCCTCTTTTTTATATTATAATTATTTGGGGATAAAAGGATTAATTGTCTTAAATTTAATTTCTTTTAAAAGTTTAAGGCTATATATTAATTCAGTTATAATACATTAGACTTTTAAACAAGCGGTAAATTATGGCCAAGAATAACCTTAATAATAATATCATAACAACTAAAGATATTATCAAAATCTATTATAAAGGGAAGCTTGAAATTAGGGCTCTAAATGGGGTTTCAATTGAAATTCAAAGAGGAGCGTTTATCTCAATTATGGGAGCATCAGGCTCGGGCAAATCTACCCTTCTCCATATTATTGGTGCTTTAGACAAACCTACTTCAGGAGAGGTCTTTCTTGAAGGAAAAAACCTGGCTATTCTGTCAGATGATGATTTGTCGGATTTCAGAAGGCAGAGGGTAGGGTTTATTTTTCAACAGTTTAATCTTTTACCCACTCTTTCAGCTTTTGAAAATGCTGCACTACCTCTTTTGTTAAATGGAAATACAAATAAAAAAGATATGAAAAGAGTTGAACAGCTATTGAATAAAGTTGGAATCGGGCATCGCTTGCAGCATAAACCTGAAGAACTATCGGGTGGTGAAATACAAAGGGTAGCTATTGCCAGAGCATTAATTATGAAACCGGCAATTATTTTAGCAGATGAACCTACCGGTAACCTTGATTCCAAAACAGAACTTGAAATCCTAAACCTTCTCGAGGCTTGCCATCAGGATTTTAGTCAGACCATAATCATGGTCACCCATGACAAAGATATCTCATCTATCGCTCAAAAGACATTATTTCTAAAGGATGGAAGAATTATCACAGAATGATTTCAATTTTTAAACAGTATAGTTTTCGATATATTAAGGAACGAAAAGTCCGTACAGCCACAACAGTATTTGGCATAACTTTAGGAATAGTTTTAATAATCGCAACTGTTATTGTCAATAGGTCAGCCCTTGCTTCTTATCAGAAACTGGTTTCATCAGCTGCAGGAAAAACGGAGCTGCAAGTCAGGCCACTAGCTGACAGTGGTTTTCAGAAAAAATATTTATTGGACGTCTTGGAAGTAAAAGGGGTGAAAGGCGCCTACCCGTTGGTGATTGGGAATTCCCTGGTATCAAAAGGAGAGAAGAAGCTAGATATGATCATGATATATGCGGTTGATGAAAGGATAGACCAAGAGATTAGAGACTACGACTTAAGCAAAGGCAGGTTTATCAGTGGAGAAGAAAAGGAAGTCGTTCTAACTGAGCAGTATGCAAAAATTAATAAATTTAAATTAGGCGACGAGGTGAACATATTAACCAAAAAAAGCTTTGTGCCGTTTAAGATAGTTGGATTGATGTCAGATAAAGGAGCTGGAAATACTAATAACGGTAAGTTTGCCGTAATCAATATGGATGAGGGTCAAGCAATTTATTCGCGGCAAGGAAGGTATGATCAAATTGACCTGACTATTAAAAAGGGATTTTCTGTTGAAGAAGTAAAGAATTCACTGGAAAAAAAGGTTGGCCAAGAGTTAGATATTGTCAAACCTGCCAGCAGAAGCAAAGACATTGAAGGCAGCATGGACAGTTACAACTTTTTTATCTCTTTGACCGGGGNNTGACCGGTGCCGTCTCTTTCTTGGTCGGCATATTTATAATCTTTAACAATATGGAGATAAGTGTTGAAGAGCGGCGTTTTCATATTGCTATGTTAAGGGCCCTGGGTTTAAGAAGAAAAAGGATTTTAGCTCTGGTTCTTTTTGAAGCCGGTATTTTAGGAGCTTTAGGAGGCTTGTTAGGAATTATTCTTGGATATTGGCTGGCCAAGGGAATGGCTACAGTAGTTGCAGGATTAATCTCTGCATTGTTTAGAATAAATATTACCGAGCTGAAGCTGACTTCTGACACTATTCTGATAGGTTTGATCGGTGGCCCTTTGGTATCCATTTTATCTACACTCGGTCCAGCATATAGAATGTTACAGATTGATCCTCTTGAGGCCTTGGTTCCTATGGAGACTTCATGGGGAAAGAGAAGCAAGATGTCTATTTTATTTGGTTTTATCTCGTTAATATTAGGAAATATAATTCTTCTATCATTTATTTTTGTTGGAACAAGTTATTTTGAAAAATATAGTATAGTCCAGGTAGAAGCTTTTGGAGTCACCGGAATAGCTTTTCTGCTAATCGGTTTGATAATTATCATGCCAAACATGGTTAAGGCTGTTCTAAACAAGCTTGGATCTCGCTTGGTGGTTTTAAGGTTAGCTATAGACAATCTTGTAAGGACACCAGGCCGCACAAGTGCGACTGTAGCTGGAATGATGATAGCTCTTATCATGATGATTATGGTTGCTACTTTATCCTTAAGCACTAAAAGATTGACTAGAGATTGGATTGAAAAAGCAATCGGCTGGGACATGCTTGTTTCTTCGAGTTATCAGGGTACGAAAATGGATGTGCCTCTTGATGAGGAACTGGGAGAAAAGTTACGCAAGATGAAGGAAGTTAAGATAGCTAACGCTTTGCGCTTTACTAAGACTTTATATAAAGGTAAAACANNACTAAGACTTTATATAAAGGTAAAACTGTAAATCTACTGACCTTTGAAATGGAGACTCTATTTGAATTCGGCAAATTCAACATAATGGAGGGCGATATAGATTTATTTGAGAAAAAAATGAAGACCGGCCGTTATGTAGCACTTAATGCTTCAGCAAGCCGGAAGTTAAACTTGGAAAATAATGAAACTATTGAATTTAAGACGCCAAACGGCCCTGCTGAATTTGAAATCGCAGGGATAGTAAATGAAGCTGGAGGAGATGTTGGGGCCATTTATATGGACAGGCCGACTTATAAAAAACTTTGGGGAGATTCCAGGGTGGATGGATATGATGTAGTTTTGAATAAAGGTTATGCTGTTAAGGAAGTTAAAAGAAAGATAGAGAAGAGATTTGGACAGGACTATTATTTAGCAATACGTGAACACGAACAGTTTAAAAAAGAAGTTCTCTCTCTTCTTGACCAATCTTTTACCTTAGCTAACTTGATAGTTTATATTGCCTTGTTTGTTGCGGCAGTCGGCATTATGAATACAGCTTTAATTTCAGCCTGGCAAAGAAAAAGGGAGATTTCTACTATAAGGGCTATCGGAGCAAAAAAGAGGCAAACTTTTTATATACTTTTAAATGAGACCATTGTTATTGGATTTACGGGAACTGCCATCGGTCTATCAATTGGTACATTTATCGGTAAAGTCATGGTTGATGCAAATGCCAGCGTAACAGGAGTAAATTTAGATTTTTATCTTCCATGGACGGCAATAATATTTGGTTTTGCAGTGGCCATGATACTCTCGGTTTTAAGTTCTGTAATCCCTGGGCGGGTCGCAGCTGGAACAAATATTATTGAAGGATTGAGATATGAATAGTAAATCGAATTTAAATATGTTTTATTAATATATATGTTTTTTGCTTAATAAACCTTGTTTTTTTCTTTCTTTAATTCAACAGAAATCTTTCTTAGAAAAATCCCACCTTATCAAAGTCTTTCTTTGATTTCAATTATCCGAAATATTATCTGTTTGCTGAAAATAAAAAATTATTAAAATCTGTAATTTTTGGTCACTGATTCAGTCTTATAAGTAGAAACTGGCAATTAATGACTGGAAGGAGACATTAAAAATGAGGAATTCATTAAGAGAAACAACAAGATTTAAAAATAGGGGGGTGAAGAAAATGAAAACCAGATATTCTTTAAAATTGGCTTTGACCTGTACTTTAGCCACAGTTTTAATATTGGTATTTTCCGGTATTGCTTTTGCTGAATTGGCCGTTGTTGATAAAGATATTCTTAATAATCAATTAACCGAACAAATTATGAGAAATACTGATATGTTAAGCCAAGTTGAAGTTGATGTTGACGGTGATGACAGTCAATTAGGTGATCAGCCTGGTGATGTAAATGATGATGGTGATATGGGTACTCAGGATAATACGGATATTCCTGATGGAGGTAGCGATGGTTCAAGTACTCAGGATATACCAGACGGCGGTGATGACGGTACAAGTACTCAGGATGTTCCAGATGACGGGCAGGATGATAATCCCGATGTTCCTGAAGACAATGATCAGGATGAGCGTGATGAATTACCCTTTACTGGTGGAAATTCACTTTTCTTTTTTGTAGTCGGTTTAATAAGTGTTCTTTTCGGAATAACCGTTTTTGCCGGCTATAAATTAGCTCAAAGCAAAAAGTAATTATTTTCTAGATGGAGAGACTGGTAAAGGCCAGTCTCTCCAATCAGTATTAAGATTTATGATTTTTAAAGCAAAGGAGGAATTAAAATGAAAAAGACAATCTATCTAGGAGTCACCGTTTCAGTACTACTAGTATTAATAGGATTAGGATTTCTCATATATCCTAAAATTACTGACCTCTACTATATGGCAGCCCAAAAAAGATTAGAGGGAATGAAAGGTCAAGCTTGGGCAGAAAACAACCAGAATGATGAATATAATCTGCCAAATGGAACAGTCGGTAAGATTGTAATCTCAAAGATAGGTTTGGAAGCTTATGTCCTAGAAGGAACTGACAAGGGGACATTAAATAAAGGGCCTGGTCATTATGAGGAAACACCGTTACCGGGAGAAGATGGAAATTCTGCGATTGCTGGACATAGAACAATGTATGGACACCCATTCAGGCGCTTGGATAAATTAATCAATGGTGATGAAATCATTATATATAGCCCGACCGGTAAACATATTTATAAGGTAGCAGAAAAGAAAGTTGTTAGCCCTAAAGATCTCAGCGTTATAGGCCAGGGTACAGAGGCAGAGCTTACTCTAACTACGTGTAACCCGGTTGGAAGTGCTCGGCAGCGTTTGGTTATCACAGCTTTGCTAATACAAAGATAAAATAAAATTAAACATTGTTGAATTTTGATAGCAAAATAAAGTAAATTAGTTTTATAAAAGAAGGTTGATAATGAGACATCCTGACAAGCAATTAATCCTAAATGCAAAAAACGGGGATAATTCTGCTTATGAATCTCTATTTGAAAAATATCAATCTGGTATATATAACTTTTCGTATTCAATTTTAGGAAATGCGGAAGATGCCAAAGATATAACTCAGGAAGCATTTATCAAAATCTATGAAGCGCTGCCCAGGCTTGATGAGAATTTTAACTTCTCAGCTTATCTATATAAAACTACCCGCAATTTGTCTATTGATGAGCTGAAAAGGAAGAAAAGGTTTGCTTCTCCTGAGTTAATCGATATTGAAAAGGATTTGAGCATATATTCGGATCCTCAAAGAAGCGCATTATTTGAAGAGCAACAAATTGGAATAAGGAAAGCAGCCATTAAATTATCAGAAGATTACAGGATGGCTCTCTATTTAAAAGAAATACAGGATAAATCCTACGATGAAATCTCATCAATTATGGAAATTCCTAAGAATTCAGTTGGAGTTCTTTTAATGAGGGCCAGGCTAAAACTAAAAGAGGAGTATAGAATGTCTCAAGTTGACGTGGAAAAATTAACTAAAGAATGTAAAAAAATGTTACCCTTGCTTTCCGCATATATTGATAATGAATTATCAGTAGAGAAAAGAAAGAAGGTTGACCGACATTTAAAGGATTGCCCGTTATGCCGGTTAGCCCTAGAAGAGATGACCGAAGCTTCTGAAAGTTACCGTGGCCTCATACCTTTAATACCTCCAATCAACATAAAGAATAATATTCTGTCAAAAGTAAAAGATTTTAATAAAACTACCAGCCTATCAACTGAGAAAACATTAGTTGACAAGAGTATGGAAACAACGCAAAAGATATCATCAGGCGGAGAAAAAGCATCAAAGGGACTTTTGGGAAAATTTGCCGGCCTTTCAGTGGCCAAAAAATCACTTATTATTACCAGTGCTTTAATAGTCTTGCTTGGCCTTGCCGGAGGCAGCTTTTACGGGCTTTGGAATCTGATGAATGTTAGCAAATCAGAGGACAATAAGCAAATGCAGGAAGATTTTCAGGAAGACGAGCAATCACTTGAAGATGATTTCAGAGTAGAAGATGACGAGAATATAATAGATGAACCGGTTGTTGATGATTCAAATAAAATTGAAGAAGCTACTGAACATAAGGCACCTGAAGAAGATAATTCCCAGACAACAACTACAACTAGGCCTCAAACTGAAACTGATCAAACAGATTTAATTAGGCAGGCTATAATCTCCAGAATGAAGCAAGATGGGATTGAACCGGAAGAATTCAATATCACTAATATTAATTACACTGTTAAAATAAGGCTACTGCTTCTGCAATCAATATTGACCCTTATGAAGACAGCCTTACATTTGAACTTGAGAAAATAAATGATCAGTGGGTAGTCATTAATTATGGAACAGGTTAAACACAAGCTGGCCTAGATGAATAACATATAAACAATAAGGGTAATTGGATAATATTTTCTTGTAAGACTATCTCCTAATATGGAATAATAGAAATATAACATTTAAGTATTAAATATTTTTTAGAAAGTAAACTCGGATGATTTTATTTCAAAAAGTAGCAGTTCTTGCAATTTTTATTGGCATTCTTATTTTACTTTTTGCAGGTGCTGTATTAGCAGGTACTGATATTACTGGAATCAATCTCGGGGGGCCAACTCTAGAGACACACGAAGCGCAAAATGAAACTTGCTTGACTAAAAACCCCGGCTATCCAAATAATATTGTTGTTGCTATTAACGATGCCAACGGAGGAGTCCAAGTCGGGCCTAGCCTGGGAATCAATTACAGCATGGACAACGGAGCCAGCTGGGGCCATACTCATATACCTTATTATAGTCCGAGCGGGGCAACCAGCACTGCATTGATGACCTTTGACCCGGCTGTTGCCGCTGACACCCAAGGTAATCTTTACGCTTCCTATATCCAGGATGAGCCATCACTTTATCAACCTCCGGTTGGTGTTTGGATTTCTAAATCTTCTAATCAAGGCCAGAGTTGGGAGGCATCTCCAAATGCTGTAAGGTACTATTCGTCCGGTAACAGATATCTAGATAAATCTTGGTTGGCTGTTGATACTTATTCGAATAGCCCATATACAGACAATATCTATGTTACTTGGCAGGAGGATGATTTAGTCAGCGCTAAATATTCTTGGATTTATTTTGCAAAATCCAGCAGCTCTAATTATCCGACTTTTTCTACACCCATCAAGGTGACAGAAAACAGCCGTCCGACTCCTTACGATAATGCCCCTGTACCGGCTGTTGCTCCAAATGGTGATATCTATATTGCCTGGATGGATTCGGATATTACTAATTCAAGCTGCCCGCCGGGAAAGATTAGATTAAAAAAATCAACTGACGGCGGTGTGACTTTCCAAGCCCCCAGTCCCTGGGTAGGTTCGGCTACAGTTGCCAGTTTTAACAATGCAGTTCAAAAGTTTCCTTTTCCTGGTGGTTTTAAACAGACCAGTTTTCCCTCTATAGCCACAGACCCTACTAATTCCCACAATGTCTATGTGGTTTATGCGGCAGACCCTGATGGAGGTGATGTAGTCCTCAATGGGGGTGGACCTGATAGGGGTGACGTCTATTTTGTGATGTCGACTGATAGTGGTTCTAGCTGGAGCACTCCTAAGAAAATAAGCGATGATACTATGACAGCTGCCCAGTTTCAACCGCAGATTAAAGTGAAACCCAACGGTTATATCGATATAGTCTGGATGGATGGCCGTAATGATAGTTCCCTTCAGGGTTTTGAATTTGATATCTATATGACCACCAGTACCGATGGTGGCATGACCTTTAAACCAAATCAGAAAGTAAGCGATTTAAGATTTGATACAGGACAAGGGGGAACGGGTTGGGTCGGAGAATATTTAGGCTTGGATGTTGATACAACAAATGCTTATATAGCCTGGACAGACACTGGAATTGGCCAAGCCAGGCCATATCCCGCCTTCACTCCTGACCGGGACATCTTCTTTGATATTATGCCCAATCCGACTAATACTCCAACCGGTAATGCTATTGCTACTTCAATCAGGTCATATGCTTCGACTATTACCAGCAACATGGCTACGGTAACAGCTGTTGGAAATACCAGCTTGTCACTCACTTCCGCTACTGTTCATCCGGCACCGGCAGGTTATTCTTTTATTAGCGGGGGAAGTTATTACGGTTATTTTGATTTGACTACCACAGCAACTTTTCAAGGAGATATTACCGTAGATTTTAATTACGATGAAGCAATCGTTGGTTCTAGAGAGGGAGATCTCAGATTCTTTCACTGGAATGGATTAAGCTGGGATGATATTACAACAAATCTAGATACAACTGGAAACACTATTACCGGAAAGGTCAGTTCTTTATCTACTTTTGCTATTGCTTTGCCAAAAATATTGGAACCGAAATCATATTTACCAAATATAACAAAAAAATATTTTGATTGGACGACCCCTTTTATCATTCAGAATCTTGGTTCGGAGGATGCTACCGTAAATGTCAAGTTCTATAAGAAGGGCGACTCTGTCTCAATCTATGAGCAAAACTATAAAGGAATTATACCTGGGTCCAGCGTAGGAATAAATCCAAAAGACATTGGAGCTTTAGGATCTACTTTTCAGGGAAGTGTAGTCGTCTATGCCGACCAAGATGTAGCCTCGATTGTCAATGAGCATTCACCGACTTGTTCTATGGCTTATGAAGGAATAGACCCGGCAGATTCAACCAGGGCAGGCACAGAAATCTATCTTTCTAACATAACTCGTAATTACTTTGGTTGGAATACACCTTTTGTAGTTCAGAATCTTAGTTCATCTGTGGCCACCATAAATGTTGAATTCTATCGTAATGGTGAATCAATTCCGGCATTTGAAGAAACCCATACAGTTTCATCAAACTCCAGCAAAGGCATAAACCCCTCAGCTAAACCACTTGGTACATTTCAAGGAAGTGTAGTTATTAAGAGTTCACAGGAGATATCGGCTATAGTAAATGAGCATTACGGAAAAGATGAAGCAATGAGTTATAACGGGAGTTCATCAGGTTCTACTAATATTTATTTACCGAACATTACCAGAGATTATTTTGGATGGACGACACCCTTTGCTATCCAGAATCCAGGATCATTGCCTTTGACGATAACTGTAGAATATTACCGTAAGGGCATAGTCCCCGCGGTCTATCTGGAAACTCATAACTTATCGGCCAAATCTGGAATAGGAATAAACCCAAAAAATCGGCCCCTTGGTAAATTTCAAGGGTCAGTAATTGTCAAATCTAACGGCCAACCAATAATATCAGTCTGCAACGAACATTCTGTCAATGAGGCAATGGCTTATAGCGGAATAAGCCAGGGGGAAGACAAAAATTTTCTACCAAACATTACCAGGAATTACTTTGGTTGGAATACACCCTTTGTAGTACAAAACCAATACTCTGAAGACGAGCAGGTAGATGTTCATTTTTATAATTCAAGCGGAAGCGAGGTAAAGAATATTAGCGGGGTTAACATTCCCGGCGGCGGTTCGGTTGGTTNNGACCTCGGCAGCTTTAAGGGAAGTGTTGTAATTGAGTCTAACAGCGGGAAGAGATTGATGACAATAGTTAATGAACAACATACCTCTGGCCAGTCCATGGCTTATAATGGATTTTAAGTATATCTTGCCTAATTAACAAGGTTTTTAATATATAAAATTTTGCATTTTTTTACCCAAACATTTAAAATATAAAAAAATTAATAAATACTAAACTGGAGGGGCTTTTTTATGTCCATCGGCAGATATGGCGAAAAGCTAGCCGCAAACCATCTTCTATATAAGGGCTATCGAATACTAAAGAAAAATTACCGCACTAAATTTGGAGAAATCGACCTGATTGCTCAAAACCGCCAAACTTTAGTCTTCTGTGAAGTAAAGACTAGAATCAGTAATTCCTTTGGAGGGCCTCTTGAAGCAGTAAATTATTATAAACAAAAGAAATTGAAGAAGCTAGCCGATTTTTACCTGGCTGCATATGAAATTGATGATCTTGATGTCCGTTTTGATGTCATCGCTGTTGAGATTGATAAAGCCAATAAAAATATAAAGATTGACCATGTTGAAGATGCTTTTTATTAAGATTAAATATTTTTCGGAGAAGATATGCTAGCTAAAGTTAAGAGTGCTACGGTTTATGGGATGGAAGCCTATGAGGTTGAAGTGGAAGTTGATATTTCTGTAGGTTCTCCTTCTTTTACTATTGTTGGCCTACCTGATACTGCTATCCAGGAATCAAAAGAGAGAGTAAGGGCCGGAATTACGAACTCAGAATTTAAGTTTCCGTCGAGAAGAATTACGGTGAACCTAGCTCCAGCCGATATTAGAAAAGAGGGCCCGGCTTTTGATCTGCCGATTGCCATTGCTATTTTGAAAGCTTTTGGATTTATTGAAGTCGATAATCTTGAGGATTATTATTTTATCGGCGAACTCTCTTTAAATGGTCAGGTTAGAAAGGTTAACGGCGCTCTAACTATGGCGCTTNNTCATGGTAAAAAAGCTCTGATTTTAGGCCGTGAAAATGCTTGTGAGGCCGCACTAGTTCAGGGCATAGAGATTGTGGGAGTAGATTCTCTCCTGGAAGCTATAGATTTTATTCTTCAAAAAAGGGAAATAAAACCTGTTTCAATCGACCCGTCTGAACTTTTGAATAATGATGGAAAATACTTTCTTGATTTTTCAGAGATAAAAGGACAGGAACATGTCAAAAGAGCATTAGAAGTATCTGCTGCCGGGGGGCATAACCTCTTAATGATTGGACCTCCGGGATCAGGCAAGACTTTGATGGCTCAATGCTTGCCAACTATCTTGCCCCGCCTTACTGTTGAGGAGGCTATTGAAGTCACAAATATTTATAGTGTAGCTGGTTTAATTGAGGCTGGCTCTTCACTTATTACAAAGCGGCCTTTTAGGGCACCACACCACACGATTTCTACGGCTGGCCTGGTAGGCGGCGGACAGCACCCAAAACCTGGAGAAATTACCCTCAGCCATCAGGGAGTTTTATTTCTTGATGAATTTCCCGAGTTTAGAAGAGATGCATTAGAGGTTCTAAGACAACCACTGGAAGAGAGGAAAATAACCATATCTCGGGCCCACTATAGCCTTACCTATCCGGCTAGTTTTATCTTGGTTGCTTCTATGAACCCTTGCCGTTGCGGTTATTATGGCGACCAAATCAAAGAATGTATTTGTACACCGGCACAAATATATAAGTATAGATCAAAATTGTCGGGCCCTCTCTTAGACAGGATTGATATAAGCGTGGAAGCGCCACGTCTTAATAAAGACCAACTTCTTCGAGTTAAGGATGGTTTAACAAGCAAACAAATTAGAAACAGAGTAGCTGTAGCAATAGGTTTTCAAAGAAAAAGATTTAAGCAAGATAATATAAATTGCAATTCATTAATGTCACCAAAACATATGAAGAAGTATATCTCTTTAAATTCAGGAGAAGAGAGATTTATATCTGATGCAGTTGATAAATTAGGAATTTCAGCCAGATCTTTCGACCGTATCCTGAAAGTCTCAAGGACTATTGCTGACCTTGAAGGTTCAAAAGAAATAAAAGTAAGCCATCTAGCTGAGACTATTCAATATAGAAACCTTGATAGATTGGAGTTTTGAGTATCTTTAAGACTTGAATAGAGACCTTTTTCTTTACTTATCATCAAAGCCAAAAATATCAAACAAACTTATCAGGCTGTTTAAATATATTAAGAAGGATGAGTTCAAAAACTACTGTAATTTGACTGATATTGCTCAAATACTAAATATTAGCACAGAAGATATATATAATTTAAGCCTAGATTTCAACAAAAAATATATTACTGGTCTAAAAAACTTTCTGGTAAAGAAGGATATCAAATACCTGGTTTATTTTGACAAGAACTACCCACGGTTTTTAAAAGAGATTTTTGACCCTCCTCTAGTCCTTTTTTATAAGGGAAATATTGATTTAATTAAAAAACCAAGCTTGGCAATGATCGGGTCAAGAAAAGCATCTACTTACGGACTAAGGATTGCCGGGCAATTTTCGAGACAACTTGCCCAAAAGGGTATAAATATTATTAGCGGTCTAGCTTATGGCATTGACAATCAAGCTCATCTTGGAGCTTTAGAAGTTAATGGCCTGACTACAGCAGTAATAGGAAATGGTATAGATATAATTTATCCTAGTGGAAACTATAAAACTTTGAGAAAGATAACGAAAAAAGGACTTTTGATTTCTGAATACTGGCCTGGAACATTGCCTTTAAAATATCATTTTCCGGCTAGAAATAGAATAATTGCTGGTCTTTCTCAAGCTGTTTTGGTCGTTGAAGCAGCAGAAAAGAGCGGAGCATTGATTACAGTTGATTTTGCACTCGATTACGGTAAGGATGTAATGGCTGTACCTGG
>JABAOC010005045.1_pt6 | contig 18819 bp, 17 predicted proteins | sample 7062161 | NCBI WGS metagenome assembly JABAOC01 (sample SAMN14538625, study PRJNA623070) | marine sediment metagenome | biome: marine biome [ENVO:00000428]; feature: marine pelagic biome [ENVO:01000023]; material: deep marine sediment [ENVO:00002113] | place: India: Gulf of Khambhat ... | reverse complement strand
CGTAGAGCTCCCGCTTGATCATAATACCGAGCCCGCTCCTCGATCCCGATATTCTCAGCGACAGTGATCTCCACACTCTCCACCCGATCTCGATTCCATAAAGATTCAAAAATGGTGTTGGCAAACCGAAAAATCAGCAGGTTCTGGACGGTCTCTTTCCCCAGATAATGATCGATCCGGTAAATCTGATCCTCGGAGAAATAGCGGTGAACCAGCTGGTTTAATCGGCGAGCCGAAGACAGGTCGTGCCCGAACGGTTTTTCGACCACGATTCGTGTCCAGCCTGGTCCTTGCGCTGTCACTTTTTCTCCGATCCCTTCGAGGGCTGCCGGGAAGACGGAGGGAGGAAGAGCGAGGTAAAAAACACGGTTTCCCGGAAGCTGGAGTGTTTTTTCTAACCCCCTGATGCGTTCGAAAAGATCGGTGTATGATTCGGCAGTATCCCCTAATGTTTGATAAAAAAGGCAGGAATCACACCAATCGCTCATCTGGGAGGGAGAAAAACCGACCTTTGCCAACGCCTTTTGAGCGACACTCCGAAAGCCTTTATCACCGATGTCTTTGGTCCCGACACCCAACACATAACAGCGGTCTTTGAGCCCGTTTTGAGAGGTGAGGGAATACAAGGCTGGTAAAAGCTTAAGGGTGCTCAGGCTTCCTGTCCCCCCCAAGATCACAAAAAGATGCCGCTCAACAGGAGAAGATATCATTTTTTTTTCTTTCCCTTGACTCCGTGGGCGCCGAATCTATCCCGGAGAACCGCTAACAGCTTATCCGAAAAATCCTCTTTCTCTCGGGAGCGAAACCGCTGGAGAAGCGACAGAGTAATGACCGGGGCCATCAGGTCTTGTTCCATCGCTTCTTTGACGGTCCACCGCCCTTCTCCCGAGTCGGCCACAAAGGGCTGGATATCCTCGAGTTCAGCATCCTCTTTCAGGGCTTCCGCAGCCAGGTCAAGCAGCCAAGAGCGAACCACGCTTCCGTACCGCCAGATTTCTGCGACTTGTCCGAGGTCCAGGTTGAATTCTTCTTTTCTTTTCATGATCGCGAATCCCTCGGCATAAGCCTGCATCAGTCCGTATTCGATGCCGTTGTGAATCATCTTGACAAAGTGTCCGGCTCCACTGGGCCCGACATGTCCCCATCCCTTATCCGGAGCCGGAGCCAGAATCTCGAACAGGGGACAAAGACGATCGACAACCTCTTTTTCCCCTCCGATCATCAGGCTGTACCCTTCGGTCAATCCCCAGATGCCTCCGCTCGTCCCGACATCGACATAGTGAAGTCCTTTTTCCCTCATCATACCGGCCCGGCGGAGGGTATCTTTATAGTAGGAGTTCCCGCCGTCGATCACAATATCCCCTCTGTCCAACAGAGGAATTAGGGCCTCGAGAGCCTGGTCGACAGGATCTCCAGCCGGAATCATCAGCCAGACCGCCCTGGGCTGGGACAGATAGGAGATCATCTCTTCCAGAGAATAGGATCCGACGAGCCCCTTCTCGACGGACCTCTCTACGCTTTCCTTATGCCTGGCATAACCGATGATTCTATGCCCCCCCTTGATCAGACGTTCAGCCATTTTGCCGCCCATGCGGCCGAGTCCGACAATCGCTAGTTCCATTTTTAATCCTCCTCAAGCTGATGACATATGAATGACATCGAAATCACTCTCTTTAGTTCTCCCCCATTCAAGGAAGGGCCTTGGTCAACCTTGCGATCTGATCCAAACCGCTGAGAGCGTCTTTTCCCAGGTTCACTCTGATGACCCTCCGGCCTTTTTTTTGCAGGGCCTTGTAATCCCCGAGCGCCTGGGCTCTGATCAAAGTTCCAAAAGAGTAATCTGTTTCCGGTATGGACACATCGGCGCTGGGCTCATCCAGAATCTGCAAGAACAGTCCCCTATTCGGCCCTCCTTTATGCAGCTGGCCCGTTGAATGCAGGAAGCGCGGCCCATATCCCAAGGTGGTGGCGCACATTGTCTGGCGCAAAAGCTCCGACCTCAGATCCTGGAGGGCTGCTGTCATCTTAGATGAGGAAGGCAGATAGGCCTGAAGAGCGATGTAATCCTGGTGATGGGTCTGATCGATCCATGCTCTTAAAGCCTTTCCCAACTTCTCGGGTTCCTCTATGGATAGAGCATCTTCAGGACTTTCTGTCTCTTTCCTGACCTCTTCCTTCCTCTCCATCACTTCCCGGGCAAAATCCTTGGCCAGCTGGACGTCCGGTTGGTTGAAGGGATGGATTCCCAGGACAGCCCCAGCCGAGGCTACGGCCATCTCCCACCGGAAGATTTCATTTCCGAGATCGAGTTTCTCTTTCAGAAGAATCCGCACTGTAGGATGACCAGACTTTTCGAGCACTGATGACTGTTCCTCGAGGTCTTTTGTATCGTCCTCTTCGACGGCAAGACAGACAAAAAACCGATCTCGGCCGTAAAAATCTGGGGAGATTGGAGGCTCATCGACAACCGGAAGGATTCCCGTACCGTCTTTACCCGTGCTCTCGGCGATGAGCTGTTCTATCCAATCCGGAAACTTCCGTAGGGACGTCGAGGTCAAAAACGTCAGCTTATCTCTTTTTTGCGCCAGCTCTCCCAGCGTCGCTCCCAAGATGAGTCCGGATGCTTCCTCCTCAGGAACACAGAAAGCGTTGTTCTCAACAGCCATCCACCCTCTGTCGAGCAGCCGGTGGACATCCAATCCGATCAAAGCTCCGGGCACAAGGCCAAAATCCGTGAACGCCGAATAACGCCCGCCCACGTCAGAAGCGGCTCGGAAGACCCTCCGGAAATTCCTCTCCTCAGCCAACTTCTGGAGAGGAGATTCCGAATCTGTGATGGCCACGAAATGATCCCCAGCGGCTTCCGTCTTTGCGTCCACCCGGTTCCAGAAATAACGGAAAAGGGACAGGGTTTCGAGAGTCGTTCCGGACTTGCTGGAGACGAGAAAAAGTGTCTGATTTAATCTGATTTTTTCTTCAACGGTACGGACAGCCTCCGGATGGGTGCTGTCGAGGACGAGAAGTTCGGGATAACCGGATGCATTTCTGAATGTCTTTTGGAAGACCTCTGGGGCTAAGCTCGAGCCGCCCATTCCCAGAAGCACGACGTGAGTTTTGCCTTCCCGTTTGATCTGATCGGCAAAGGAAACAAAATCATCCAGCCTCTCATGCATCACTTCGGGAAGCACCAACCAGCCCAAACGGTCAGAGATCTCAGGCTTTGGGTCGGCAAACCAGAGGGTATGATCCTTCGCCCAGAGCCGACGTGAAAAATGTTGTTTCTTCCAGGTTTTCAACCGGTTCTCGACCTTCGACAAATCATCTCCTAAAGCAAGCAACTGGGTTTGCTTAAAACCGCGGATGAGTGTCTGGCGCTTTCCTTTCAGAGTCTCTATCAGGGAGTCAAAAGACTCCGCAAAAGCTATCACGCCATCTTTCTGGAGCTGTTCAGAAATTTTATCTAAATCAATTCCCATAGACCTAAGTTTACTGAGTAAAGCCTCCGCTTCCTCCATCCCCCTCTCGAGTGAGGGTTGGACCTGTCCATGGTCCCGAAAAGCGTTGAGAGTCGCCGGTGACATAGTGTTGACCGTCTCCGGTCCGATAAGCTCTTCCACGTACATCACATCGGAGTAGGCCGGGTTTTTCGTTCCAGTGCTGGCCCACAAAGGACGCTGGACTCTGGCCCCTTTTTCCTCGAGGCGTTCCCAGCGATCTCCGCTGAAGATTTGTCTGAAACGCCTGTACGCCAGTTTGGCGTTGGCGACAGCGGTCTGTCCGCGCAGGTTCAAGGCCTGCTCTGTCCCCAGCTCTTCAAGGGTTTTATCCACGGCCCTGTCTACACGACTGATAAAGAACGAAGCCACAGAGGCAACTTTCTGGGGTGATAGACACCTCTCCAATCCTCTCAGGTAAGCGTGCGCCACTGCCTCGTAGTGGGCGAGAGAGAACATCAGGGTGACGTTGACGTTGATCCCTTCTGCGATCAGAGTCTCGATAACCGGAACTCCCTCTGGTGTGGCCGGTACTTTGATCATGAGGTTGGGACGGTCCAGCTCCTTCCACAGGCGTCGGGCCTCTGTGATGCTTTCCTGTGTCTCGTGAGCAAGGTCGGGTGACAGCTCTAAACAGACAAAACCGTCGGCACCGCCTGTGTCGTCATAGATTTCGTGTAAGATATCAGAGGCCATCCGGATATCCTCGAGAGCTAATCTCTCGTACAGGTCCCGAGGTTCCGCATGGATATCAGCTTGGATGATATTCCTGAGAGTCTGATCATAATCCGCGCTTCCGGCGATGGCTTTCTGGAAGATGGTGGGATTGCTGGTCACGCCCCGCAACCCGTCTTCCTTGACCAAACGCTCCAGCTCTCCTCCGGTGATCAAACTGTGCCGGATGTAATCCAACCAGAACGATTGTCTTTGTTCTTGTAAGGCTTTGAGGGAGTTCATTCGCTCAATCCTTTTTATGTTGAGATTTCTTATTCATCAGTATAAGGAGACATTTATTTCTCCTCTTGACGCTTTTCTCTAATTTACTCGATCATCTGTCTGGCCAAGGCTGCGGCACCGATAATCCCGGCTTTATCACCAAGGCTGGCCCTTTTTATCTTAAGTTTTTCCGAGGCCGTTCTCAGGGCTCTTTTTTTCACGATCGTCTCCACCCCCTCGATCAGCTCGGGAAGGCCATCGACAACTCCGCCGCCCAGAATCAACAGACAGGGATTAAACGCATTCACCATGCTCACCAGACCTGCTCCGAGGTAATGCGTTGTCTCTCTAACCAGTTGGAAAGCCAGGGGATCACCTTCATGGAAAGCCTGGCTGACAACGGCCGCCGTTATTTTCTCGACATCCCCAGCTAAAGAAACCAACCCCTTCCCAGCCTCAGGATCATCCTGGACGGCTTCTTGGGCTCGTTCGGCGATGGCCCATCCTCCCGCGTAAGCCTCCAAACAACCACGATTAGGGCAATGGCAGTCCCGGCCGTCGACGATGAGGGTGGAATGGCCGATTTCTCCGGCCGTGTTGCGGCACCCCTCTAGCATACGACCACCGCTGACAACACCACCACCGATCCCCGTGCCGACAAAGACGACGATCAGGTCATCCGCTCCCTTCCCAGCCCCATAGTGCCATTCACCCCAGGAGGCAGCCCGCACATCGTTGGTGATGTAAACAGGAACTTTTAAAACTTTCTCGAGCCGGCCTCGCAGAGGGACATTGCTCCATTCGAGGTTGGGAGATGAACGGACAACTCCAGACCGATCCACCTGAGCGGCAATCCCGACTCCCACGGCTTTGGCCTCTCGACTGCTCCGATCGAGACAGATGTTCACGCCGGAGACGATATCATCGATGATCTTACCGACTCCCCTCTCCGGTTGGGTCTGATGACGGTGGGAGCTCAGGATGTTCCCGGAGACATCGACCAGAGCGGTTTCAACTTTGGTCCCCCCCAAGTCGACGCCCATGGTTAAAATGTCATCGGTCTTTTCACCCATCTTTAAATATTCCTCATGTTCCCCACCCAACATGCTTCCAGGAAAAGTCAAGCCTTTAACTTATCCCTCAAGGTGTTTATCCTTTCTTGGATGTCGTCAGAACGGATCAGATAGGATCCGGAGACAAACATGTTCGCACCAGCCTCATCGACCATCTCGATCGTATCCGGCTTGATACCGCCATCGACTTCTATGTCCAGATCTGGTCTTGAGTCTCGTAGGGTCCTGATTTTTTCCATCATCTCGGGCAGGAAAGGACTTCCGTAAAATCCCGGGTGTACGGTCATGACCAATACCTGGTCGAGCTCGGGAAGATAGTCCCGGATGGAGTCGATCTCTGTCTCTGGATTCAAGGCAAAGGCCGCTTTCTTCTGTCTGCTTTTGATGGATTCAATGAATTTTCGAGGATTCGACGTTGCTTCGATGTGGACGATGATCGTCTCGACCTTCTTGTGATGCCGGTCGATCCACTCACCTGGGTCTTCGATCATCAGATGGGCCTCAAATGTGTACTTCTCGGCTGGCACCTCGAAGTCAAAATCGAGGGAATGGTTGGGCACGAATTTGCCATCCATCACATCGAGCTGAAGAAGAGAAGCACGGGTTCCGATCTTAGTTAGGATGTCGTCCAATTCCTGTTGTGTCTTGGCTATCACGGCCGGGACGATGATTTTGTTCATGTTTTCCTTTCGTAAGCAGAGATTTTCTTGAGGCGTCGTTTATGTCTTTGCTCTCCGCTGAACGGAGTTTCCAGCCAGACGGAGATTATCTTCTGGATCTTGGTAAACGGAAAAAACCGTCCTCTTAAACCCAGGACGTTGGTATCGTTATCCACCCTGGACATCCTGGCCGAGTAGGCGTCATAAGCCGCCACAGCCCTTATGCCTTTGACCTTATTGGCGGCAATGACCATACCGGTTCCCGTGCCGCAGATCAAAATCCCTCTATGGTTCTTGTTCCGGGCCACCCTCCGCCCGACTTTGATGGCAAAATCCGGATAATCGACAGCTGCGGTCGAATAGGTCCCCAAATCCTCAAAATCGATCTTCTTTTTCTGCAAATACTTTTTTATCATTTCTTTGACCCTCTGACCTGCATGGTCTGAGGCAATGTAAATCTTCATTCTTATAAAGCCTTCTCTATCCTAAAATTACTATGAGAATACGGGATTAGGGAGCAATTCTTACTAATTATATAGTATATATGTAAGAACCACTTTATTCAACTTCACTCTGATTCAAACCGGTAGATGAATCCCTCAAAACGCGGCCTGGCGAAGTTCCTGAGGAACTTAGTGAGGACCTCCAGGAAAGCTGTTTTGCTCTTTTTTAGGTTCTGGGCAAGGACCTCGACGGGAGTCGGTTTTTCGCTGACTCCGTTGGCATAATCCACTCCAAAACCAAGAAGAGCATACGGAATCTCCAATTCCCCAGCCAGAACCGCTTCCGGTCCTGCCGTTTGACTGACAAAGGTCGCAAATTCTTGAAGCATTTTTATTTCGGGCTGGGAATTGAAGCGAGGTCCGTTCGCATGAGCGTAAACAGCATCGGTGAGAGGATTCTCGACGGCTGCGATCAGCTGTGACCTCAATTCACCCGAAAACGGCCTGTCAAAGATATAATGCCCTCTTAATCTGTGCCCTTCCTCATCGTACACGGTACAGATCTCCCCGTTCGGCAGTCTGTTCTCCGGGAAATACAGATCTTCAAAAACAGCAAGCTTGGCAAGAGGAAGGGAAGGATTTAAAACTCCGCACACCGTCGTCCCCACGACCGCCTGGGTGTCTAATTCTTTGAGAGCCAGAAGATTAGCCCGATGATTGATCATGTTGGGAAGTTTCGTGTGCCCTTCACCATGGCGAGAGATGTGGGCGAGCTCAAGATTATCGAACACTCCTCTTCTGACTAAGGCTTCTCCGTATTTCGTGGAGACCTCGATGTCTTTTCCTTGTTCGAGTCCCGAAAATGCGTAGAATCCAGTTCCCGAGATGATAGCCACATCAATCATCGACTGCCTCCCCTCACAGAAGTTTTGCTCTTCAGGTCTTCTTTTCTTTAGGTGTGTCTCAAGGCATTCAAGCTATAGCAAAGGAAACATATTATGTCAAATAACCAAGGTATTTTTTTACTGAGGAGAGTGATGTTTTCAGCTTTCTTACCGGCCTCCACAGGCCATCTGGATATTGAGGTTTTTTTAAGGGCTGCTGTTGGCTGGAACACTGCTGAATTCGACAAACCTGACCGTCTCCAAAACCCGCCAGTGAAAACCGGTGTAGAGATGGATGAGGCTGTCACCCCCGATGTAGATTCCTCCAGCTGCATCCAGGTTACCGTATTCCCTCTCGCAGGAAAACTGTCTCGATTTGATTCTATGAAGCTCAGGAATTTTTCCCGGAGAGATGATGATATCATCGGGGACCAGAACTTCATAAAGGTCAGCCAGGTCTTTCCCGTTCTGTATCGGAGCTGCGGCAGCCGTGTTTTCTGTGGCAACCATATATAATCTAGTCATGCTGGGAGTATCGTCTGGCTCATCCGGTTCGATAAAGTTGATGTTCTGGTAGCTGGGATCGCGCTTTGATTTTGATTTGAGACTGCCGTAGTTCCAGGTGACCGTTTTTTCTTCAAAGCCCTGGATGATATCCTCCGACTTGGAAACATAAAAATCCAATCGTCCCTTCGGCTTTTTCTTGACTTCACGCCAGACAGCACAGAGGAATTTGCCGTTCGAAAGCTTTCCAAAGGCAACAGCGCCGGCTTTAATCATATTCTGACGGTCGATTTCACAGTCCAGGAGTAACGGATTCACCGGATCGTTCACATCGAGAAAAATAATCTTTGATTTCTTTTTCTTTTTATTCTCCAAGGGAACAGCCAGCAAGTCTCCCGAGCGACTGATCCCGCCTGCGTGCCAGCGATCCTTATCAAGGGGAATCGTCTTGACAATCTTATCGTTCTGAGGAGGATGGAGTGATTGGGATAGGTTGGAGCCCCAGGCTCCTTTGGCTTTCCGCGAGCCCATCCGGATGACGAAAAGATGGGAAACAGGCTCGGTCACATCCCCTCCTGAAATCACCATGAATTTTCCCTTTCGGAGCCGCTGCATTCCCTGGAAATGGTTTCTGGCTTCGTTGACGCCTGCGGCGTTGACATGTGTGTAGCGGAGTCTGCGTTTTTTCACGAAAAGATCGCCATCATGGGCAGCAAGATTAGCGCCCTGCCTCAAAATCCGCATGAATTCCGCCTCTACATCCTTAACCTTGGGGTTTGTCGTTATTCTAGGCATCTTGGCTGATTTCTTCAGATTGGGTGTGCCGTAGGCATTTTGTTTTTTCGGCATCGAGTTCCTCCTTGTGACTTATAAAGTTGAATAACCTGGTCGATTTCCCTTTAGGGGACAAGTCTTTCCACTGCGGCCATCTCGGCGCGTGATTTATCCAGGTCAATCAATAGGATAGAATAAAATTCCAATGCAGCCCGGCAGAGATGAGGTACTCACTCTGTCCGTCGATTCTCAGCCACTCAAGCTCGACATGAAGGCCCGGCCCATAGATCGAGGTCAAAGCGAGCCCTGCCGATATCCCGAACCCGATATCATCGATTTCAGCGCCACCCAAAGGTTCTAGTGTATCTCCGCTGCGAAAGTGCAGTCTGGGGGCCGCCCATAGTGTTATGTTGCTCTGCGGCGGCGGCAGAATCACCGCCAAGCCAAGCGCAACCGGGATATTCCACTGTTTAACTTCGCTGATTTTGGTGTACCCGATAGCTCCCTTGAGCTGTATGATGGGCTTCCAGGGAAATGATGTCGGAGGCTTGAGGTCATAGCCCAACGCAGCACCGGCAGTTAATCCATCTTGTGCCTGATGGTCATTCGATAACAAAGCACCGACGCCCCCCATAAGGCTGAACCGCCCTGGATTCCACACGGCGCTACCCGCGAATCCTTTAAAATCACCAACATCATGATTGAAAAAGCCGAAATCTCCACGGATGACGAGGGTATTGAGCAGGGAATTTTGTTTGGGCGAGAAGAAGACGGGCAAAGAGGTGAGCTGAGCAGTGGCTGTGCCAATGAGTGAGGCTAAGGCCAGAATGAGAGCAAGAAATTTTGCCTTGGATGTCCTCATTCCATCTTCCCCTTTTCAAACATCGAATCCCACTCCGTAAAAAAGCTGCGATTGCGCTCTACTATGTGTAAATTGTGTCTGTCAGTTTTAGAATTTGATCGGGGAGAACGCCTGTCAACTCCAGCTTATCGGAAAAATCTTCTAACAGACTCGATCTCAATTCCGAATTGAATCCTTCTTCTGGTCTGATCTTCTTTCAGCCCCTTATCAGATTCTCTTTCAGATTCTTACTCTTCTTTCTTGCCCAACGAATCTTCCCGTTTTACTTTCTCTTTCGTGCTAAAGACAATGTCAAATATTTCACTGAGTTTATCGATGGCCTGTTTTGAAAACNNGTCCCGCTATACCGAATCGACTTAATTCAGATCCTTGAATCTGAGTCGAAAAAAGTCCCCCGCGAACAATAAAGTAAAAAATAAGGGCTAACACCGACCCGCTAAGCGGACGGAGAAAATACCACCACGTCCAGCTCCCGACAAATTTCTTATTTCCTACATAATCCATGTAAGACGAGACCACATGAACATAGCTCCCAAGAGCCCCAGCCAACAAGACAAGGATGATGAGCCTGATCTCATAGGAAACTTCGAATATAAGCCATAAAATACGCACTTCTTTTTTCCAATGATTTTTTTCTTCCTGGTCCTGATCAGTGGGGACTGTCATATCCTCTTGTGCTTCTTGATTTGAAGGAGGGGAAGGTGTCTTTGATTGATCCTGTGATTCTCCAGTCTGTTCTCCGCCCGCCGCTTGTTCTGTTTCAGTCGGATTCACTCGATCGGTAATCTGAGTGGCATTCTCCACAGGCCAAAAATTAACAAAAAGATAAACCAGAAAGAACGCTAAAAATATGAGATAGATGCCTATAAGTATTACTCCTGCCTTACTCAATATTGCTGGCAATCCTGTTGGGCGTTTTCCTCCTTTGTTGATTTGATTGTTCATAACATATCCTCCTTTTCAATATGAAAATAAAAAAACTTCATTATTTCCATTTGAGGCATCTGCTCCGATGACCAATAATATATGTATTGTCTAATTCAACGTCTCCTCGATTTATTTATGAAGCAGTGAATCGGCCCTCAACGCCGCTGTTTAAATGAGCCTATCATAGGAGATTTGATTGATTTCGATTTAAGGATCAGGGTTATTCTCCCTTTTGCGCATCACACACTACACCCCAGTTAATATAGTTATTGGAGGTATTTATGTCAAACAAAGGAAGAAATTTTTTCACATCAACTGGCTGAAGTTTCCAAACATCGGATGATTTGGAAAAAAATGCTGGAGCACATCACGATTGACATCCAGGAGATTTTTCTGGGGAATAATGATTCGATCGAAGTCTCCATCTAGGACGGCTTTAAAATCAGCCCAGAACTCCTCAGGGCCGGCAGCCAGCTCAAAGACAGGTGTGGGAAAATCGCTTCCAAAGAGCAATAAATCAGGGGGGAGATTGCTGATATCGGAAAAATATCCCCGTCTGAATGGCGTACAAACGGCAGAAACATCTGTAAAACACTTGCCAATAAATTCGTTATTTGCTGTTTTATTCAAGTAATCGCGGACAGTATCAAACTCCGAATGCTCAAAAATTCTGTCAAGCCAACGGGGCAGAAAATATGGAAGCCCGCAGTGCGCGAAGATGATAACTGCTCCCTCATCCAGAGCCGCCTTCAAATTATTGTGTATTTTTTCGACTTCTGGTGTATACCATCGCTTCTTTCCCCTAAAGGCATTGGCCACTCTNNGCAATTGTAACCGTTAGTCCCCTCATCTATGGAAGGGATGGCCAGTTCAGTTCCGATATGCAGCAATAAGGGCAAGGGCTTTTCGCCGGGTTTGGCTTTAGCAAGTGAAATCATGGCCTCACGAGTTTTGTCTTCGGCGAGGTTGATATGTTGGGTTGACGGTATCCATTTGAGCAGTACAGCCCCTTTATCGACATAATCTTCAACACGCTCTTGGAACCGAATGTCATAAGGATGGACCGAGGCGCCCAGAAGAATTCTATTGCGATGTTCGGGGATAAGATGATCTATAATGTAATTGTTGTCCACCCAAACGTGGGATCGATCGGTGCGGCGATTTCCCTCAAGATCATAGACTGGATCCAAAGCCAAACACACGACTTTACCTATCTTGGATTCTGAAATAGCCTCTAAGGTCCTTTCCTTTAGGAACGAATCTGTAACCTCATGTTCCTTCACACGGGCGTACAGGAGAAAAGTTTTATAAACGATTTGCTTTTTATACCATTCAGAAAACTGACCTAACTCCGGCCACTCATCACCCACGAGACCTACATGCATATGTACGTCTACGACCTGATTATCAATTTGGTTCATTATGCCCTCCTTTTGTTAACGGCATAATATCGCAAATCAAACTCATTTTTCAACATAACATCGCTTGATTCGGCAGAAAAATCCTTGTTTTTAGATACACGTGTAGAACGAAATTTCAGATCAGTCTAACGCAGGTGTTCACCGTCAGGCGGGACAGTCAACTTGTTAGGTTGAACTACCTTTAAAGAGCTTGTTGAGCCTTGATTCAACCTGCGCAAAGAACTCATGAACAAATTCCTCGCGCTGATTAGAGTTGCATTGTGAATAGGCTTTAGGCTCGCTGAATCCAGATTTCTTGAGCAGAAAAAATTGAGTCTCTTGAAGACCTTTAAGATCAAAGAGTTTAAAATTAATCTTTAACAACGCTATAGGAATTACTGGTTTAGCGTTATTCCCTTCGAATTTTGATAACTCTTCCTCCAAGATGTAGTCAGATACGAGGAAATCAGGGCTAACCAGTAGGAGTCCAAGAGTACATTCCTCAATAGCCTTTTGAATTTCTTTTTGCCACTTTTCGCCAGGAAGGATGCTCTTATCGCTCCAGAGAAAATACCGGTATTTTTTTGATAGTTTTGTGAAGGTGGTAAACCTCTTGATAAATGAGGTGGCAAGTCTGTCATTCTCATGGGCATAGGANNGGAAACAAAGAATTTGATTGCTTTTTTTTTATTCTTGTTCATATCAACTCCTATGTACAAAGAATGCTTTTCTGAGGCTAATAAATTTTATAAAGCTTGAAGTAAAGTGTGAAAATTGAACCTCAGATAATGTCAAAATTAATAACCCCATGCAATAGAGAAGTCAAAATGCAGTTTCATCCTATCAACATCCCTGCTATGTTGCAAGATATATCTAACATTTTAATATTCAGAATATTTTATGGGCTGGTACTTTAATTATAGAAAAATTTATTAGCCATCATAAAGGCTATCAGATGAAAATAAATGCAATTCGATGATGACAAAAGAGCTCAACATCGATGAAAGATTTCAGCTTCCACAAATTTCCAAACATTAAATATCTAGTCTATCCCTTGATTTCTCTTTATTTAAATTATGATATTTAGGAAATCTGCATATTTTGCCGAGTTTTTTTAGTGGAGGCAAAGGATATCATCATTCTTTCAATTTCTGTTTAACATAATTGAGGGCGCCTCCAGCCAATAAGTACTCCCGCTGCCTCCCGAAGACATCCAGCACAGCAGTCACCTCCTGGCCGTCTACCTGAACAGGTATCTCTGTATCTCCCCGGGCAATACGCTCCCGGATGTCGGGAAAGACGAGCTCCGTACCCACTTGAATACGGTCATAGTCAAAGGGATTCTTAAAACTGAGGTGGAGGACACCGAAATTGCAGAGGTTAGCTTTGTGGATGCGGGCATAACTTTTTGTGATCTTGACCCGAACCCCGAGATACCGGGGAGCGAGAGCCGCATGTTCCCGACTCGATCCCTGGCCATAGTTATCGCCTCCGATAATCGCCACGCTACCCTTTTCCTTGGACTTGTTATGAAAATCTGGATCAACCTGGTAGTAGACAAATTCGCTGATGGCCTCGATATTGGACCTCAGGGGCAGGACTTTGTTACCCGCAGGCATGATCGTATCCGTGGAGATGTTGTCTCCGACCTTCAAAACCACCTCAGCTGTCAAGGTATCTTCCAGAGGCTGGAACTCGGGGAAGGGCTTGATATTCGGGCCTCTAATCACTTCGATTTTTTTTCTTTCTTCTTTAGAGAGAGGATGGATGATCGAAGAATCGTCGACTAGGTAATGCTCCGGCTCTATGATTCGAGGATAGTCCATCTCTTCGGCCAGATCTCTAGGATCTGTTATAACCCCCTTAAGGGCTGCTGCGGCTGCTGTTTCCGGTGAACAAAGGTGGACTTTGTCATCCTTTGCCCCTGAGCGTCCAGGAAAATTTCGGGGGAATGTACGCAGACTCACCTGGCCTGTGCCAGGAGCCTGGCCCATGCCGATACATCCCAAACAACCCGATTCATGGATCCGCCCTCCGGCATGCAGAAGCGCCATCGCCCCCCCAAACTTCAGTACGTTTTCCATGATCTGGCGGCTTCCAGGGTTGATATGGAAGGAGACATCAGGGTGGATGACTTTTCCCTCCACGATCTTGGCCGCCACCATCAAATCTCTGAAGCCAGAGTTGGCGCTGCTGCCGACGATAACCTGGTCCACCTTGATTCCGGCCGCTTCACGAACAGGAACCACCTTACCAGGCGAAGAAGGTAAAGCAATCAAAGGTTCAAGAGAGGAAAGGTCGATTTCATCCGCCTCATCATACGCAGCCCCTTCGTCTGCCTGAAGTCCCACCCATGCATCTCCGCGACCTTGGGCTTCTAAGTAACGACGCGTGATCTCATCCGAAGGGAAGACCGTGGAGGTGGCTCCCAGCTCTGTTCCCATGTTCCCGATGACCATCCGGTCGGGAGCAGAGAGGGTTGCGACACCTGGTCCGTGGTATTCGACGATCTTCCCCAGGCAGCCCTTGACATCATACCGACGCAGCATCTCCAGGATGACATCCTTGGCGCTCAACCAGGCGGGAAGCTCCCCGACAAGCTTGACGCCGAGCACTTTCGGACACGGGATATAGTAAGGCCGTCCGGCCATGGCGATGGCCACATCCAAGCCTCCAGCCCCCATGGCCAACATGGACACCCCCGCTCCTCCCGGCGTATGGCTGTCAGAGCCCAACAGTGTCTTACCAGGAACACCGAACCTTTCCATGTGTACCTGATGAGAGACACCGTTTCCCGGCCGACTGAAGTGAACGCCATACTTCATGCAGGCTGTCTGGAGAAACCGATGATCATCGGCATTCTTGTTATCGGTCTGGAGAAGATTATGGTCGACGTACTGGGCCGAAAGTTCGGTCTTGACCTCATCCAGACCCAAGGCTTCAAACTCCAGCATGGCCATGGTTCCGGTGGCGTCCTGCAGGAGAGTGTGATCGATCCTAATCCCTATCTCTTCCCNNCCCTGGGACCAATTGGCCCTCCAGAAGATGGGCTTTTAAAATCTTATGGGTGAGGTTCATCTTATCCATCCTGTCGTCCTTTTCTCTACAAAGTATATATTTATTATATCCTTTTTACGAGGCTTTGTGGACTGTAAAACAAGGTGGGCTTGACAAAGCCAAAAGCAATACTTAAGTTGGAGGATGATTGTTAGCCGAAAGGCAAGACAATGATTCATGAGTATGAAGTCGTCATCGTCGGTGCGGGTGGAGCTGGTTTGTACGCCGCTCTGGAAGCCAGTCAGAAAGCTAAAACTGCCGTCATCTCCAAACTGTATCCCATCCGCAGTCATACCGGAGCCGCCCAGGGAGGAATCGGAGCCGCCCTGGGAAATGTGGAAGAAGACAGGCCGGAGTGGCATGCTTTTGACACTGTTAAAGGCGGAGACTACCTCGCCGACCAAGATACAGCCGTACTCCTAGCCGAGGAGGCTGTCCAGGCCGTCTATGACCTCGAAAACCGAGGCCTCCCTTTCAACCGGACTCCAGAAGGGCGCATCGATCAGAGGCGGTTCGGGGGACATACCCGAGAATTCGGCAAAGCGCCTGTCCGGCGTTCCTGCTACGCCGCTGACCGGACAGGCCACATGATCCTCCAGACTCTTTACCAGCAGTGTATCAAGAACAACGTTTCCTTCTTCGGCGAGTTCCATGTGGTCGATGTGCTCCTCGAGGGCCGAACCTGTGCCGGTGTCGTGGCCATCGAGTTAGCCACCGGGGACATCCACACCTTCAGAGCCAAGGCCACGTTGTTTGCTACGGGTGGATGGGGCCGGATATTCAAGATCACCTCCAACGCTTACGCCAACACAGGAGATGGTCCGGCCGTCTTAGCCAGGCGGGGTATCCCTCTGGAGGATATGGAGTTTTTCCAATTCCACCCGACCGGAATCCGTGGCCTGGGGATCCTGATCACCGAAGGTGTGCGTGGTGAGGGGGGGATCCTGCGTAACAGGAGGGGCGATCGTTTCATGGAACGCTACGCACCCTCTCTGCTTGATCTGGCCCCCAGGGACATGATTGCCAGGGCGATCCTGACCGAGATCCGGGAAGGGCGGGGAATCAAAGGCGATGCCTCGGTCGACGACTACGTCCATCTGGACGCTACCCACCTGGGAAAAGACAAAATCGAAGTCAAATTACCGGAGATCGCCGGTTTTTGTCGGACCTACATGGGAATCGACCCCGCCGAAAATCCCATGCCCGTCCATCCCACCGCCCATTATGCCATGGGAGGCATCCCCACCGACTCTCAAGGGCGCGTGGTTGCTGACTCGGAAGGAACCCTTTATGAAGGATTGTACGCGGCCGGAGAATGCGCCTGCGTTTCCATCCACGGAGCCAACAGGCTGGGGACCAACAGTCTGGTGGATTTGGTCGTGTTCGGGAGGCGGGCTGGTCAGCATATGGCCCAGTACATTAAGAAGGTTGATTCTTTGTCGATTCCCAAAGACTCGGCGGAACCGATACACGCCCTTATCGATACCTTGAAGTTTAGAAAAAAGGGGGCCCATCCAGAAACCCTTCGTCAAGATATGCAGGGCGTGATGATGGCCAATGTCGGTATCTACCGAAAAGAAAAAGAGATGGCCGCTGCCTTGCGTAAGCTGGACGAACTTCGTGACCAATATAAAAACATCAGTGTCCAGGATTCCAGCCGAAGCTTTAACTCTCATCTGTTGGAAATTCTCGAGCTCGGAAACCTCCTCGATTTAGCCTACCTGACCACGGCTTCTGCCTTAAACCGGAAAGAGAGCCGGGGGGCTCATGCCCGCGAAGACTATCCTGAGCGGGATGACGCAAATTGGCTCAAACACACTCTGACCTGGCTCATCCAAGACAAGGTCAAGACCGGTTCTAAACCGGTAAATATTTCCCGCTGGAAACCCAAACCACGAAAGTACTGAGGAGAAAAAGAGGCGATGAAGATCATAATCGAAATCAAAAGATACAATCCTGAAACTGACGAACACTCCCGCATCGAGGCCTACGAGGTGGACGTCGAACCCACGGACCGCCTCCTCGATGCCTTGATGACAATAAAACAATACCAAGATCCTTCGCTCGGGTTGCGCAAAAGCTGTGCCCACGGGGTGTGCGGTTCGGATGCCATGGTCATAAACGGGGAAGAGCGTCTCGCCTGTAAGACTTTAATCAAGGATGTGGCCGAAAAAGACGGGGACACGGTCAAAGTCGAGCCGCTGCAAACGCTTCCGGTCCAGAGGGATCTGATGGTGGATCAAACCCGATTTTTCCACAACTACCGACAGGTCAGACCTTACCTTATCAACGAAGACAAAGTCCTGGAAAAAGAACGGGTTCAGTCTGAAGAGCAGAGAGCTCAGTTCGACGTGGCCACCAACTGCATCCTCTGTGCTGCCTGTTATTCGGCTTGTCCCGTTGTCCAGGGAAAAAACCCGAATTTCTTAGGGCCGGCGGCGGTCGTTCAGGCCTCACGCTTTCTGGACGACAGCCGGGATGAGGGATTCGAGGACAGGCTTCCTGACTTGGATACTCCGGACGGAGTTTGGCCCTGTGAGAACCACTTTCGGTGCACGAATGTCTGTCCGCGGAGCATTCCGGTGACCAAACTGATCAATTTAACGAAGATGAAAATCAGCCGGTTCAGGAAGGACCGAGGGGAAAAAATTCACAGCGGCTCATCAGACTGAACACGGTCGGCGCAGCTTATCTTTTCTTCTCCAGTTCGATAAAATTCTTCATCTCCTGAAGGTTCCTGGAGAGATCAAACCATCCATTCTTAAAGGCCGCGTAATCGGGGCCGCTCATGGCAGAGGCATACCGCACTGAATTGGCGTAGACGAGCCACTGTTTGATCCATTTCTGCTCGATCTCTTCATCAAAAGGATTGGATTTATCGGCCACCCCCTTTTCCCAAGCCTTGAAGAGAATTCGGGTGGCAGCCAGAACCATCCTGTCCGTCTCGTCGATCGTGGAATGCAGCTTGACGAAAAAGCCGTCTGTCCAGCTAGTCCCATGACAGGACCGGCAGACGCGGCTCATCTTGGCTTTATTCTCTTTCTGCTCAGCCTCATCCAGCAGGTATTCTGATGCTCTTTCCCCTGAAAAAGTCGTAGGCAGTGGGAGTTCATCCTTGTTTTTGATGAGGTAGGTTCGCCCGTCCTTGGGCTGGGGATGGGAATAGATGAGACCGAATATCCTGACCCAGAGACGAGAGCCGAAATCATGGTTTCGTTCGGCGATGACCTCCCCCTCGGGATCGATGAGNNCAGCACAGGTGGGAGCTTTGAAATCCTGTCCGATCGTCCACGGGATCGGATCCCAATCCCATTCGTCCCCTTTCGAATGATAGATGTTTCCGTGTTTACTCTCCCGGTAGACATTCCAAGCCGGAAGGTCTGGTTCGAGATGACACTGGGAACAGGTGTCTGGCTTCCGGGCGATCTCGATCGAGAAACTGTGCCGGGGATGACAGGCCGTGCAACTCCCAGAACTCCCGTCTGGGTTCACGCGTCCCACACCTTGGTTAGGCCAGTTGGCGAGCACAGGAACTTCAATATCCTCCAGATCCGTCTGAATAATCTTCGTCCCTTTCACTTCAACTTTTGTCCCATGGCATCCGTAACAGGTCTCGGCTTTGGTGAAGTCTGAGGACTCGCGCTGGATGATTTGACTGTCTCTGACTTCTTTGAGGCTGGTGATCGTCTCCACGAGCGTATGGTACACAGGATTCTTGGCAAGATTATAATGGGCATTGGCCTTTTTGCTGGAGGAATATTGTTTTTCTTCCTCCGAATGACAGGTGCTGCAATCCTTCGGAGATA
>JABAOC010012201.1_pt7 | contig 18838 bp, 19 predicted proteins | sample 7062161 | NCBI WGS metagenome assembly JABAOC01 (sample SAMN14538625, study PRJNA623070) | marine sediment metagenome | biome: marine biome [ENVO:00000428]; feature: marine pelagic biome [ENVO:01000023]; material: deep marine sediment [ENVO:00002113] | place: India: Gulf of Khambhat ... | reverse complement strand
ATCGGGATTGTCGTCGGACTGGTTCGTCTGTTTGGCGGTTTTCCCGAAGGCGTTATGTACTCCATCCTCTTCATGAATACTTTTGTCCCGCTGCTGAACCGCTACACCCGCCCACGTATCTTGGGAGAAAGGAGAAAGGAATGAACCTTTACTCTCGAATGGTCATCGTCTTGACATCTGTCGGGCTTCTCTCCGGAAGCTTTCTGGCCACTGTCGGAATGATGACCAAGGAGCGGATCGCCCTGAATATACAGCAGGAAATAGAAGAGGCAATCGCCCATGTCATCCNNTGAGCAGCGAAAAATTGTATGAAGAGAAGGACCTTACAATTTATGGGGGAAAAAATAAAGATGGATCCCTTGTCGGTTTTGGAATTTTAGCTTCAGGAGTCGGGTTTCAAGACAAAATCGCCCTTATGCTGGGGACAAACACGTCTCTGACAAAGACAAAAAAGTTGAAAATCATTGAACAGAAGGAAACCCCAGGATTGGGGGCCAAAATCGAAGACGACGATGCCTTTCTCATTTTCTGGGAAAACAAGGACTGCAGCGACTCTCTCTCCCTCCGGAAACCTGCAGCCAGTACTCCGGAGGAGCTGGCCCCGATGGAAATCAACACCATCACCGGGGCAACGATCTCTTCTGAATCTGTTTTGAAAATAGTCAACAGCTCGCTCGAAAGAGTGAGACAACTCATCAAAGAGGGAACATTCCAAATCGGGGTGCCGGATGTCAACTAGAAGCATCGGACAGGAATTCACCAAGGGATTATGGGATGAAAATCCTGTTTTCCGCCAGCTTCTTGGCCTCTGCCCAACGCTCGCTGTGACAGGATGGGTGATCAACGGCCTGGCCATGGCGCTGGCCACGACCTTTGTCCTCATATTCAGCTCTCTCGTCATTTCGTCGATCAAAAAGCTCATTCCGGCTCAAGTCCGCATCGCCACTTTTATCGTCGTCATCGCCAGCTTCGTAACAATTGCGGACCTGTTCCTCAAAGCCTTTTTTTATCCGATCTCTGAAGCCTTGGGACCCTATGTCCCCTTGATCGTCGTCAACTGCATCATCCTGGGCCGCCAGGAAGCCTTCTCCTCAAAAAACTCGGTCGGCCGCTCTTTCATAGATGCCTTGGGCATGAGCTCTGGCTTCATCCTGGCCCTGCTTATCCTAAGTTCAATCCGGGAGATCCTGGGCGCAGGGACGTTTCTTGGTCATCAGGTGATGGGACCCTGGTTTAAGCCCTGGATCATCATGATCCTTCCCCCCGGAGCCTTCCTGGCTCTGGGCATACTTCTCGGGGTGGCTCTGCATATAGAATACAAAACAAAATCGAGGAAATAAGAGTGGAACTTGTCGCTATCTTCGTCTCTGCAATACTCGTCAATAACTTCGTCCTCTATTATTTTTTGGGGATATGTCCTTTCCTGGGTGTATCTAAAAAAATCGACTCCGCTCTTTCAATGGGGCTGGCTGTGACTTTTGTCATGACCATCACATCTGTCGTCTCCTGGGCCATCAATAACTGGATCCTTATCCCGCATGATCTGGACTACTTGAAGATCGTCTCTTTCATCCTGGTCATTGCTTCGCTGGTTCAGCTTGTCGAGATGTTCATCCGAAAAATCAGCCCCCCACTCTACCAGGCCCTCGGGATCTACCTTCCACTCATAACGACAAACTGTGCAATCATGGGGCTGGCCCTCCTGGCTGCGTTGAGAGAATATGAATTCGCAGAAGCCGTGGTCTTCGGAGTCGGCTCCGGCTTGGGTTTCACTCTGGCCATTATTCTCATGGCCGCGATCCGGGAACAACTTGATCTGGCGGACGTTCCCGAACCACTGAAAGGAGCGGGCATCGCGCTAATTGTTGCCGGGATCATGGCCCTTGGCTTCATGGCTTTTATTGGAATGATAAGGTAATGGATATTCTGATACCGATAATCACTATGGGAGCCCTCGGCTTCCTCTTTTCTGTCGGGCTTGTCTTCGCCTACAAGAAGCTAAAAGTCTACGAAGACCCCAAAATCGAGAAAGTGTCGGAAGTCTTGCCCCAGGCCAACTGCGGCGCCTGCGGATACGCAGGATGCCGGGCTTTTGCCGAAGCCGTGGTCAAAGGAGAAATCGAGGCAGACGGATGCCCTGTGGGAGGACAAGAAGTCGCAATTCAGATTGCCGATACATTGGGAGTCAAAGCCCCGGAGGTGATCAAGCAACTCGCCCGCCTTCACTGCCGGGGAACCCATGAAGCGGCCAAGGACAAGGGCCCCTATCTTGGAATCTCCACCTGCATGGCCGCTCATCTCATCGGAGGAAATAAACAGTGCTCCTATGGATGTTTGCATTTTGGAGACTGTGCACGCGCCTGCCCGTTCGACGCACTCCACATGGGAAAAGACGGCCTCCCGAAAGTGGACGAATCCAAGTGCACGGCCTGCGGCAAGTGTGTGGATGCCTGCCCGAGGAATCTCTTCGAACTCCACCCGACAACTCAAGAAATCCTGGTCTACTGCCGTTCGCTGGACAGGGGTGCCGCTTCCCGTAAAGTATGCAAGAATGCCTGCATCGCTTGTGGCATCTGTGCCAGAGCCTGTCCGGAGGCGATTGTCATAGAGAACAATATCGCGGTCATAACCGACTATAAAAAAATCGACCCGGTAAAGATTCCTGAAATCGAGAAATGCCCGACCAACGCCATCGGTCGCCTTCACAAAGATGAAGATGAAAAAGAGGAGGAAAAAGAAGAGGAAGATGAAGGATAAGGGATTGGTTGTGAACACAAAAAACGACCTGGCACGGGTCGAAGTCCAGTGTTTCATCGATTCCTGCGGCAGTTGCTCTGCCAGAAGCCTCTGCACTGGTCAAGACAAGTCCAAAGGACTGCTAGAAGCCAAGAATCCCTTGAAAGCGACTGTGGGAGATGAAGTCGAAATCGAGATTCCAGAGACTAGATACAATCGAGCTTTGATCCTGCTTTTCGGGACACTCCTGATCGCTGCTCTCCTGGGAATGGGCGCAGGATATCTTTTATCTCCACTTGTCCCGCTGTCTTCATCTGTGACAAGTTTTTTGGGCCTCATTTTGGCTGTTCTCGGAACAGGCTTGGTTCTCTTCCGATATTTTCGAAAGAAAAACAGGATGCACTTGTATCCCGTGATTATAAATATTCTTAAAAAAGGAGACTGCCATGGATAGGCGTGATTTTTTTAAAAGATTAATTGTCACTCCTTTTGTCATGCCGTATTTATTCGCATCTGAATCATTGAAGGATTCTTTCCAGCTTTATGTCATCTCGGACACTCCGCAACTCTTCCTGCCTTCCCTCCTTCAAGGACTGAGCGAGTATGGTCTCACGCCGGGTCAAACATACTCCTTTCTGAATATTCATCCCCAGGGAAGTGAATTGAATAGGGCTCTTTCTCATTCCGGTTGGAATTATCTCCCCGAATCATCCAAGGCCGACTTCATTCTCTCCTTTAATCATCTCCGCCAGAAATCGTCTCCCTCTTTTACTCTGATAAAAAGCGGAAAAGTGTGGGATATCCGGTCACGTAAGTTGTTCCCTCTTTGGAAAGACATGGTCAGTCATCATGCCTCTTCCGCTGGATTAACCACAGTCTCCTTCATAGGAAAAAGGAACCGTGTCCAGCCTGGAAGTTTTGCCTCAATCTATATCAACGGCACGGAAGTTGAAAGGCTCCGTTTGAATAAAAAGGCTGCAAGGTCTTTCCACTCGGCAAAAGGGAAGATTAACATCGCCATTCAAAACGGCAAAGCGATGGTATCTAATTCTTCCTGTCGCCATAAAATCTGTCTTTCCCATCCTCCTGTCTCTCAAGCCGGAGAGCGCATCATCTGCGCGCCTAATAACTTTCTTCTGGAAATCCAGGGTTCAGGCCTCATCGACACCGTAATCGGTTAGAGGATTTCTATCCACGAGCTCTTTTATACCTCATGCGGTTTCATTGCCTACGGACCTCATTAAATTGTAAACCTTTTTCCTTTCCTTACAGCTATCCAATGATCTGGTGAACGATTTTCTGGGAAAAAAAAGGAATGGCAAAGAGATGATGTGAGCCTACAATTTCATCGGCATGAGGATGTATAAATACTCAACCTTTTCGCTGACTTCTGGCTTCATCAGGACAGAGCTGTTTGAGTCCTTGAATTCAAATTGAATCCTTTCAGATTTGACTGCGGAGAGAAAATCCAGAAGATACTGAGAATTGAAACCAATTTCCAAGTTTTCCCCCTTATAGTCTATTCCGACTCTGTCCTGAGCTTCACCCATTTCCGGGTTAGACGAAAAAAGCCTTATTTCGTCCTTTTCTATAAAGAATTTTATCCCTTTCGATCTTTCTGTCGAAAACAATGATACTCGCCTCACAGATTCTGTCAGCTCTTCTCTTGAAACAGTGAATGTGTTCGGGTTGTCTTTCGGAATAACTGCTTCAAAATCCGGAAATTTCCCCTCAATAATCCTGGACATCAACGTCCTGTTTTCCACTTTAAAAAAGAGGTTGCTTTCATCCAAGTCAAACTCTATTGTTTCGTCTTCAAATTTTCTCAACTCGCTCAAAGTCTTTTTCGCCACGATGGCCCTTATCTCATCCTCCACTTTTAAATCTTTAAAGGAATTTGCCGTGTACGCCAGCCTATGCCCATCTGTACTCACTAACTCCATGGATTTATTTTTGATAATCAAGAGCGCTCCGCTGAGATAATATCTCTGTTCTTGAGTGATAGCGAAATAGACTCTGTCTATCATTTCCTGGAATATATCTAAAGGCAAAACAATTTTTTTCTCGAATTTTGCCTCTGGCACCTGAGGATAATCTTCCTTTGGCAAGCAGAGCACCTTGAATCTACTTTCTCCTGAAGTAATCTTCATTGTCAGGTCTCCGCTTTCCTCGAACGTGACTTCTTTTCCTTCAGGGAGTGACTTCACTACTTCAAAAATTTTCTTTCCAGATAAAGTAATGGAACCTTCTTCTTCAATCTTCGCCGGAAAATGAGTCTTCAATCCTACCTCCAAATCCGTCCCTGTGAGCTCAATCTCTTTTTCGGTCACATTGACAAGAATGTTTGCCAGAATGGGCATTGTATTTCTTTTCTCAACAATTCCTTGGAGAAGCTGGAGTTCACTGGCGATCTCTTCTTTTTTTATCGAGAATTTCATTTTTCCACCTTTTTATTAAATGTATTAATATTATTTAATTAATACAAATTAAGATTAAATAATAAATATAATAAAAGCAAATGAAAAGTGAAAATACTTTATAACTAACTGATTTTACTACTGAATGGAACTAATCAAGCTGTTCAATTCTCTGTTGAATTCTGGATCTTTGTTGTGCATTTTTTCAATTTTGCGGATACTGTGGATGACTGTTGTATGGTGTTTTCCACCGAATTTTTTCCCGATTTCCGGTAGAGAAGTTGGGGTAAGTTCTTTGGTGAGGTACATGGCGATTTGTCGAGGGAAGGCCACCTTGGGGGAGTTATTCTTGGATTTGATCTGGGAAAGTTTGATCTTAAAATGATGACAGACCATCTTCTGAATTTTATCCACGCTGATCAATTTTGATGAAGAATCCAGGAGGTCTTTCAAGGCTTCCTTTCCAAGATCAAGATCGATCGACTCGCCTTTGAGAGAAGAAAAGGCGATGACCCTGCGGAGGTAACCTTCCAGTTCTCGTATATTCGAATGAACCTTATCGGCAATGTAGAGGGCTACTGTTTCGGGTAGATCAACACCTTCCAATTCAGATTTCTTCCTTAGGATAGCAATTCTTGTCTCAATATCAGGAGGTTTAAGGTCGGCAATCAGGCCCCACTCAAACCGAGAACTGAATCTTTCCTCAAGATGAGGAATTTCTTTAGGAGGACAATCACTGGAAATGACTATTTGTTTTTGACTGTCGTAGAGATGATTAAAGGTGTGGAAAAATTCTTCTTTTGTCCGCTCTCGACCAGACAAATAATGGATATCGTCCATGAGGAGGACATCGACGCTACGGTACTTATGGCGAAAATCAAGAATCTTGCCGTGCTGAAGGTGATTAATCAGATCGTTCATAAATTTTTCCGTCGTGATGTACAGAATCTTGAGATTCTGGCCGTTATTGAGAGTAAAATGACCTATAGCATTCATAAGATGGGTCTTACCCAACCCTGCGCCGCCGTATATGTAGAGAGGATTATAGGAAAGCGCGGGCTTCTTGGCTACGGCGACAGCTGCGGCATGGGCAAACTGATTACAGGAACCGACAACAAAGTTTTCGAAAGTATAATTAGGGTTTAAGTTAGGACTCAAGAGCCCCCCTCCTTTTATCCGGCGCTCGATTGGAGACTGGCGCATGAACGAGGAAGGCTTTTCCTCATAAATATATTTGATATCGAACAGCCGGCCGAAGAGTTTTTGGCTGCATTGATTGATGAGGCTGGCGTAGTGGAAAGAGAGCCAGTCTTTGAAGTAAGAATTGGGGACTTTAATGTAAAGATAATCGGATTCCTGGCCGATGAAAGAGGTCGGCTCAAACCATGTTTCGTAACTATTTTTGTCGAGATTTTCCTGGACTAACCGGAGAATTTGGATCCAAACGTTTGATTTATCTTGAGGTTGCATTGGGATGAATAAGATTTCCACAGATATTTCCACGCCTGTGGAAAACTTTCCTTTATTTTGCCTGGCAGAGAAGGCTTGGGTATAGTATCACGCAAAAAAGGGGATTTCAAGAATTTTGTTTAAAAAAGTTTAAAAGTCGAAGCCAATCCAGAATTTCGTCTCCCAACTGCCGACTTCGCTGAAGTCATAAGGGCGGGAAAAATCAGAAAATTCGAGCCTCTTGACGAACTCAATGTGCATCGGGAGACCCAGGAAAAAGAATTCGAAGCCCCAGCCGTAAGAGCCGATAGCATCTGCTACCCGGAGGCCATCGTCCCAATAATAGATTTTAGCCGGGAATCCCTTAACTTTGGCTCGAGCCACATCAAAAAAGAAAACACCACGAACAGGACCAATCTGTCCGATTATGGTCAGGGCTTGATTTACCAAAGGATGCCTGAACTCTAAGTTGAAAAACCAGGCCTCGTTGGCAATCATGCTGTAAAAAGGAAGAGAACGAACCTGATTGTTACCGCCGAAATAGAAGATAAACGGATTTTTTCCTCGACTGGCAAAACCCTCGAAGCGAGCGGCGAAGATGAAATCAGCCCCGATGTTGATGTACTGTCTAAGATCGATCGAGGCCGTTGTGTTCTGGAGGAAACTCCCTCCTAAAGGAAGCGCCTGACTCAGCGAGACCTTAAAGGTATTGCCTCCCGCAGGGCCGTAAGGATACTTGAAACGGGTTGTCTCTCCGATAAGCGAGAGTGAGAAAGACAGGATGTTTCCGTTTAAGAATCCTGTATAGGTTGTGCCCTGCCTGTGTAGATTTTCCGTGAAAAGAGGATCATAAAACTCTTCGCTGTAGCGTAGGAAACCAAGGCTCGTTTCGAGACGATAGTACCGACTAAAGGGGTAGAGAGCGCTCAGGGTGGCCCCAGAAATCTTTCGCGTCGCGATGGCATCTCTGTAACTCAGGCGAGAATACAGCAGCGGATCTATGTAGCCATAAGGGGTGTAATAGAACTGTGTGTACTGGAATGCGTTGGCCATGTACTGGAGGCGTCTTTTTTGGTTGAGGTAGGCAAGATAATAAGAACGGAACGCTCTTACCTGATAAGCCATAAAATAGAAGGTGTGATCGGCGAGCAGGTCGGTAAAGACGACGGCAGAGCCCCCGTAGATAGAGCCGTCAGTGGAGACGATAGTGTCTACAGGAGGGCGGGAAGCAAGGTAAAGTTTTCCAATGCCTCGGTAGGGCTTGATTTCATCTTTTTTTATTTCAAGGGAAACGATGGGCTCGAACTTTTCGAACTGCTCTTCCACCTCTATTTCTGCGAAGCTGACCTTTTTCTCAATCTCCCCTTCGAGAGAACTCTTAAAAATTTGGAAAGCTCCTTTGTTGAACGAAGAAAAGATGATGGTCTTGGAGTCATTCGGTAAAGGCATCGGAAAAAAATTGCCTGTCCGGACATCCGTGTAACGCTTGAGCTCTCCAGTCTCAAGATTTAGAGAATAGACATTGAACGCCTCTTTGATGTCTCCAGAGAAAAAGAGCTCCTTCCCATCGCCTGAAAAATAGGGCGTGATCGTGTTTCCCCGGCCAAAAGTCAGTTGGGTCTTTTTTTGAAAATTATCCAGCGGAGAGAGAAAAATTTTGTCATAGGCATCAAGGCGGATAGTGTAGGCGACAGATCTTCCATCAGGCGAAATCATCGGGGCCTTTTCGAAAAGTTCGTCTTGGGTAAGGTTGAGAATTTTTCCATCCTGGAGGTTGATCTTAAAAATATCATGGAACCCTTCTCGGAAGGCTGTAAAAAGCAACTCGCCTCCTGATGGAAAGAAGCAGGGAGAGGCGGGTTGATCATGGGGAATCTTGATCGATCGCAGAGTCTTTCCTGTCAAAGCACTGATGATGAAAAGGGAATGCTTCTGACCAGCTCGGGCAAAAAAGGCAATTTTATCACCGTCAGAGGACCAGGCGATATCGCTTCCCTTAGAGGAGTCGATTTCATACTTGATGTGTTCATACTTGAGGGTATGCCCTTTGGTGATGTTTTTGATGACCGAGCCGTCTCTTGTGGAGGTGAGGACGATATCAATATCGCTGTCTTTTATGTTAGCTGTCAGAGTGGCCACGATATCGCCCGATGGAGAGAGGGCGTGGGAGAGGGAGAAGTAATAGGGGTTCAGAGGAAACTCGGGTCCTATCGGCAGGCTGTAATCTTCTGGGTTTTCCCGCAGGAGAAAACCCTTGTGTTTCTGGCGGAGGAATTTTTTGAATTCGTGGTTGAATTGTTTCGGATCCTGTTTGAATGCCCGTTGAATCGGGTTTTTCCTCCCTATCCTGGGGTAGCTTTTTAGAGACCTCCAAAACTCTCGGATTCCGTTTTTCCCGTACCGATGTTCGATGAAATCAAAAATGGCATGGCCGAAATCATATTCAGGCGCCCGAGGAAGAGGATATCGGGAGAAGAGGTGTCCTGAGTCCGTCATCTCGGGAATCCGGTCGTTGAGCACGGCATCCCTGACGATGAGGGATGACCAGTAGGACCAGGTCTCCGTGTTGTACTCGGCAAACCCTTCTAAGATCCAGCCAGGAGGTTGGTTGAGCGAATACAGGGCCCCACCGGGCTGTCCCCAGAGAAGGTCATACTCAAATATATGTGTCAATTCATGTTCGAGCAGGTCTTGAATCTCATCCATTGCTAAGTCTCCTTGGATGATGATCCGGTAGAGGACAGGCTCAGCCGCGCCAAGAACACCTTCCGGCACCTGGAAGAGATTGGTTTGTTCAAAATCCGTGAAGGTTCTGTAATAGATGAGAGGAACGGTGGCCGAGAGCTGATGCTTGATGTTTCCGCTGACTTTTTGATAGGCACTTTCGGCCATATCGGCAAGATTCTTCAAGACACGGAGGTCTCCGACATAGTAATAGATGTCAAAATGCTCTGTCTGGTAGTGACTCCAGTCGAATTTTTCGTACAAGACTTTGTTTTTCCCGTAATACGGGAACAGGATAAACTGGCCATAGCTGTCCTGAACCCAGAACAGACAGAGCAAAAGAGGAAGGATGTATTTCAATAGGCGATTCATGTTGACTCCTTGTTTATTTTGAGATGATGTAGCGTTCTTGGATCCTTTCTCCCCCAAGGACACTGCGGAAAAGCTTGTCCTTGACTTTTTGGACGAGGTCAAAAAAGGCAAAATAGGCTGTTTGGTTAGGGTTTTTATAGCCTTGTATTTCTTTAAACTCCTTGGTGTACAGGGGTTTTCCTGTTTGGGCATGGATGAGGTAGAGGTCGAGATTGAGCGTGTAGAATCTGCGCTCGGTCAGCGTCCTTTCACTCTCGAAAGGATCCTCATACTTTCTCCTTCTTGTATCTAAGATGGCTTTGCGGATTTCTTCTGTGTATTGCGCGCTTCCGGTGAGGAACAGCGTTTTTTCGGGATTCGTGGCCTTTTCTTGCCAGAAGGCAGCTGTTGTAAAAATACTTTCATCCTCGATAGAAAGATTCTTAACAGTGATCTTGCCCTCGAACTCCTGCCCGATTTCGACATTCAAGTACTCAACGATTTCTTGGCTCAGGTCGATATCCTCGGTTTCTTTTTGGATGAAGAAATTGGTGATGATGATTTCCTCGTATTGGTCTAGATCGAGGATAGCATCTCCAGGAATTCCCAACCTCAGTTTCCAGTGATGAGCCGATGAGCAAGAAAGGAACTGTAAGAGAATAGCCGCCCATACAACCAGCATGAATTTAGTTTTTATCATTTTTTTTGTCTTTCTTCGTGAGGTTGTGATAGTCTTGAAAATTCTGGAAATTCGATTTGATGTATTTATTATCAGGGCTCAGAGTCAACGCAACCTCGTATTCTTCCCGTGCTTCATCCCAAAGGCCCTTTTTTTCATAGGCCACGGCTAGGTTGTTGTGAGCAGCTGCCGACTGAGGATCGGAGATAAGGACTTTCCTCCAGCGAAAAATGGCCTCGTCCCAAAGGTCTTTGCGAGCAGCCTCGGCGCCAAAATAAAGCTGGTTTTCGATAAACGGCCGGCTGCATCCTTGGAATAAGACGAGGATCAACGCGGAAACAAAAAGAATTAAAACGGAACGTCTCTTCATGGAAACACAACTAGATAGACTACTTTTTTTTCCAGACCTCGTCAAGAAAGCTTGAAGCAATTTTCATGCCAATCAGCACGTTCGGACAAGGAAGAAAAAGGGAAAACCCTGGTTTTTCTCCAAAGATCACAGGTGTCTGCTTGATGAGAATCTCATACAGTGTAAGTTGGGGGTGGAAGAATTCCCAAAAACGTGATTAGGGTGTTGTTGGATGAGCCCCTTAAAGCGAGGCCCAATCCGTTTACGCCGAAGACCCCCCCACCCGCCACTATGCGGCGAAGCCTGTGCTCGCGAAAGCGGGTAACGGATAGAGCCTCGCCTTCATCACGCTTATCCATACTCCATTTGTTCTCGTATCACGGGAATAAGGATGCTAACGTCCTGTTTTGGATTCAGGCTTATTGTGCTATTCTTGTCTAAGACAAAAAAAAATTTGAAGGAGGCACCTCGTGATAAAAATCAAAACCTTTGCCACCCCCTTAAAAATATTTCAGGCCAAGGAAGAGCTGGATAATTTGGATAAGATGGTCAATGCATTCATCGAAGAGAAGAATATCCTGAAGATTATCTCTGTCAGCGACACCTGTACGACCGATAACACTGGAGCCACGATCGGGCTCATCAGAGTCATTTCCTACGAATAAGAATTACCCAAGCCTCAGTCTTGAGAATTAGTATTTATTGGATAATCATCTAGCTGCAGAACAGCAGACGGACCTCTTTCCCGACTTGAAAACATCCGGGCTCTGGATCATACTAAAAATATGGAGGATACAATCATGAGAGTTACCCATAGGAAGAAAAAGACCATTCCTTTAGCCATCCTAATGATATTTTTGTCTGTTTTGTTCATCTCGGCCCAAGAGACAGAAGAGCTCAAGATCTCCCAGGCAGACAGGAAGATAACCGTCGACGGGGACCTGGATGACTGGTCCGGGATTTCCGGATTACCGGTCAACATCTCGCCCGGAGGAGAAACAATAGAGCCCTCGCCAGGAATGGCGATTACGGCCCGTTTTACCTACGATGTCGAAAAATTCTTCGCAGCCGTCGAAGCCGAGGACGACTTCTTCGCCTTCCCGAGTCGGAGCTGGAGGCATGGAGATGGATTATACCTGACCTTCCTGGATCCTTACGAGGGAAACAGCAGCGACCGATTCACAACCTTCGGCTTTTCTCTCGAAGGGAATAAGAAAATAAAGCTTCTGGTTAATAAAGATGGTGATTTTTTTCCAGGAGTCCGGGTGGGGGACATCGAGCTGGAAATCATTGCCGATGAACAACAGAAAACGCTGACCTACGAAATCGCCATCCCTTGGAAATATATCCTTCCTTTCCAGCCGTTCTTCCAGGAGCAGTGGGGAATAAACCTGATCTACGTGGACCGTGATCCAGCAAAGAAGAAGATCGTCCTGCTCTATCCTGATACAGGTTTCGACACCGAACTCACCAACACGAGAAAGGGAGCGATTTTTCAATTCGTCAACCATACTCCGAAGAAGGTAGAAGTCCAGTCAGCCCTGGCCGCGTCCCACTATCATGATGCCGAGAAGACCTTGAGTTTAGCGATGAATGCCCCAGCGGAAAAGTCGGGCTGGACAATCCGTTATGAATTAAGCTCGGCCCAGGAGAATGTTTCCCGAGTCAAAAAGATCACTCTTCAAGAAAAGATGAATGTCTTCCGTCTAAACCTGGAAGATAAGGATTATCCCACGGGTTCGTACGACTTGAGTGTCGGAATTTTGGATGACAAAGGCTCTTTGAGGTTCACGAACAACCATCGATTTTTCATCGTGAATAGGGTGGAATTAGAGAGCTTTATTGCCAGGATTGAAGAGATTAAAAATGGAGAACTCTATGCCAAAGACGAGCGGTTCAGGATCAGCCTCCCGACGCTCGAAGCTCGGATGGATTGGATTCAAGATTACATGAAAAACTCTCCCCCGTTCTCAGAGACAAATCTTTTGGTGGAATGGTATGAAGAAATCGATATCTTGTTCAAGAACATAGAGATCGGTAAACCGGCTCTCTTTCCTCCAGGATCCATAGGACGGCTGGTCCACATTTCTGAAATCGATGAGACATTCCAACCCTATTCGGCCTACATCCCCGAAGGTTACGACGACAAAGAAGCCATTCCACTTTTCGTCACTCTCCACGGCAGCGGAGTCGATGAAAGAAACATGATTCTTCAGATGTCGAGGACGCACCTCAGGGCCCGATTCCGGAAGAAATTTCCAGAGATGATCGTCATCGCGCCGAAGGCAAGAGGCCTTTCAGACTGGTATACGGGGGATTCTGAAAAAGAAGTCATCGAGTGTATCGATCACATCAAGAGCCTGTACAACATCGATGAGACTAACATCATCCTGGACGGATTTTCGATGGGCGGCTACGGAGCCTGGCGGCTGTCGCTACTCAATCCTCAGCTCTTTAAGGCTGTCATCATCCGTTCTGGAGCCATCGAGACTCCTTCCCACATCGAGGGAGAGAATATTCTCGATCNNCTTCTTAATCCGCAGCTCTTTAAAGCTGTTATCATCCGTTCTGGTGCTATCTCTCCTCCTTCCCACATAGAAGGAGAGAATATTCTCGATCTTCTTGACAGAGGTAAAGGACTGAATTTCTTCATCGTCCATGGGGATAGGGATAATTCCATACCAGTCAAGAATTCCAGACAAGCTGTCCAAAAATTGGTGGAGCTGGGAATCAACCACGAGTATATCGAGGTCAAGGGAGCCTCTCATATCGGCTACAATAAATGGAATGAGATTTTTGACTGGTTGAAAAAGATCATCAGCAGATGAGGGCCAACAGATAATTTTGAGGCGCGGCTACCAAAAGCTAAGCCGCCTGCAGGTGGGAACGGAGAGACAAAGTCGCCAGTATCCAGATCACCAGAACCACCAAAAAGAATACAGCCATAGTGGCGAAGGAGGCACCGAATCCTAGGGACAGAACGAGAATACTGACCGCACCCAGGTTCCTTCCGGTCCGGACCGAAAGCCCTTGCAGCAAAGGGCGGACAACGAAGACCTGGGAGTCATCCACCGTGAGCAGCATCCGGTCAATACCCTGGAGATACAGCGATTCCTCGAGCGCAGAATCCAAGATTCTGAGGCCATAGGTCACCACCATCGCAGCCTGGAAGATGAGATAGACAGTTCCGAAGGAGAGGGCTGCAGGGAGTGTTAGGAGTGCCAGGATGAGGCCGAAGCGGTTAATCAGTCGATTGGTGCCGAAGATCAACAACAGAAGTGTGAAGCCGTTGAGGAGGATGTAGAAATCGGCGAAGAAGATGGTTCGTCCAATCTTTATGCCTGTCTGCTCTGTGACGAGCCAGTAGAAGAGATACAGGAGTACCGTATCGGCGATGCCTCTCATCAGGATAATCGATGCCACCCGCCTCAGCTTAAGATCCCTGATGAGCCAGACGATGGCCTTCCGCAGGCTTACCGCTCCGAAATCCTCGACAAAAGCCGAGACATCTTGGTCAGAGAGAACCTTCTTGGATCCATCCCTCTGTTTCTTCGAGAGGCGGTCGACGAGAAGGATCAGAGGAATGTTAAGAAGCATCACGATCCCCATGGCGAGGATGAGGCTGTCCCGGGTGAATTCGTAGCGCCAGCCGAAGCTCTTCATGACTTGGGGCATCGTGGTTGTGGCAACGACTCCGCCGATCAAGCCTCCGACAATCACCGCGGCTGTTGTCTGAGCCAGACGCTTGGCCCGTTCGGCTTGAGGGTAAAGCCTGTTACGATGGTTTTGATGTTGGGGGTGAAGATGGCTCCCACGGCCCCGAGCCAAACAAAGAAGGACAGGTAGGTCAGTCGAATCGTCAGGTTCCCAGGAGGATAATTCGCGCTTCCTGGGGGTGTTCCTCTGACGATAACAAAAAAGGTCATCGCCCAGAATATAAAAAAACTCAGCCCCACGGTGGTAATACTTAATATCTGCCAGCGCTTGAAACCGAGTCGGCTGGCTGAGCGCATGGCAAAGGAAGAGATGGGAAAGGTAAGGATACCGATGCCCAGGATGGCTAGAGGGGAAAGCTCGAATCCCACATTACACGTCAGGGAGCAGTCCCTGACGATCTTACCGAGGCCGAAGGCAAGCCCGATAGAGAAGGCAGGAAGAACAACCAGAATCAAGCGGACGAGTCTGGATCCAGCGGCTTTTTTTTGTGTGTTTCTGGTTGAGAAGTCATATTTAGTGCTTAGCGATGATCGTGAAGCATTGCAAGAAGTGACTGCAGTAATGGCCAAAAAGATGGGGAGGCTCTGGGCGTAATATACTTAATGCCTCCAGCCAATATTGGCATCTCCCCTCTAGGCTGATAAAATATTAAAGAGGCATTCCGTTGGACGGAATGAAACTTTTTAACTGGAATACCTCTTTTAATACAATGTAGGAAGATGTTTTCAGAGCTCAAAGAAAAAGGCCTCCTTTCCCAGGGATTCAAACCCGTTTTAAGGCGGAATTTGATCTGTCTTCTGGCTTCGATCATCCTTCACTCTCTTCTCGTCCTGGTCTTCATCAACGTCGCCTCCCCGATAAAGGTCATCCAGTTTGAAGAGGAGGTCACGGATTTAATCATCGTCCCGCCTGAAGCACTTCTCTTACCCGAAGGCTACGAAGATTTTCCTGGGGCGGGTTTAGATGAGGACCCATTCTTGAGGCCGAGTCCAAGAGGGAGAGAGTCATCATCAACGGGTCTTGAAACCGACGTAGAAGCAGCCGTGGCGGCGGACATTCCTTCTCTTCTCGAAAGAGAGCCACCGTCGGGCGAGCAGAAAGAACAGAAACCTCCTTCTCTTCGCGGCCGTCTCGTCTCGCGCTCAGAGCTGTCTTCGGCCTTTCGCCTCAGGATTCCTGGCCGAGCCGACCTGGATTTATCCGAGAAGACAAAAAAGGAGAGCGAAGCGATCGGAGCTTACGATTACCGAGACCGGAAAAGCATAGATTTTTCCGAGTATCTTCGCCCAGACCTGACCAAAATTCTTCCTTCGGGAGGTCAATCCTCATCCGGCCGGACTGGTTCCGGGAGGGGCGGCCGACAAGCCAAGGCCTCGTTTAAGGTCCAGGATTATGATATCAATCCTTGGGCCGAGAGAGTCGTCAACAGAATCCAGAGCAACTGGATAGTCCCGCTCAGACAGGTTGCCCTGACAAGGAACGTGGTGGGCATTTCCGTGACTGTGGAGAGAAACGGAGACCTCTCTTCGGTCGGAATCATCAACTCCTCCCAAGATCAAACCTTGGACCAGGCCGCACTCGAAGCCGTCAATAAAAGCTCTCCTTTTCCGAATTTGCCCGCGGATTTCCCTCACAAGAATTTAGAAGCAGTTTTTGTCTTTCAGTACTATGATTAAAAAGATTTTGGTTATCTTCGGGCTTTTCTCCTGGTTTTCTGCNNTAAGGAAAGATATTGCCGACTATTTTAAGGATCAGAGGAATTATCGAGGAGCGGTCGATCACCTCCTTGATCACTTCGAAAAAACGCAGGGAAGCTATGATCCCGTTCTCTGCGGGCTGTTGGCCTTTTCATACCACAAACTCGATGATAAAAGTAGAGAATACGAATGGCTGACAAAGTATCTTGAATACTACAGAGGAGAGGAGTTCATCTTTGATTTTTTGGATGAGGCCACGTACCGGGATCTGTTGATCTTTATCGGAAGATGGAAGCAAAAGTACCCGCTTGTGACAGAACTGGCTCTGATAGACAGAGACACCTACCAAGGGCCTTATCCCCCGGATAAATTCATCATCGGTATCGAAATCGAGAACGACGCTTATTTTAAGTTCTCGGATGAAGAGGGAGCAATAAAGGGGGGACTTTTTAAACGAGGGTTCAACTCCATCAGCATCGCGGCCGATTCCCTGTTTGATCGGTCGGGCTCTCATGTTTTTTTTCTGGATCTAAAGACAGAGGATTTGGTCTTGAGAAAGGAGATCGAGATCGATATCCGGATGGATTTGTCCGGGGTGACCCAGGAAGATGTGGAGAGTCAAAAAAAGTCAGCCAGCTTCATCACTGAGCCTGAATTCAAGATTTCCATGTATGTCGGAGATGAACTCATCGCCAGCAGCAGGAAACTGGCCCCGTTTACTCATCCCATAAATATTGATTTGCCCCCTTGGCCCAAGGACCCCAGCGTTTACGGCCCGATCTACAGAGATGAATTTGCCTTGAATTATTTTTCGATATTGGATGCGGTGGGAGCCGTCTATGAATTGTTGAAAAGCTTGAAAAAAGGAGACAAAGGAGAGGGCTCAGCCTCCTCCAAGCCGCTCCAGAAGCGGATGCAGATCACAGCCAATTTTCTGAGAAAAGACTTGACTGGTAAGGCGAAAGAAATCCAGGCTGTCATAACGCTCAAAACAAGACACTTGAAGACATCCCCCCTGAATTAGGGACCACAAGCCGATTTTTTTAGCCTTGTCCCTGCTTCCGCAGGGATGAAGTTGAACGTATTGAAATGCTATGATATAAGAATTGAAAAGTGGAAAAAACATTACTGGTCATAAGGGAACTGAAAAGTAAAAAGATCATCCAGGATTTCGCCATTGGGGGTGGTATTGCTGTNNGAACCCTTGCTAACTTATGATTTAGATATCTTCTTTATTCCGGCTGAAGAGAGTCTTGATGTTCTAGCCCCAATTTATAAGTATTTGAAGAATAAGGAGTATAAGATTAAGAAGGAGCATATCATGATAGAAGGGGTTCCTGTGCAGTTTATTCCTGTTTATAATGAGCTAGTAAAGGAGGCTGTTAGGAATTCTTCAGAGGCCAGGTATGGAAGAATAAAAACCTATGTCATCGGACTGGAATATCTCATAGCAATCATGTTGCAGACTGGTAGAGCCAAGGATCGGGAAAGGCTCATAAAAATTTTCGAGGAAACAGAAGTTGATTTTAGATTGTTAAGAAGAATTCTGCATAAACATAAACTTCGCACTAAGTTTGATAATTTCAGGAGAAGAAGCTTTGGACGAACGGAATGAAGTTTTAAAGATTATCCCCAAAAATAAAAGGCCTTGGCGGAGTGAACTTTCAAAATTATCTTTTAAGAAAAAGGTCCAAATTCTTATCAGGCTTCAGAAAATGGCCAAAGGGATTAGACGAAACGGTGGAAGAGAGGATAGGATTATCTGGACAATTTGACTGCTCTTATTTTAATTACTGGATCCCCACTACCAGCCTGCGCAGGGACAAGGAGGGGAGCCGGGCAGCGGAGCCGGGCTCCCCACGGATTATTGACCACGCTTAACGTTTCTGCCGGCTCGCGGTCATTAATCCTTCCCAGGGATGTGGGCGTTACTTCTTTTTTTTCTTGGCCTTCGTTTTCTCCACAAGTTGCGCTTTCACCATGGCCTCGATCTTCTGCATCTGTTCGTATTTCTTCTTCAGCTTGGCTTTTTTTTCGGGGTCTTTTGTTTCTGAGATCAACTGCTTGAGCTCTTTCTTCTTCGCGAACCATTCTTCGTCGATTTTGACCTTTATCGCCTTCTTGTTACCGTCATTGTCTTTCACCACAACCTTTACTGGTTCAGTCATCACGAATGATTCTTTTTTCTTCGATTTTTCCATCTCCGCTTTCATGGCTAGTATCTGGGCCAGCTTCTCCTTGATCTGTTTCTTTTTCTCAGGATCGTCGGTGGCTTTGTACATCTCTTTCAGCTCGGCTTCTTTTTTCAGCATTTCTGCGTATGCTTTCTTCTTATCTGTTTCGAATTTGTACTTTTCCTCTAGGCTCTTAGTGTACTCATACAGCTTCGTGAGCTTCTGCTTCAATTCTTTTCTCTTCTCTGGATCTTTGGTCTTTTCGAGCTCCATCTTTAATGCTTTTTCTTTGGCTGCCAGCTCTTCTTGCATCTTATGCTGCTGTTTTTTCTTGGCCAACTCTTCCGCCTTCTTTTTCTCATCATCGGCCTCGTCGCTCGTGGTGTCAGGTTCGACGGTCACAGCCTTATCGACAGCGTCCTTTCCGCTGGCTTCGGGGCTTTTAACGGGTTGAGGTTCGGCAAACACGAGCACCAGCAGGGCAATCACAGGCAGGATCAGAAGGAGTTTGAACTTCGCCCGTCCTCTGGATTTGATTTTAGTCA
>JABAOC010005770.1_pt5 | contig 18901 bp, 18 predicted proteins | sample 7062161 | NCBI WGS metagenome assembly JABAOC01 (sample SAMN14538625, study PRJNA623070) | marine sediment metagenome | biome: marine biome [ENVO:00000428]; feature: marine pelagic biome [ENVO:01000023]; material: deep marine sediment [ENVO:00002113] | place: India: Gulf of Khambhat ... | reverse complement strand
CGCAAACGTCCCTCAGGGACATGAGCGTCCTCAACGCTGAGGAAACTCATCAGTATAAGGCCTTGAACCCGGGATTTTTTCATGGTAAGAATGCGAGCGAATGATTCAGTGAAGGGACCTTCATCGCCCTTTGGTTTTCTCACCCCGGAAAAGGGGGGTCTCACAGTAGGCGAACAATTGGCTGGACTTACCTTGACCCGGTGTGGAGGAGTTTGCTATGGCCAAGACAAACCAAATCTCGGTGTTTCTTCCTAATACCCCTGGGGAACTCTTAAAGCTCTGTGATCAGCTGAACGGCGAGAACATCAATATCTTGGCCATCAGCATTCAGAATGCGAAAGACTATGTGGAAGAGCTATATCGAGCGAGGGAGAGAAGTGGACGACGGATTGTGCTTGCAGAGAGCTATCGAGGTGTCCTCCGAGAGTCGTCTGACTATTCAGTGATCAGACTGGTTGTCGACGAGCCCAAAAAAGCTGAACAACTTCTCCACCGGGCTGCGTACGCTGTCGATATTGAGCCGGTCATCTGCCTGAGCCTGACCAACAAACCCGGAGTTCTCGGGGAAGTCGCCGGAAAATTCGCTCAGGCCAATATCAACATCGACTATGTCTATGGATCGGTTATGGAAGATGCCAAAGAGTCTCTCTTTGTCGTCCACATCCCGGATATCGATAAGGGATTACGACTCCTCGAGGGCTGAAGCCAGGTTTTGTGGGGTTGCCAGTTGTCCGTTGGCAGGACTCAGGGGTCATAGAAGCGGGCTGAGCTGTTCAGGATAAGAGGTCAGCCTTGGGTCATAACACAACGGGGAGGTCTCCTTGACAGTCACGCACGTGCAATCGGCCAGATGGCAGACTTTGGTGGAGACACTTCCGAGAAAAAGCCCCTTGACAGGACCGAGACCGCGACTTCCAATGACAATCATATCAACGCTTTTTTCCCTGGCAAACTCGATGATTCTCTCAGCCGGATCTCCCTGCAACGCCACCATGGGAATATGTTCCCCCATTCCGTTGAAAATCGGAAAAATACTCCTGGGGAATATCCTGAATTCACTTTATCAAATTGTCATAGAGTGTTTCAGGAATTGGTTTTTTCTGAATCAGCCCTCTTTCGAAGGCAAATTCCATGAAGTCTTTCCACTTTTTTGGCGACTGCGTCTGAGATGGTGCGAAAACCGACAAGGTATCTCGAAAAGCCATTGCATCCAAGTCCTTCCGGACATTTGGGTTTGCACGAAAATAGATTTCAAGGGCCCTTTCGGGATATTGCTTTGTGAACTGGATGGCCTCGTCAATCGCGATTATAAACTTCTTGGCTACTTGTCTCCTCTTTTCTAACATCTCATCGCTTGTAATAAACACCAACTCATAATAGTCGGGAACACCATGGTTTTCGATCGGGAAGAATCCGGCTTCCACTCCCTCCAAGGCAAGTTCATTGATTTCGTAATTTCTGAAGGCCCCCACAACAGCATCGACTTTTCCGGTGAGAAGCGAAGGGGTGAGATTGAAGCTGACATTGATCAATTCGTAGTCATCCTTGGTAAGACCGGCCGATTGGGCCACAGCTTCAAAGAGAATCACCTCGGTGGGAGCGGTGGAATAGCCGATTCGCTTTCCCTTCAAATCAGGTGGGGTTCGAATCCCAGAGGCTTTCAAGAAGGTGATCGTACTTAGAGGATGTTCAATGAGGACGCCAATGGCTCTTATGGGGAGTCCTTGAGATCGTGCGACCGTGACACTGGGCTGGTAGCTGATTCCAAAGTCGACCTTACGGACGGCCACGAGCTTGGGCGGATCGTTGGGATTGGCTGGGATGAGGAGCTCAACGTCCAGGTTCATTCCTTTGAAGAATCCCTTATCCCGGGCCACATATATGGGGACGTGATCGGCATTGGGGAACCAGTCTAACATCAGTGTTAACTGGGTCGGACTGGACGGCTGACAGAATCCCTGGGAACTGAAGGAAAATGTGAGACAAAACCCAATCAGCAAACAGACGCTTATCACCTGACTTCGGAGAATTTTCTCCATGGCATTGACCACCTTTCAATCAAAACAACGAGGTAAAAGAGACCAACCCCGAGAATGGTCAGGTACGTGAGGGAGGCGAAGATCAGAGACACCTGGAGCTGAGCGTTGGCGTGGAGCATCAGATACCCAAGTCCTTCCTTTGATCCCACCCATTCTCCAATGATGGCGCCGATTGTTGAGACAGAGACCCCAATCTTGCATCCAGAAAAAACAAAGGGCAGGGCCGAGGGAACCCGGACTTTCCAGAGAATCTGCCACTGACTCGCCTCAAGGATTCTCAGCAGGTTTACCGCATCAGAATCGGCCCGTTTCAATCCGTCCAGAGTATTGACGACGATCGGAAAGAAGACGATCAGAGCGGCCATGACGACCTTTGATGGAAGGCCGTAGCCGAGCCAGAGAACGAGGAGAGGAGCGATGGCAAAGACGGGTATGGTCTGGGATCCGATAACAATGGGGTAGAATGTCTGCTCTAGAATCGGGAAATGGAACATCAGAAAAGCCAGAGTCACGCCGACTCCAAAGGCCAAAAGGAATCCAGCGATGATCTCCTTGAGAGTGACGAGGGTGTGGTGGATGAGGAGGGGCTGTTGCGAGGTCAGCGCCTTCACGATCTGACTTGGAGCGGGTAGAATATAGCGGGGGATCTGCACGTACCAGACGATCAACTCCCAGAGCAGGACGAAAAGCAACAATAGGATACCGGGATAAAGGATTCTCCTCGTCATGCGAATGCCCTCTCAATTTCTCCCTCCAACGAGTCGAGGAGAGTTGCCTTGAAATGGACAAACCTTGAATCGATTACTTTCCTGGGGCGTGGAATATTCACGGCGATTTGCCCCTTGACGCTTGCAGGACGAGCCGTCAATATATAAATCCGATCGGATAGGAGTAGAGCCTCTTCAACATCATGGGTGACCAATAGGACCGTTTTGCGGTAATCCGCCCACAGCTCGAGCAGAAGGCGTTGCATGACCGATCGCGTCATGGCGTCAAGAGCGCCGAAGGGTTCATCCAGAAGAAGAATATCCTTGTGGGAGAGGAGGGTCCTTACCAAGGCAGCCCTTTGGCGCATTCCAACAGATAACTCGGCAGGATAGTTCTTTTCAAAGTCCTTTAAGCCCACCCGAACCATGAGCTGTTCTGCCTCACGCTCCGCAGCCTCCTGGTAGTCGCCGGAAATCTCGGGTCCCAAGAGTATATTTCTTTTCAACGTCCTCCACGGAAAGAGGAGATCCTTCTGCTGCATGTAGGCAACTTCGCCCAATCCGCTATCAACAGTCCTGTCGTCGATCGAGATGATTCCACCATCCCTTTTAATCAGGCCGGCCAGCACGTTGAATAAAGTGCTCTTGCCGCATCCTGACGGGCCGAGGATAGAAATGAATTCTCCATGGCGCGCGAAAAGAGAGACATTGCGGAGGATCAGAATGGAGGAGTTTCCCTTGGGAAAGCTTTTCGTGATCTCCCGTAAGGAAAACTTATGCCCCTTCGACAAATTGGGTTCTCTCTTAATGAACTCTTCTGATTTTTCAAGCACGGATTAGAACGCCCCGTCCGGAGACCAAACAAAAGAGGCCGTAATTCCATTTAGGTATTACGGCCATTATCTCTCTATCATTTCCGCTTCCCTACGTTGGAATTACCCACACAGGTTCAGAGGGTCATCCCGCCCTTGCAGCAGGACGGATTTCTCAGCCCTTTGAGCTCCCCTAGCGAATCTACACGAATTTAGCTCCAACCAGGCCAAAAGTCAAGATCCGCCGGCCATCGATGAGGGCCAGCGGAGAAAGGGGGAAATACTCAGATCAGAAACCGGTTGTGCATGACAGTCTTCTCTCCTTTTGCAGATATTTTCCGTCCCCGAGCTCGAGATTTATTGAACGATTTGACTCAGGAATTCATAGAGTGAATTGGGTAAGGTGGACGCGATACTTCGAACCGGCCGACTTCCCAAACCACGGAGAACAGACTTCGGCATCCACTTCCATCGTCGCGCCCGCCCCCTCAGGGATCTAACCAAGAGAATCAGAAAAGTCTCGTAGTTCTTCTGGTATCTGAGACGGCCCCTGTTAATAAATCGAAACTCACTCTCACTGAAGGGCTTGATGATACCGTCCTCGAGAGCCCTTTCATAGATCGGAGTGCCTGGGAAGAATGCCAGAAAGAACAGATTGAGTCTGACACGCAGCGGCAAATCGAGGAGGTATTGGTAAGTCTGAATGATATCGTCTCGACTCTCATATGGATTATCAATGATGAAATCGAGAAGAAAATCCAGACCATGAGTCCTCATATATGGCTCGATCCCATGAACGACATCCCGCGTCTTTGATACTTTGATCTTACGGTTGTACACCTCATCGAGGGTTCTCTGACTTCCCGACTGTACACCCATTTGGATGACCTTCAACCCTGAATCTAAGAGTATGCCCATCTTTTCCCGGGTATACGCCCGGGCGCTCAAAGCAATTCCGAAGGGCAGTCCCACCCGTTTTTTGTACTTCTTGGCGAAATCCTCCAACTCTTTTCTGGGTCGCATCAAAAAGTCGTCATCCCCGAAACCTACAAACTTGAAGAAATCGAGATGTTGCAGGGTGTATTCCAGCTCGTCGATGATACGGTCGACACTATGGAACCGCAAGGTGTTACCGCCGAACATCGCAACGTACCTGCAATTGTTGCAGTAAGAGCAGCGATAAGGACAGCCCCGGGTGGTCACAAAATACAGGATCGGTATGTGATACGGATAGCCTGCCAGGTGTTCCTTGAGGGTCTCCTTTGTAATCTGGGAAAGTGTCCCGTCCAGGAGGAATTGATCGTCGAGGCTGTAGTCATAAAAAGGAAGGCTGTCGAGATCAGAAAAGGGTGGTAAGACGTCATTGACCAAGTAAGTTCCATTCGCATTGAAAGCCATATTCGGTGTGTCCAGATAATCGGCCTGAGCCTCCATCTTGTTTACCAAATCAACGATGACCTCGTCCCCCTCAGCGAAACAGACCCCGTCGGCATGGCGAAGGCTGAGTTCCGGCGCTGAGACGCAGTGCGGTCCCCCCCAAATGACTTTCATTCCTGGAAATCTCTTGCGCACAAATTGGGTGACCTGGACTGCCCGAATAGCATAACTACTGTACACGGCGACCATAACCAAGTCGGTCTCTTTCAGTACATCCTCGAGCTGCTCGAGCTCATTCGGTTCGTATTCCACGGGTTCTCGTCTGACCAGGAAAATGCTCTTGACATGGTGCCCCCCTCGTTTCAGCAAGGCCGAAATGAGGCGGGAGCCATCAGAAGAAAGTGGACCGGAGACGTTAATCAGGGCTGTTTTCAATACGATTTGATCCCTTTGGTGGTTTTAGACCTGTTACCCGAGGGATACTCAGCTTGGACATGCATCCTCTCGAATGTGCATTGTCGATTTCGATCGCATGATGTTGCCTGCCCAAAAATTTTGGAATCTCTGGAGCTGCGAGATCAAGATCAAGTCCTGGACTATCCCTAACAGCCATCCGAGGGAAAGCGTTTTAGATATTGAGTTTGGGCATTCCCCCTCCCCGCTCAAGACGCCGTTCTGCCCTATTTTACTTGCTTTTGACAGGAATTGCATGTATTATTACAGCCCGCGAGATCAAAAATTAAACGCTCCGACGTGAGGCTTTTCATTGGAAAAGATCCATAGCTGCCTTATCACCCGTGCGATTCTGGACTACGTCGGCTTTCGGTGCCCCGGGAGCGTCGATGAACTCGTCGAAAAACTCCATCCAGAACTCGACGTCCTCCCTGACCCTCGGGCCTACCTGATGGATAGCAACAACTGGGTGTCGAGTCAGGTCTGTGCGGAAATGTTCCAAAGGGCTCAAAATATTCTTGGCGACCCCTACACCGCTTTCCATATCGGCCACGATTCGGTTGTCAAAATGCGGATGAGTGACATCCAGTGGGTCCTGATACGATTTTTCGGCTCACCCAAGACCATTCTTACGAGACTCCAGAAGATAAATGACAAATTCAATCGAAACAAGAGGGTAGAACTGGTTGAGCGGGGGAGAAGCCATGCCACCATCCGTCTGCACTGGTTTGAGGGGACCAAGCCGGTAAAGAATTTCTGTGACTACATGCAGGGTATCATTCAGGCCATTCCAATTATATGGAAAATGGATCCGGCAGAGCTGGCGGAGGTGGCTTGCTTTTTCGAAGGAGCTGACTATTGCGAGTATCGGATCAGATGGCGCAACAGACCCTACTTTTTCCAGTTCGCTTCCGGTCTTGTAAGCAGAAGAAAGCTCTTGGAAGATAGTATCGATGAATTGGAGCGGGACAAGCAACTTCTCCAGAGTAAGTACGATGAGATACACGAGCTGAACCTCAAGCTTCAGAAAAAGGTCCGACAGCTCTCCTCGATCCAGGAGGCCAGCCAGGCCGTTGTCTCGGTGCTCGATTTGAAGAATATTCTGGAAGTAGCTTCCAACCTCTTGGCAAGTCTATTCGGTTTCGACCGCCTTGTCATTTTTGACATTCATGAAGAGGAAAGAGCTTTGAAGATTCTTCATGCCATTGCACCGGAAAAGGAGTTGATCGAAAAGATCGAGAATTATCAAGTGCCTTTGACCCGATTGAGCAATATTCTGGCAAGAGTGGCCAGTACGGGTGTGCCAGCCATCATCGAGGATGTGCGGAAATCATCCCTCAATGTAAGGAATCCGATTATCAAGCTATTTCAGCCAAAAGCTTTTGTCGTGGTTCCGCTCATTGCCAAGAACAAGATCATCGGGGTTCTTGCGGCCGATAAGAAGGCTGAGAAAATGGCGTTTAGCCAGGAAGACAGAGACTATCTGGTGAGCTTTGCGAATAACATTGCAATAGCCATCGAGAACTCAAGACTTTATCAGGATCTCAGGAAGAATTTTTTCAATTCAATTCAAGCACTCGCATACGCACTGGAGGCGAAGGACCCATACACGAGAGGCCATTCCGAAGTCGTCGCTCAGTACTCGGTAAAGATCGCCCGAGAATTCGGACTTTCAAAAGAGCGAATTGAACACCTCCGCCAGATGTGCCTCCTTCATGATATCGGTAAGATCGGAGTGATACCTGATGTCCTCGAAAAGGAGGGGATGCCGAACAAGGACGAGTGGCAGATGATGCGAAAACATCCCCTCATTGGAGACAATATCGTGAGGCCCCTCAATCTGCCCTTGGAGATCCGGTCTATCATTCGGAACCATCACGAACGCTTTGATGGGAGGGGATATCCTGATGGCCTCACGGGGGGTCAGATTCCTCTGGAGGCACGGATTATCGCCGTTGCCGATGCCTATGACGCAATGGTCTCCACCCGACCCTACCGCAAATCCCTGTCATCGAAAAGAGCCTTGACGGAATTAGAAGAAAATGCTGGCTCTCAATTTGACCCTGAGGTGGTGAGAGTTTTCAAAACTGTGGTCCACAAGGAATCGATTCATTGAGATCTTGGCCCGGCACCGTACCTGGGAGTTTCGGGCCCACATGAGATTGCTCGCAAGCCTTTTGTTTTGGCGAAACCGCTCAGCGGAGCTCCTGAATGGCATTGTCAGTTTTCTGAATGCCGGGTGAGCGCCCCCTTCCGTATCTTCAGTTCTTGGACGATTTTCGCTCCAAATTCTCCGGCCGATGGCGGCCCGTTGTTTGTCTTGATTCTCCTGATGAGTGATTGCTCATTGGTGAGGGTCTGTAATTCCCCGCCGGCGAATCCCGATAGGGTCACCGCTTGAGCTCAGGAGTGAAGGGACAGGAGGCTTCCACTTGAGAAATTGTAAATATCCAAAGAAATCTGTAACTTGTGAGACATATCCCTTAGAAAATGGGGGAACTCTTCTAATTCCTATAAAGTCGGCTTCTTTCTAGGTAAGACTTAATTTGCGAGGGAACGAATTCATCAATTTCAGATCTTTGGCGTATCGCGTTTCGAATCTGAGTTGACGAAAGCCGCCTGTGTGGCAGGGGAATTTCAAGGGGGATGATTTTCTCGGCAAAAGGCCTGTTCTCCTTCTGAAGGGCTAGTCTTCGGATTTCATCGACCCTTGCATTTCCCCGGGTTGCCACCAAGAATTCAGAACCAGCAAACAGGCGGGTTAGGGAAGCATTCCGGTTTTCGTAGTATTTGGCATCGAGGACCCGGACCATTGTATCGTATCCTACAATGAATCGGATTAGGGTGTCCTTGGGGTAGGCGTCCATGATGAGTTCGAGTTTCTCAACGAAGCGTCCCCTATTGGTAAAAGCTAGGGACACGGCGGAATCCTTCTGAAAACAGAGCAGGATCATCAAGAGTCGTTCTTCCAGAGATGCTCCGAATATCTCTTTGTCGAGAGGCCTCTTGTCGAGAATCAAGAGAACCTCATCGATGGGCCTCAAGTCCCTGGCTTTCTCGATGAGTATCCTGTGGGCTTTGGTTGGGGGGTTGAATGATGAGGGTAGAACTCCGAGTGCCCTGCCCGGTTTTTTGATACCCTGAGGCGCCCTTTTTATCCACCGGAAAATAGGAGGCCCCTCAAGGGGAACAGCTCTAATGATCCTCCTGAACCGGTCCAGCCTCAGTTTCTCATGCCTTGGTTCCATGACTTTCTGAATACTCCAGGACCATTTCCAGCGCCTTTTCTGCGGCGAGCCTCTTGATCTCTATTCTTTTCCCTGTGAAATGGAATCGTCTCACCACCGTCTCAACGGGACTCGCAAGGGCAATAAAGACTGTGCCCACGGGAGTCTCCGGTGTTCCACCCGAAGGCCCCGCAACACCCGTTGTTGCCAGACCGAGGGTGGTTTTTCTTTTGTCGCGAATTCCTTCTGCCATTTTTCCCACAACGGGCTCACTAACAGCGCCGTGCTGATCGATTAGAAGCCGCGCAATTCCTAGGAGTTCGGCTTTTGCGTTGTCGCTATAAGTGACGATTCCCGATTCAAAATAGTCCGAACTCCCAGAGACATTGGTGATTCGATGGGCTACGAAGCCGCCTGTGCAGGATTCTGCGACGGAAATCGTTATGCCGGCTCTTCTGAGCAAATTACCAATCTTTTCCTCAATCCTGGTCATGGGAAACTCCGTGAGAGATCCCAACTTTATTGATCAGCCTGCATTCACCTTTGACGCCTCCTCCAGATCATATGGTTATCGGGTTTTCCGTGAGCTGTCAATTGAAAGAGGCGGTTCAAAAGGTAACACTCGAGTGAAGTCTCCTGAGTTTTGTGGACGCTCATGTCCCTGAGGGATGTTTGCGGAAGCGTTGGGGTACCCATCGAGGGCGAGCAGGAAGGGGAAAGCCCCGCCTTCAGAGCGGGGAAGGGGCAAGAATTCCCCACCTGTGAGCCCCGAGAGGGTCAACGCGAGAGCAAGGGAGCGAAGGGATATGAGGGTCCAATCAAAACATTCAAAATCATCGTGAAACATCAGAGGCTTAAAAACTTCTTGCTTTGAAAACTCAGGAAACCCCACTGTCAAGTATTCGAGGGATGGGTTCCCGAGGTTAAGTCTACGCGAGGGTGGGATAAATCATAGGATTGAACAGCCCATCAAGAGTACTGAAGGCCCACTCAAGAAAAAACACCCAAGGCAAGACACCAGAGGGGATCAAATGGATTTGAGCGAACTTTCAATTGGAGAGATAATTTCGAGGATTAGTGGGGATTCCCTTGACTCTCACTTCGTAATATAAATGGGGGCCTATGGATCGCCCCGTATTTCCCATTCTCCCGATTACTTCCCCTTTTCGAACTTTTTGGCCAATTGTGACATCCATCCGGGCCAGATTACCATACCGGGTCGTGATTCCATGACCATGGCTGAGTACGACCATTCTCCCATGCTCCGGGTCGGTTCCAGCGGTCGTGACAAGGCCATCAGCAGGAGCGACAATGGGCGCATCGAGTGAATTGGAGATCTCGATCCCTTCGTACATCTCGGGGCGCCCGGTCAGGGGAGAGATTCGGAGGCCAAAATCGCCAATAATCCACCCTCGGCAAGGCCAGACAGAGGGAACATGGGGGAGCTGCCCAACCCCTTCTTGCACCAGATCTCCGAACTCCCGAACTGCCCTCTCCGGAAAGTGTGCCTCTTGGCCGGAATGGGTCGAATCAGGCCGCGCGGACCTGGCAAAGGAATCCGAATTATTGGGACTCCAGATCCTCTCTCGAAAATCTTCAGGAAACGGGCCTCCCACACCGAAAAAGGGGCTTGGTCGATTCTCAAGATTGGCAATCATACGAAGCTTAGAATCGAACTCTTTCATCTGGGCGATCCGATCTTGCAATCCGGCGATTTCCTCAGAAAAGAAACGAATCTCTTGCTGCTGAATGCTATTTTGCTTCTCGAAATCGGTGATCTCGATTGCGTAATTTGTGTTATTAACGAAATGTAAGCTCAGGATGACAGCTAAGATAATTAAAATAGGAAGCGTGATAAGCACCAAGGCGAGAAGAGGTTTAGGTATCTTGTATCGCTTAACATTGGATGAATCTCTGGAAAAGATGAGAATGGTGAGATGATCACCCGCCAAAACGGCCCCCCTTCTTCAACGGCAGGACATGATGCAACGCCTCAGCCTACATATCAAAAGTGGTTTGCCGTGTCAAGTTTTTTTTTGTGCCAGCTCATGGGACCAGGCGATTTCGGCCCATCAACCCAGCGGGTTATTATGCAATTACGATACCAACGATTTCTTCCCGTAACGGTCAGGCCGATCGAAGGGTTAAGTATCTGGAATCAATGACGATTTACCCTATGTCGCAAAATTTGCCGGAAATACTCGAAGTGACTAATTTTCAGCCACACGGTCAAAAATTGTCTGTTTCCTCCATGGAGGATCCGTTCGCTGCCTACCAGCGAATGAGACTGCTTCCCCACGTCAGTCCCCCTCCAAAAGCGGTCAAGACCACCAGATCACCCTTCTCAATGGTTCCATCCCTTACCGCTTCATCCAATGCAATCGGAACAGTCGATGAGGAAATATTCCCATACTTCTCAACTGTCAGGTATACCTTCTCCATAGACACCTTTAACCTTTTCGCCATCTGCTGAAGGATCCGGAGATTGGCCTGGTGGGGGATGATCACTTTCACATCGTCGAAGGTGTAACCATTCTGAAAAACAGCCTCCTCTGCTGCCTCTGCAAAGCACTTAACTGCAACCCTCACCGAATCACTGGCTCGAATCATGCGCAGAGAGTGGAGCTTCTGATCGACACTGGTATGGGATATAGGCGTTGTTTTCGAACCGCCTCCTGGCAGGAGCAGGTTTTCTCCATTCTTCCCATCCGTATGGATATGGGTTGAAATGATTTCGCTACATTCAAGGCCATCGTCTACGGGCTTCAATATGGCCGCTCCAGCGCCGTCACCCCACAGAATGCAGCTCTCCCGATCAGTCCAGTCGAGGGTCCGACTCATCACTTCCGAGGCCACAACCAGGGCATTCGCAAAAGTGCCGGTCTTCAGGTACTGTTCTGCCACAGAAAGTCCGAAGATAAACCCGCTGCAGGCTGCAACGACGTCAAAGGAGACAGCATTATCGGCTCCGAGCCTCGCTTCTAACCAATTTGCTCCTGATGGGCAAGCAGTATCCGGGGTCATAGTGCAGAGCACGATGAGTTCGACGTCCCTCGGAGAGATCCCTGCCATTTCGGTGGCTCTTATAGCGGCTTCTTTGCCCAGATCAGAGGCGTACTCATCGGCGGCCGCGATTCTCCTTTCTCGCACCCCCGTGCGCTTACTGATCCACTCATCAGAAGTCTGAAGGATTTTCTCTAGATCGAAATTGCTAAGAACCCTGCTGGGGACATATGATCCCGTTCCCATGATCGCGATTCGTCTCATTTTCGCCTGTCCCTTTTCTTGACGACCGCCTGTTATCGCAGAGGAGTTCCTGGGCATTCCGGCAGAATTTGAAATTTAAGCACGTTTCATAACACGATGGGTACGCAAAGTCAATCACAGGGGAGGTGAGGCGTTTGGGGAGATTTGCTTTAGATTGGGTTTTGAACCGATTCTCGTGGAACAGGTTTCGAATTTTCACTGACTGGTGCCCAAATCCCTTTTCCCGAGCCTTGTCTGATGAAAGCGGAAAAGGCCGCTCTTCGCTGCTCAGAAATCTTTTTTCGACAATTCTAAAGCTTGCAAATCCAAAACTCGCCCTTCGGGCTCAGACAATTGGATTTGCGGCCGTTATGCCTCGCTACGAATTGCTAACGAAAAAATCTTGATTCGCGCTCAGAGCTGTCTTTCCCACTTTCTGGCTCAGTACTCTTCGAGAGCAGTCGCCAAATTGTCCCAAAGGGATTTGGGCAACAGCCCTGGAAATCCGACTTTCAAATCTCTTAACAACGCGTTGGGGATAGGTTGCCGCCTGTCGGTAGGCCAGTGGGGTCACAAGCGTGGTCCCATGGAGAGAGGATCAAAGGCTAGATCTTTCAAACCGGAGTTGAACGCCAAAATGCTCAAGATCCGTGGGACACCAGCAACAGGGCGTCCTCATCACAGTCTGGAAATTTCACACACCGGAGGCAATCTGCCCAGATCTTATGGGGCAGCATCGATTTATCGATCTCTTTGAAGCCGAGCTTTTTGAAGAAATCAGCGCGATACGTGAGAGCGAAGATTCTTTGAACACCCAGCTTTTTCGATTCTTCAATACAGGCTCTCACCAGAGACTCTCCCACCCCTTTTCCCCAGTATTTCTCCTCGACCGCGAGGGAGCGAATTTCAGCCAGATCATCCCACGAGATATGAAGTGCGCAAGTCCCCACAATGGTTCGATCCTCTTCACAGACGAAGAAGTCCCGAATCTGATCATACAATTCACTCAATGACTTGGGGATCATCTCGCCTCTGGACGCAAAGCGACCGATAAGATCCTGCATCTGTTTAACATCTTTGACATTTGCTTTTCTTAACATCATGGACCGTCTGTTGGATACTTATCGACTGGAGATATATCTTTGAATCCCGGCTGGAGTCAGCTCATGGTCCTTAAGTTCGAAGCAGAACATGCGGGCGAAGCGTCCCAGCGGGATATTCGAATTTCGAATCTGCTACACCAGGTTTTTCTTTCAATGGCGACATTTTCTATCTCAATTCCGAGAGTCATCTATGCTAAGCTTTACTGACGTGGTTGGTTACCTTTTGAATCATCTCGACTGCGTGGGCACGGGTTTTCTCGGTAATTTCAATGCCTCCGAGCATCCGGGCGATTTCATTGATTTTCTCCTCAGAATTCAAGGGTCTTACGAGTGTTATGGTCCGCTTTTTTCGAGTTGTCTTTGTCACGCTGTGATGAGCATTGGCAAAACAGGCTATCTGAGGCAAATGGGTTACACACAGCACCTGGTGGTAAAGCGATAGGTCCCTCAGATTCTTTCCGACCACTTCGGCAACACCACCTCCAATCCCCGCATCGACCTCGTCAAAGATCAACGTCTGCCCTGGTTCCGCCGAGGCAATAATACGCTTTATGGCCAGCATGATGCGCGAGAGTTCTCCTCCTGAAGCAATCCGGCTGAGAGGTTTCGGCTCTTCTCCGATATTCGGGGAAATATAGAATTCCAAAGTGTCCATTCCCTTCGGCCCCAAAGACGATCCGTCAACGATGATCCATTTTTCTTTCTTCGCGGTCCTGTTTGTCCCAAACCGGATCTCGAAAACTGTGTTTTCCATACCCAGAAGAGTGAGTTCTTTTTCCGTAGCTCTCCGAAATGCTGCGGCTGCATCTGCCCGCTCTCTCGACAGCTTGTGGGCTAGGTTGACCGTCTTCTGCTCTAAATTGGCCAGGCAGGTCTCTAGCTGTTCGATACGTTGCTTATTCGAACGCAATGACTGGAGCTGACCGTCGACACGCGACTTGAATTCAAAGATCCCCTTGATCGTGTCCCCATACTTCTGTTTCAGTCGCCGAATCTCATCGAGTCGGTTTTCTACCCTCTCCAATGCTTCAGGGTCGAACTCTACCTTCTCTCGATAGTCCCTGAGAGTGTATGCAACCTCCTCCAACTGATAGATGGACGACTCGATGGTCTTGGCAAGGGCCTCCATGGAAGGATCGACCTTGCTGATCTCGCCGACTTTCTGAAGGGTTGTGTTGAGTTTCTCGCAAATAGAAGTTTCACCCGAATATAGAAGACTCTCGGCTAGATCGGTCCATTCAAACAACTTCTCTGCGTTTGCGAGAATTCTCTTCTGTTCCGCTAACGCTTCTTCCTCCCCATCGTAAAGGTTAGCAGAGGCAATCTCCTGAGACTGGAACCTCATGAGTTCCACATCTTTTCCGTACCTTTCATCTTCTTCTTTGAGAGCTCGGATTTCCCTTCTCAGGTCCTCCAGTTCTCGGAAAGCCTTCTCATAATGTCCCCTCGACGCTCGTAGCCCCCCGTAATCGTCCAAAATGTCGATATGCCGCTCCGCCTTCTGAAGGCTCTGATGCTCGTGCTGGCCATAGATGGAAAGAAGGGCTTCTCCGACTCGAGAAATAGCGGTCAGTGAAGATAGATCCCCGTTTACAAAGACCCTGTTTTTCCCGGATCGCATCACGACCCGCTTGATTAGAACCTCCCCCGGATTGGCGATCCCCATTGATCTAAGCTTCTCCGCGACTCGGGGTTCCTCCGAAACATCGAAGAGAGCCTCAACCACGCCTTCCTCTGAGCCGGTTCGGACCAAGCCGTCGTAGGACCGATCGCCCAGAAGCATGTTGACGGCGTTGATGATGATTGACTTTCCGGCACCGGTTTCACCTGTTAACACATTCAGGCCCTTCGAGAACACGATGTCAACCTCGTCAATAATGGCAAGGTCTTTGATCCTAAGCTCGACTAGCATGTTTTTGTCTCAGGCCTACCTCTCGCCCCATCCCAGTTTGGTCCTCAGAACCTCGTAGTACCCTTTATTGGGAGATTCGATTAGTAAAATCTTTCCCCTCGCCTTTTTCACCTCCACGGTATCACCTCGCTCCAAGGGAAAGCCCACCTGGCCGTCGAGGGTGAGAAAGACTTCCTCGCTTTCGGATTCTAGGGTAGTTCTGACGACCACGTCGTCAGGAATGATGATGGGTCGATTGGTCAGAGTGTGGGGACAAATCGGCGTAATGATAATGGTCTTCAACGAGGGATATACAATCGGGCCTCCAGCCGAGAGAGAGTATGCTGTCGATCCCGTAGGAGTCGACAGTATAAGGCCATCCGCCCTGTATGTAACGACGTATTCTCCATTGATGGTCGTCTTCAGATATATGATCCTAGCCAGGGCTCCCTTGTTAATCACGGCGTCGTTGAGGACGCGAAACGCCGTAATTCGCTGTCCTTGCCGAATTACACTCGCATTCAATACAACCCTGTCGTGGGTCCGAAACTCCCCCTTCAGGACATCTTCCAGAACCGGGAGGAGCTCATCCCGGGTGATTTCGGTCAGAAAACCCAGGCCCCCCAGATTGACGCCAAGAATGGGAATTTCATTCTCGCCAAACTGCCGGATCGCACTGAGAAGCGTTCCATCCCCCCCCAAAACGACGAGTAAATCCAATGGAACCGAAATTTTCCCTTGCGGCCACGAGGCAACACCGCCGAGGACTGACGCCATCTCCCTTTCGACAAAAACCTCAATCTTCCGCTCTTGCAGCCAGCGTGTCAGGTCCTTGGCTACTGCTACGGCCTCTCTGTTATTCCGTTTCCCGATGATTCCAACTTTATCCACACTGCTTAACGTCAATTCTCGTCTTTCTCCAAGAGCCTTTGCTCCGTTGTTGAAAGGGAGACGGGCTTTATGAGAATTCCCTGTATGCCCCGTCAATCGATCTAATCCTTAACATGACCCCCATGCAAAGTCAACATAACGTGACTGCTGGGGTTTCCCCATTTTTGACGGAACCTGCTGTCTCTGAGCGACGTTGCGGAAGCGGTGGGGACCCTTCGAGGATGAGCAGGGAGGGGGAAAGCCGTGCCTTCAGAGCGGGGAAGGGGCAAGTATTCCCCACCTGCGAGTCCGAACAGGGTCAACGCGAGAGCAAGGGAGCGAAGGGATAGTAGGTTCCCACTTGAGAACTCGAAAATATTTAAAGAAATCTGTGAATTGTGAGACATGTCCTTCGGAAAATGGGGAAACTCCTCAACGTGACTGAGGCGTCTCATCCGGGAATCAAAGACTGTCCTAAAGTATCACAATGGTCCAGGGACCCCTAAGACTCAGAGTACTCCTTAACCTGAATGAGCTTCTCGGAGGTCTCATAGGCCAAGGGGTTAATAAAATGGGTTGATCTGAGAACCGCAAGTCAAAATCTAGGGGAGAAAACTGCGTTCTGTCATGGGAAGAAAACAGAACCTTCGGTGGGCGTTTCCTGAACGTCTAGTTCTTCTTTCCCTTCTTTTCGGCGGCAATCAGGGCCGCTCCCAGGGCACCGACAATCTGAGGTTCAGAATGGACCTTCAAAGCCATACCCATTTTTTCTTCCAATGCTCTTATGACGCCCATGTTCTTGGCCACACCCCCGGTCATCGCAGCCTGACCGTTGACACCAACCCTTTCCAGGAGGCTGAGCGTTCTATCAGCCACCGCATTGTGCAGTGCATGAAGAATATCATTGACGGCCTTTCCCTCCGATACTAAAGAGATGACCTCTGATTCGGCAAATACCGTACACACACTGCTGATTTCGATGACATCCTGGTACCTCAAGGACCGCTCTCCCATCTGCTCCAGATCCACGTTGAGTGCATTTGCCATCACCTCCAGGAACCGGCCTGTCCCTGCGGCACATTTGTCATTCATGTCAAAGGAGACCACATGGCCACTCTCATTGATGCGTATCACCTTCGTGTCCTGCCCACCGATGTCGATGATCGTCTGGCATTCAGGAAAGAGAAAATGAACACCCCTGGCAATGCATGTGATTTCCGTTATATTCTCATCCGCAAAATCCAAGATCTCTCGCCCAGACCCTGTCGATACCACATGACCAATGTTGGCCTCGGCCACCCGGCCTGTGGTGAGAGCTTCTTCAAAAGACCGACGCGAGGCATCTCGACTGTTTCCCCCAACAAGTCCGATGGAGTAACTGAGAATCCCCTTGTCTTGTTCATAGAGAACAGTCTCCACAGAGAGAGACCCCACATCTACACCAGCAGTGATCATGATCCTCGTCCCCTTTCAACGGGCCGAACCAGCGCAAATCGCTCATCCCTCCATATCAGTCAGGGTCGCCCGCTCTCCCCCGAACATTCCTGCGGGAGATCGCTTGACCCCACAGCTCATGTCAATTGTCACTGCAAGAGGAGTTTCCCCATTTCCCGAAGGACATCTCTCACAAGTGACAGATTTCTTTAAATATTTTCGAGTTCTCAAGTGGGAACCTACTATCCCTTCGCTCCTAGGCTCACGCAGTGACCCTTATCGGGATTCGCAGGCGGGGAATTTCTGCCCCTTCCCCTCTCTGCTCATCCTCGAAGGGTCCCCACCGCTTCCGCAACGTCGCTCAGAGACAGCAGGTTCCCTCAAAAATGGGGAAACTCCAGTCAGTGCAACAGACTACTGAAAACCAGGCGAGAGAAGAAGATTCTCTCTAATTCCGGTCAGAAACTTTCCGCCTTTACGAGTTCTGTGAGAGCTATTTCTCCTTCCACACCGGCTGCCGCTTTTCAAGAAAGGCCGAAAGCCCCTCGTTGGCGTCTTCGGTCCTCATGAGTCCGTGTTTGTAGATGATCTCTGAACTCTGAAGTCCTCGCTCGAAGTCTACACCCAGGCCGTACCGGATTGCCGTCTTGGCCCATTTGAGAACTGTAGAGCTTTTGTCCCTGAGGCGACCCAAGAACGCTTCGACGGCATTATCGAACTCTCCATGGGGAACCACCTGATTGATGAGGCCTATTCTCTCAGCCTCGGAGGCGCTGATTGTGTCTCCTGTCAACAGGAGTTCATAGGCCTTTTTCGCCCCGATGATCCGGTGCAACCAAGCAACAGCCATAGAGGGATAGACCCCGACCTTGATTTCAGGCTGTCCAAACGTCGCCTTTTCAGAGGCAATCACGAGGTCACAGAAGGCCACGAGTTCGCACCCGCCACCCAGGGCCATTCCCTTGACGCCGGCCAACGTGGGGACGTCAAAGGTCGAGAGTAACCGGAAGATCCGGTGGAATACCTCGATCATCTCATCCATCTTATCCGGCGTGTGGTCCCGGACGTCCACCCCAGAAGAGAAGGCCTTATCACCAGCAGCAGTAAACAAAAGAGCCTTTAACCCCCTCTCCGTCTTTGCATTCTCTATGGCCTCATTGATCTCCTTCATGGTCTTGATGTCCAGCACATTGTATGGAGGTCTGTTGATTGTAATCGTGGCCACCGAGTCTTTGATCTCAAAAAGAATGTTTTGAAAGCCCATCGCATCTACCCCCTCTTCTCAGTTCTCTCTTTCGTACCGAACTCACTCTTCGGGCATCCCTCAATTCGCTCCAGGCGGTCCTCAGCTCTCATCGAAGAATCGATTTCGGCCCCTTGGATCAACGACATGAAGCCCTTTTCAAACCTATCCTCCTGCCACATCACAGGACCGGAATCGATTCTTGGACTCGCTAGAACCTAATCTCATTTATTGATAATGTCCACCCTTTGTCAAGGGATTCACTTACTGGAGTTTTCCAATTCCCAAAACGGAAGCTTTCATCCACCTACCTTACTTCCGCCCATTTGAAGATCTTAAACCAAAGGGGGCGCCTGTGTTCCCTTCGTTCCCTAGCTCTCGCGCTGACCCTCTCTCCCGCTGTTGGCGGGTGAGGCGGGGAAGAGCTGTTGCCCAAATTCTCCAGACCACTTGTGTCGAAGTCATTTCCAGAGTAATTCGCCAGAAAGTGGGAAGGGAA
>JABAOC010006047.1_pt1 | contig 18904 bp, 17 predicted proteins | sample 7062161 | NCBI WGS metagenome assembly JABAOC01 (sample SAMN14538625, study PRJNA623070) | marine sediment metagenome | biome: marine biome [ENVO:00000428]; feature: marine pelagic biome [ENVO:01000023]; material: deep marine sediment [ENVO:00002113] | place: India: Gulf of Khambhat ... | reverse complement strand
ATTCAAGCGGGAGTTGGTGGGGCGGTAGTTATCTCCGGGGGGTTTGCTGAAGTCGGTCGAAGGGACCTGCAGGACCGCATGGTATCTCTGGCAAGAGAAGCGGATTTCCCTTTCATTGGCCCCAATTGTCTGGGAGTCTATTCCCCTCCCTATATGGACACCTTTTTCCTTCCCAGCGAACGAATGGTAAGGCCGAATAGGGGGAGGGTTGCCCTCGTCAGCCAGAGCGGGGGGACCCTTGTGGATCAGATGAGCAAATTTGCCGATGAAGGTATTGGCCTTTCCCTGGGAATCGGTATCGGGAATAAGGCCCTGATCCAAGAGCTAGACCTGCTCGAATATTTTGCCCGTGACCCTGAGACGGAAGTCATTGCTTTCTACGTGGAGGGTTTCGAGAAAAATGCGGGACGGGAATTCGTCCTGGCAGCAGGCCAATGCCCAAAGCCCGTGATCGTTTTAAAAGCGGGTAAAAGTCCCGGGGGAGGCCGGGCCATTTCCAGCCACACGGCCGCGATGGCCGGGGACTACGAAGTCTTTTCCGAGGTGGTCTCTCAGTATGGCGTGGTGGAGGCCAAAAATGAATTTGAGCTGGTCTCCTTCTGTGAGGCCCTGAGCTGTTACAATCAGTCCATTGACGGTAATATCGGCATCATCACGGCTAGTGGGGGTCACGGGGCCTTGGCCGTCGATGCCTGTTTTTCCCATGGCCTTTCCGTGCCGGCCTTATCCGATCAGCACCAAGCTGCAATCAGGGAACGAGTTTCACCGCGGGTTCGAGCAATCGCTTCCTTCGGCAACCCCGTCGATCTTACGGGGAGCGCCGTGGATGATGATTTTATCGCAGCGGCTAAGTTCCTGGGCGGCTATCAGGGAGTTGACTGTGTTGTGGTGCTGCTTTTGCCCTACACACCGGGGATTACCCCGGATTTGGCAGCCCGATTGAGCCAGATTTATCGACAAGCAGATAAGCCGCTGATCGCTTACGTGCCCCATGTGGAAAAGTACGGTATATTCATCGAGGGATTTGAATTTAACCGGATACCGGTGGCCCACTCCATTGAGGGTGCGGTACACATGGCTGAGGCCATGAGGAGGTGGCAACCTTGTTGAAGAAAGGGATAAGGGACATACTTTCTGCTTCAAAGGATGTGGGCTGGGTCTTGGAACCTCAGGCCAAGCGCCTCTTTTCCATGGCAGGCCTGAACGTTCCTCGATTCACCATGTCGACCACGGTGGAGGAGGCAGTTCGGTTTGCCCATAAGATCGGTTACCCCATCGTTGCGAAGGTGGTTTCTCCTCGGATTGTCCATAAATCAGACAGCGATGGCGTGGCGGTTGGCATCGATACCGATGGGGAGTTGACCGAAACCTTTACCCGATTGAGCCGAATCGAGGGCTTTGCCGGCGTTCTGGTTGAGGAGATGATGTCGGGCCTAGAATTGATTGTCGGCGCCAAGATCGACTACCAATTTGGACCGGTGATCCTCCTGGGAATTGGTGGAACCGGGGTGGAGATCTATCGGGATATCACCATGAGGATGGCGCCTCTTCGCGAAAGGGATGTCGAATCGATGGTAAAGGGCCTTAAGGCGAGGTCGCTTCTGGAGGGTTACCGGGGCTCAGAGCCGATCAATCTGAGCGAATTGACCAGGCTTCTCATAACCTTCTCCGATTTGGTTATGGACCTTGAGGAGTTTATCGAATCCATCGACCTTAACCCGGTCATCTGTTCATCGACCACGTGTGTTGTGGCGGATGCCAGAATCATGCTCAAGGAAATGGGAGAAACGGGATAGACACAATGGCACAAAAGAGATCGCGCTTCGCCGTCGGCTTCGGCCTCCTTCTCATCGTTTCCCTCTGGTTGTTTCCTTCATATCTGACCGCCAAGGAGGAATACTCTGCGCAAACGGGCAAGGATTGTGAGACCTGCCATATAAACCCCTCGGGTGGGCCGGATTTAACCCCCTATGGGCAGGCCTTTCGAAAAGGAGGGCACCAATATCCCATCCCTGCAGAAGCCTTCACGGTACTTCCACGCTATAGAAGGATCCTCCGCTTTTTCATCGGATATTTCCATATTGCTGCAGGTGTCATCTGGTTCGGAACCATCTTCTACGTCCATATATTCATCACCCCCCAGGCCCTTGCCCGGGGGCTCCCCAGATCGGAGTTGATTCTGGGCTGGGTGTGCGCCACAATCACTGGTACCACTGGTATCTTCCTGACCATGGCCAGGTTAACTGCTCTGTCACAACTCTACACGACCAGGTTCGGAACCATCCTTTCTGTTAAGATCATCCTCTACCTCTTGATGGTAGGCATCGCGCTTTTCACCGCCATTGTGATCCGGAAAAAACTCGAACGGGAACTCGACCAACGAGAACCCAAAAAGATGACGGGAGGCATTTTTACCCACACGGATTTGTTTTCCTTCAATGGAACCGAAGAAAAACCGACCTACATCGCCGTGGGAGGGGACGTCTATGATCTCTCCCAGAGCCCGGCATGGCAAGAAGGGCGGCACATGGGGCAGCATTTCGCGGGCACAGACCTGACCGATGATCTCACAGGGGCTCCCCATGGTAGTGAAGTTCTCGAGAAGTTCAAGAGGGTGGGAGAGCTCTGGAAAGGGCCAAGGGATACCTCTCCTCGGGTCAGCGCCACGAGAAAGACCTTCATCTATCTGGCCAACTCCGCCCTGGTAATTTCCTTTCTCATCCTCCTCTGTGTGGCCCTGTGGAGATGGGGATGAAGGAAGACCCCGAACTGGGCTTTCGCTTGGAAAGTCAAAGGCTTAAGGAAGAAGCCTCCTTTCCTCAGTGGGAACAACTCCCGGGATAGGGAGCTACTGGGCGATTATGCGGGGATGGCTCCTTGGGAACTTTCACGACGCTTCTCTCGGATCTTCTTTGCTAACCATGCCTTGAGGTCCTGCCCCTTCCCGCTCGAGCTATTCTCTTGTTCACCTTACTCCAGGACGATGTAATGAGAAAGCTTTCCTCCATATTCTCGATCATCCCGATAAACTTCTTCATCGGCACCGAAAAAGTGAGGACATCCTCGGGGACGCACGGCCGGGCCGAGACGTCGAACATCCCGAGGACGCATCGCGGACGCGGGGAGTCCTTTTCGAGATAGGGATATTGTACAATTGAGCCGCAACCGGCGGCAAAGGGAGCAAAAACCCTGCTTGTTTCGGCCTCATCGAAGTTCGCGAGGGTGAAAAGGCCGGAGAGAACATCAGGCCGTGCGAAGAAGATCACCACGTCGGGATCCTCCAGGCGCTCGAGTCTATCCCATCTCTTGAAGACTATGAATCGAGCCGGCGCCTTGAACTCCGGTAACTTTTCCATTATCTCTTTCACTAATGTTGGCGATTTTTTGTAGCGCTCGCCTTCAAGTTTTCCGGGAATACCGTAGGAGAGGAAATATTCGAAGTTCGGCATAACCTCTTCGGCAAATCCGAGATACCTTTTCCCACCGCCACAGCCTATGGAATCCGCGTCAAAACAGAGGGTATTCCCTTTTCGTACCATCGACAAATCTTCGATTACACATCTATGCCCTGAAGGAGGTTTCGCCACTTCAGCCCGTCCTCCCTCATCGGTATAATAGAACGCAATCGGTAGCTCCGCCCCATCAAAGAATTTTTCCCAGAGCCTGGTAAATTTGTCCTTAGTCTCCATGTCCATGGGATTTCCTCCACATACGATTTGGGTTACCCTTTTTCCCCTCGGAAAAATATGGATCAGTGGATCTTCCTTATGGAGGGGAATGATTCTTGCCTATACCCTCCAGCGTGAAAGCTCTCAAACCCCCGTAGAGAGTAACTAACGACTCCAGACAAGAACCGTACAAACACCAACAAGGTGTGCTCTCTCCCCGCCAGAAATCTTAATGAGAACCAATTCACTTCACCATCACCAGGAATGTACCCATTACTTTTATCATTATGATGCTCGCTACTCCAACAGAGAGAGCTGCAAAGAGCCCTACAAAGAAAGGTTTAGCTCCAAGCTGTTTCAATTTCCTGATATCTGTCCCAAGTCCAACTCCAGCCATCGCAACAGCGAGAAAGTATCCAGACCACTGTTTCACAAGAGAACAAAGGTGATTCCATCCTTCAGCATTCCAGAAACTTTCGCTCAGAACAAGGTAGTCACCAAGAGACCTGATAACGGCCAGCGCGACAAAACCGAGGATGAACGTTGGAAAAAGTGAAAGTCCACTGACCCTTTTCTCGGATATTCTCCGATTCCTCCTCAAATAAAGGTAGGATAAAAGGGGAATTGCTATGGCCATAAAGGCATTGCGAACGAGTTTCGTCACAATAGCAACATCCGCACCTGTCGGATTTACTGTTTTATCTGCACCTATCCAAAGCTGGTCATACATAAGACCTGCACCTGCAACCTGTGCAGTTTCATGGATGGAGGTACCCATAAATATCCCTGACTCTACATGCGACATTGAAAGTATGAGGTGACTCACATAGGGGTAGATAAACATTGCCACTATTCCAAATATCGTGATCGTTCCGACCGCGTACGTTATTTCCTCTTCCTTTGCCTCAATTGCAGGTCCTGTGGCAACAATTGCGCTTGCTCCACAGATTCCAGTCCCTACCCCTATCAACGTTCCCAGCCTCTCAGCCAGACGGAGTTTTCTTGTGACGAGAAGAGTCAAACACATACCGGTTACAATTGCCACTACTACAATACCGGTACTGAGAACCCCTATCCTAAGGACAGCAAATATGCTCAGCCTGATGCCCATCAGTATGATACCAAGCCTCAGGAGTTTCTTTAAAGCAAAATCAACCCCAGACTGACAACGTTTGGGAACACCTATTGTGTTCTTGACTATTATCCCGAGGACGATGGCCATCATGATGGCACTCACAGGACTTTTTGCAAATCCCAGGAGGGTGGCTACCCACCTCGTCAACTGTATCCCGACAATGGTAACTACAACCGCAAGTGCGAGCCCGGGAAGAATCTCTATAACATGGTACGTCCCAAAAAGCATACCGAGGATGCTTTTCTTACTCAATTCCTTTCCTCCTTAGGCTGAGAATAGGCTTAATTCATTGTGCGGCCTCTTGGCGACTGTCTCAAAGCTCCCAGAGCGAAAACCACCTTTGGCAGCAAATTGCTCGGTTTGACATCTTTTCCATACCGTGTTGACGCATGTTCGCTGGCTCATATAAGCGCTTCTAATGAATAAATTCGCGTTTTCAACTTCCGAGGCAATACCATCTATCTCATCTCCCCTGACCTTTGCCTCCTTATCGCCGAAATCTTTGGAGATCACGTTTTGAGTACTCATAACATTATTTATCCGCACAAGCAATCTAGCAGAGGTAAAATGCCACGTAAAGCCTCAGTATTCTTGCCTCTCTCTTTGTCCTCCAACCTAGCTATCTTCCAATAAATCTCCTGGTACGTGCGCCACCGCTAAGGATGTTGGTATAATATGTCCAACCGCCAGGGATTTCCGCGAACTGATCGCTCTGGGAGCGGTCTGTCTCATGACATTTCAATGAGATCCGCGGAAAACCGGGGGGATACATTTTTGGGAGGAATGCTTCGGTGATCGGTCTTTCAACGGCGTGGTTAACTGAGAGGGAAGACATAACGGGTCGAGACCTTGTTAAAGAGTTCGTTGAACTGGGATTTAGGGGAGTGGAACTGGAGTATCGCGTCACGGAGAGACTGTATCGGGAAATGCGGCCCTTCATCCTCAAGGGAAAGATCAACGTGATCAGCATTCATAACTTTTTCCCCCTTCCCGATGAGATTCCCCTTTCCGGGGCCAGTGGAGACCGGTTCCTTCTTTCCTCTCCGGAGAAAGCGGAAAGGGAGTTGGCCATCCGGATGACAACCCGTACCATGGAATCTGCACACGACTTGGGAGCGGCAGCGGTGGTTTTGCATCTGGGCAAAGTTGACATGGAACCAGAAACCGAACGGTTGTACGGCCTGTTTAACAACCACGGGCTGGGCACGCCCGAGGGACGTCATTTCCTCGAATGTAAGCTGAAGGAGCGAGGGGAAAAGAAGGGCCCCAACCTGGAAAGCGTCTTCTCCAGCCTTGATCGGCTAAACCGTGAGGCGGAAAAACGCGGTATCCTTTTGGGGGTTGAAAACCGATACCACTATCATCAAATTCCCGACTTTGAGGAAATTGGACTCATTTTGAGGTGTTTTTCCGGGGGCTCCATCGGCTATTGGCACGATATTGGCCATGCCCACACCTTGGAAAGTCTTGGCTTCCTTGAACCGGGATCGCTCCTCCAATCATACGGACCACTATCTGTTGGCGTTCACATCCACGATGCCATCGGCCACGACGATCACTGGGCTCCGGGTTTTGGAGAAATCGATTTTGTGAGCGTCACTGACGGATTGAAGTGCGCACCTATCAAGATCCTGGAGGTACACAAAAAATCCGATCGACTCCAGTTAATGCGGGGGAGGGATATGCTGAAAAGCATGGGGATCATTTGAACCATCTTCCCCATACCACTCGGCCCCACGCGTTATCACTTTTGTTCATCCAGGGCAGCCATGAGTTTTGCGAGTTCCCCCTCCACCATCTTGTAGGCGTGTTTATCTTCGGGGAACCGACTGTCCCTTACATCTTCGACATATGCCTCAAGGGCCTTGATCGTGTTACCAGCCAAGTTCGCATATTTCTTGACGAATTTTGGCGTGAAGGCCTGGAATAAGCCTAGGATATCGCTGACAATCATGACCTGGCCATCCGCATCGACCCCGGCCCCGATAGAGTAAACGGGAATCGCCAGTTCATCCCGAATGATCTTACAGACCTCCGGAGGGACAGCCTCTACCAGAAGGGCAAAGGCACCTGCCTCTTGAATGACTCTGGCGTCCTCAATCAGTTCCAGGGCTGTCTCGGCCGTACGCCCCTGGGCCTTGAATCCGCCCAGTTGGCCAGAGCTCTGCGGGGTAAGCCCGATGTGCCCCATGACCAGCATTCCACCATCAGATATGGCTTTTATCTGGGGACAGACCCTCAGGCCACCTTCGAGCTTAATCGCATCCATTGAGGCTTCTTTGAAGAACCGGCCGGCATTTCTCACCGCATCTTCGACGCTCACTTGGTAGGAGAGAAAGGGCATGTCTCCGATTACAAAGGTATTGGGGGCACCGCGGCGTACCGCCTCGGAGTGATAGATACACTGATCCATGGTTACGGGTACCGTTCCCTCATAGCCGTAGATGCACATGCCCAGGGAATCGCCAACCAAGATCATATCCATGCCCGCTTTTTCCGCGAACTGGGCCGTCCAATAATCATACGCGGTAACCCAGACGGCTTTCTGACCCGATTCCTTCATCTTCTGAAGATCAAATCTCGTAAACTTCGTTCTCATTGGTCCTTCCCCTTCTCGAATCCACCCACCGTATGACGGGTTGGAATGTCACTGTTTGTTTACATTTTTCTGACACATCCCCAAAGAAGATGCCGTGAGAGTAACAGGCGGCCTTATTTTTGTCAAGGGAATGGAACGCCACACCGATTATGGAGGTCCTGTGCGAGTTCGGAAAAGGCCTTCGCGCTCAGTTCATGCTAAAGCCCGTCCCATGGCGGTTATCGGAAATTATGATCCATTCTTTCCCGGTTTGAAACCAATGCTATCAAAGGGGTTAACAACGCTCGTCGTAATATTCCGCAAATGGGAACTAATCCGTTTAAGCCAGCGAAAATACAAACCCAAAGAGACAGCATCACCGCAACGGATGTCTTTGTCCTCTTCTTTGACCAACCGGTAAAGACAGTCATCGCAAACGCGACTCACCCACTCGTATTCTTTCAAGAGTTCCTGCCCAGCTTTTACATCCGCCGTTTTAAAAGATTCTTTGGTACGGACGAAGCTATCCTCTACCGCTCCTTCCACGCGTTGAAGATCTGATTCAAATTTTCCCCCGTGCAATTTTCCCGGGTGATTCAGAGCGAGTTCGACAATATTCTTCGTGTAATCCCCGATTCTCTCGATATCGATGATGATGCTCACCAAAATCAGGCCTGAGGGAAGTTTTTCCACTCCGCTTATCGCCAGATGATTGAACACATCCCGTCGTACTTCACGCAGATAACGGTTCACTTCGGCATCTCGGTCGTAAATGTCGATATCCACCTGATTACTATCGCTGTACCGAAGCGAGGTTTTGGCCTTGAGAAACATATGTTCGGTAAGATCCAACATCAAGAAAGAACGGTTGTAAGCGCGATCCATCAGCGTATCTTTCCGGAAAACAGACAACAATTCTTTGTACATGGTTTTGCTCCTTCATCTCAAAAAATAGATACCTAACAAGGGAACAACGAAAAACAGTATGAGGATGTACCCCACTGGTATCAACTTATTTCGAATAGAGTACTGGGAGAACTTACGGGCCAGAAAGATGGGGACAACCTTGAGGGGCCACCAGATAACCATCCCACAAATATTGAAAATCAGATGGGAAAATGCCACGATAATCGCGGCCAGGTTTCCGGTGACGAGGGCCGCCAGGATGGCAGTGACCGTTGTTCCGATATTGGCACCTACCGTATACGGGAAAATCTGTTCCAACGCAAGAATCCCCGCACCAGCCATCGGCACCATGAGGGATGTCGTGATTGAACTGCTCTGCACCATAACCGTTAAAAGCAAGCCGACGAGAAAGGAACGCATCGCCGTTTTGAACAAAATCGTATCGAACCACATTTCCGCTTTCCTCACCACTATCGCCTTGAGAGTACTGACCATTCCTTTCAACGCGAAAAGAAGTACCAAGAGCGAAAGGATTAGGGGGATCCACGGATGAATTCCAATGCCCTTTATTAGGAGGTGAACCACTGGTTTGGTTAAGGCCTTAACGGGATTCAGAAATGTAAGCCCGCCAACATGTTGAAATGCTTTGCCCATGAGAGTGGCAGTGGTTCCCAGAAAGTCGGTCATGATCTGAATGGGAAACAAGACCAAAACCGCGAGCATATTAAAGAAATCATGAACAGTGGCAGCGGAAAATGCTCGGCTGAATTCACTACTGCGACTGATTTGTGGAAGGGACGCCAGGGTGTTGGTTACCGAGGTACCTATGTTGGCCCCCATAATGATGGGAATAGCGGATGGTATTTCCAGGACGCCACCGGCCACCATCCCTACGACGATAGATGTAGTGGAGGATGATGACTGGATAATCGAGGTCGAGAGAATTCCGATAAAGAGGCCAACCGTCGGATTGGTGGTAGCCTGAATGAGTGAACGCGCGAATTCCTTCCCGAACATCTTCAGGGACGCCCCCATCAGTTCCAAGCTGAAAATAAACAGGTAGAGGGAGATGATGAGTGCGAGGACGTTAATGAGGGAAGGATGGGCCCTATACCATCTTTTTGCTTTTTCCCACACCGGTGAAACACATGCCCTCATCCTTCGAGAAGATTCCTTTCTTCATGGGGATCTAACGCATAGACTGCACCGTCTTGCTTCCCTGGATGGACTCCCAGGCCTGCACCACGTGCTCCCGCCGGGTCTCGGTCTGGCCGATACTGAGGCGGAGACAGAAGTTGTCCCCCAACCGTGTCTGAGTCATATAGATTCTCCCTGAACGGTTGACCTCATCCAGTAAGGCCTTGTTCAACCTCTCCAGTTCTTCCGGGGGGAGATCCTGACCCAAGCGCTTTCCTGGCTGGAAACGAAAGCAGACAGTGTTGAGTGGGACCGGTGCCAGGAGCTCGAAGTCCTGGCTTCCCTCCACCCATTCCTTGAACTCCTGGGCAATTGCGAGATGTCCCCTGAGCCTTTTCTGGAGACCTTCAACGCCATAATAACGCAGCACGAACCAAAGCTTAAGGGCACGGAAACGGCGGCCCAGCTGGATGCCCCAGTCGCGGAAGTTGGTCACCTGGCGGTCCAGGTCGGTCTTGAGGTACTCCGGAAGGATGGAAAAGGTGCCCGTTAAGATCTCGGGATGTCGGCAGAAGAACGCTGAGCAGTCGAAGTTCGTAAAAAGCCACTTGTGAGGATTAAAGACCATGGAGTCGGCCAGCTCGATTCCATCAAAGATCCAGCGTTTCTCCGGCAGGATGGCCGCACTCCCGGCGAGGGCAGCATCCACATGAAACCAGACGCCGTTGCGCTGGGCTATCTCCCCGATAGGCCTGAGGGGATCTATGGCCGTGGATGAGGTAGTCCCAACCGTGGCGGTGACGCAACAGGGGTGGAGGCCCCGCTCTCGATCCTCCTCGATCCTCCTTTCCAGATCCTGAGGGTCCATCGCATAGTTCTCGTCCACCGAAACGAGGACCAGATTACCTGCGCCAAAGCCCGCGATTTTCAATCCCTTTTCCACCGAAGAGTGGGCCTCACGGGACGCATAGACGCGAAGAGGGGACTGTTCTGACAGGGCGGAAAATCCCCGGGCATTGATCTGGAACTGGGATAGCCGCTCCCGACCGCACAGCAGGGCACAGAGCGTGGCCGTGGAGGCAGTATCCTGGATCACCCCGCGGAAGCTTGGGGGAAGGTCCAACATTTGGCGCAACCAATCCATGACCAGTTCCTCAAGCTCGGTGGCCGCTGGCGACGTCTGCCAGAGCATGGAATTAACGCCGAGGCCAGCCGAAAGGAGCTCTGCCAGGATGGAAGGGCCGCTGTTGTTTGCTGGGAAATAGGCGAAAAAGCGGGGATGATTCCAATGGGTGATCCCGGGCAGGATGATCTCCTTGAAATCTACCAAGATCGCCTCCATTGACTCACCCTTACTGGGAGGGCTCGCGGGAAGTCGACCTCGCACATCTCCGGGAGAGACGGTAGACATGACCGGGTAGCGTTCCACTTCCTCCAGGTAGTTGGCCACCCAGTCGACGAGTTCATGCCCATACCGGCGAAATATCTCGGCATCCACGGTATGCTCCTTTCCTCATAAGGCTGCCTACAACATAAAGGAGGAAAATGCCCTTGTAAAGGAGAAAGTTTTGAGACTAGATCTAGATTTCGGGGGCAAAGGAGGCTCGTAGACAACGGTGTTCAGCACCAAATCAATGCCCTATGCAACGAGGAGAGAAGGGGCTTTCGTGCCCCTCCTTACAGTCGGTGGCATGTTGGCAGCTCCACTGATTTGTGTTTAAAATACGGTATTGGTCGGAATAAGCCGGACTACTTAATTCGAGCAGAAAGGGGACTGTCGATGGACCGACGTCAATTTATTCAATACTCCACTGCCTGGGGGTTATCGTTAGCAGTAGGGAGTCGTCCCGCGTATGCATACGCTGAAAAGGTTTCTATGAAGGACAACACCATTCTAAAGGACATACGAATCATAGACGCTCATGCTCATCCCGATCGGTTTCATTCGCCACAGTCCTCACATATCGATCGGTCATCTACAGTTAAAAAGATGAAGTCATTAGGAATGGAGGCTAGCATATTTGCTGCCGTGGGAGACCTTGTATTTCTCAGCAAGGGTAGATTATATGGGTCGGAATTTCACAATACGATGAATCAATTGGGACGAGTGAAGGGTCTGGCAAAGCGAAACGAGGTCAAGTTGGTGCTTAAGGCTGCCGATGTAACAACTTCTCTGAGTCCGGGCACTCCGCCAGGGGCCATTCTAGCCATTGAAGGAGGGGATGCTTTAGGAGGCGATCCTAATAAAGTGGATGAGTTTTATCGGGTCGGTGTCAGGATGATTACGTTAGTGCACTATCGAATCAATGAGCTTGGAGATATCATGACCGAAAAGCCCAAGCATAACGGTCTTACTTCAGCTGGCCGCAAGATTATAGAACGGATGCAAGATTTGGGAATGATAGTAGATGTAGCCCATGCTCATCAACTGACTCTCAAACAGATTGCTCACATGAGCGCTGCGCCATTGGTAGATTCTCATACGAGTCCTGGTTCGGTGCACAGATTGCGTCCTTGGGCGGATATGGAGCTGGTTGCTAAAACAGGTGGTGTCATTTGCACTTGGCCTTTGCGTATTCGCGGACGAAAGACCTTCACTGACTGGGCCAATGAGATTCTTGAGATGAAAAAGCGCCTTGGGATGGAACATGTAGGTTTGGGAACGGACGGTGGTGGAAGGCTGCCGAAACGGATCAAAGGCTACCGGGACATTCGTGATCTGGTACGTTTGGCGAATGCTATGCAGGAGGTGGGCCTTTCGCATGACGACATGGCAGCGTACATGGGAGGAAATTTCTATCGTATACTCCAGCGGTGCATAGGCTAGTTCGACGTCATAACGGGAGTGACCCTCTATTGTAAATGCTATCAAATCCGCGCAATTAGATAGGAGATAAAATAGTAGTATTGCCTTGGCGAATCATTCTATTGATTTGTGTTAGAATCTTGGATTTTTTGAGGTGAGGAGAATCTCAAGAGTTCAGTTAGCAGGGGTCGCACACCGCCTCATGGTGTGCGTTACAAGCGGAAGAAACTCCCTCTCGCCCTGCCCGGGGCGGAGCAGAAGGTGACTCCTGCGATAAGAACTCATTCAAAACCCCGAGCTTAAGCCGGCAGTTTCTTAGGAGAACTCGATGATCAGGAAGTTCCTGAAAGTTGCTTTCCGGGTTATCTGTGTGTGCGTTATTTCTTGACATTCTATTGCTACCGAATAGGATAAATACTAGAGAGGGGGCATGCACAGCAATTTGGAACTAAAATGAGCAACGGAATACAGACTGGACTAAAAATCCCGGACCTCTGGTATGACTTCTATGCTCGAATACTCCCTGGGGCTGCATTCATCGCTACTATCCCGTGGGGACGACTGAGCACGCCAAGGGCGCCGTGTTTTTGGCATCTGATGAGGCGGAGTTGATCACCGGCATCGAGCTCGAGATCGACGGTGGGCGTACCGTGTGATTGATCTTCACAGGTCCGTTCGTTAAGAAGATCGCTGGTTCCCAATCTAAACGACGTAATGTTCGTTGGGATGCTCGGCGAAATACCGGTCTCTTCTGTCGACGATTACGGTCACAATCGTTGACCCTTTTTTCATTGTCTTGGCCATTTTTATAGCCGCGCACACATTGGCTCCTGATGACATGCCGCAGTACAGGCCTTCTTCTCGGCACAATCTGTCGGCCATATTCTTGGCATCGGAATTTTCGATGGTGATCTCGTCGTCCATAACGTTACCTTCCAGAAGATCTTCAATCAGAAACCGCAACTTGGGAACACCAAACTTTTCTAGGGCCTTGTGAACAGCTCGGGAACGTACCCATTCAATTCGAGGATCATCTGTTGGTACAACACCGGCGACCTTCAATTCGGGATGTTTTTCCTTCAGGGTTTGGGCCACACCGAGAAGGGTGCCTCCTGTCCCGACGGAAGCCACCCAGCCATCAATTGGTCCGTCCATCTGTTCCAGGATCTCTCTTCCCGTAAATTCCCGGTGAGCCCTTGTGTTATCAACATTGCACAATTGGTTGGCCCACCAATTTGACGAGTCGCTTTGTTGCAGGTCGTAGGCGTGTTTCATTCGAATGGCCACAAAAGTGGCGGCCCTTTCTACTCCTTGCAACCGATCGGCATTTTCCATGTGCTCGTTCAGATCGATCGGTGTCACATTAGCGCCATAGAGTCGGGCAATTCGGATTCGATCCGCTGAGTTATAGGCACTGGAAAGCTGCGCGGGCAAAAAGATTTCAACCTTATAGCCCTTCACGTTTCCCACAAATGCCAAGGCCGGCCCAGTATTCCCGGTGGACTGATCAATAATTGTTCCACCAGGTTTGAGCTCACCTCTTTTTTCAGCTTCTTCGATCATGCAAAGAGCCATACGATCCTTGATACTCCCCCCAGGATTTGTGAACTCACATTTAACATAGATATCCACTCCCAGCGAATCCGTAACATGATTCAGCTTGAGCAAAGGAGTGTTTCCTATATGGTTCAGAATTGTCACCTTCTCGGTCATCTCTTCATCCACCTTTCGAATCAAATCATGTCCGATCCAATCTGAGCCACTACATATCAGATTCGAACGTAAGATTGAGTGGTCAGGTCTAGCGGCCCTTGAACGCAGGTTCCTCTTTAGCAAAAAAAGCGCGCACACCCTCCTGATAGTCCTCAGAATCACACAACGCGTAACCTTCGCTCATCTCTTTAGATGATAGTAAATTGCTTTTTGAACCTGCAGAGGCTTTAACACAGGAATCAGGAAGATGTCAACTTTTTTTCTATTTTTGATCTGAGATTGATCTTTACCGGTTAGGAGAGTAATTTTGGAAGCCGATGTAACGGTAGGAGGTAAGGTAGGATTGAGGTTTTGCAGCTAATTGCTGGTTTCTAGGTAAAGACTCGGCAGGAGATGGGTAGACCTCCCCTCTAACCCTTATAGCCGCAAATTACAGAGTGCTCAATGCCTCGACAAGTTCAGCACAAGTTTAACATGACAGATGGCTCTTCATAGCCGGGCCACCATCATCGAAGGGTTCATAGACTATCTCGCCATTTCCATGAGAGACCTCTTGGCTGGGCGGGTCTTTGGAAGACTTCGGTGCCCAGAGGCCGAGATTTTCAAGGATATGCCGTATTATCTGAGGATCGGGTCTCTTTGCTCGGATGGAGATGTGCTTCAGGAAAGAGGGAGCAGCATGTTGTTAGATCTAGGACTTTCTGTTCGTGCCTTTCCGGTGGTTCGGCTTCATAGATGTCTAAAATACAATAGCCTCCGAGGAAAAAAGAATCCTGTAGTACTCTTACCACAATGGCGACAAAAGTAAAACCGTTTTTAAATTGGACTCAGGCTTCTCTGGATTTCCTGTTGACCTCTGATTTGGCTGTGGAGAGTTTATGGAGTTCATTCGCATTCAATGCCTTTGATCTCGATCCTCTGGTTCAAGATTTCAAGATGGAACATTGACCCCATTACCATCGCCAATTCTATTGATTTGTGTTTCAATTAATCAGAAGCCACATTTCCGATTCTTAAATCGATGTCACATATTCCTTAGCCACACAACTCCCGAAGGCCAAAAACTACGAGGAAGCGTGGTCACCCCCGATGGTTTCCCACCTTCTCCGGCACAGACTGCTCGTAGACAATATTGTTCACCAGAAACCGGGGAAACTTCGAAGCGATCAAGGTTGAATTGTCGTGCCAATATGAAATGAACAAGCGCACCCCAAAAATTCAGTATGGCATCTTTCTCGTGCAATAAATATAATTACCTTACGCGATCAAAGGGAGGCAAATTTGATCTCTCTAGAGGTCAACGGAAAACACTATAGGGTCGATGTCAACCCGGATGTGCCATTGCTATGGGTACTAAGAGAGCATCTCAAGTTAACGGGCACCAAGTATGGGTGCGGTATCGGTATGTGTGGTTCATGTACCGTCCATATTGACGGTAATGCTCGAAGGTCATGCCAGGTTCCCCTTGGAGATGCACGGGGAAAGAGGATTACTACAATTGAGGGCCTTCCTGCGGATCATTTCGTAAAAAGGGCCTGGATAGAGGAGCAAGTCCCTCAGTGCGGTTACTGCCAACCCGGGCAAATTATGCAGGCAGCGGCATTGCTCTCGGAGGAATCAAATCCCTCAGAAGACTGGATTATAAAAGGCATGGAAGGGGTTCTCTGTCGTTGCGGCACATACCCCCGTATCAAATGTGCTATACGAAGGGCTGTTGAGGAGAACAAAAAAGGTAAAAGTGCATCCTCACTAGGGGCGGGTGATTGCGGTTCAACAATGGAAAAAGCCTCTCCTAACCGTCATGGATTCAGCCCAAATGCATGGCTGCTCATAACGCCGGATAATATCATAACCGTTACTGTGGGTAAGTCTGAAATGGGACAGGGCGTATTTACCTCCCTCCCAATGATTGTGGCAGATGAGATCGAGGCGGATTGGAAACAGGTGCGAGTTAAAACGGCCCCTGCTGGTAAGGAATACAAGGACCCCGTTTGGGGTATGCAAACTACAGGAGGGTCCACGAGTATACGGCATATGTTTGAGCCCTTGCGGAAAGCGAGCGCTGCTGCTCGTGAAATGCTCGTCAGTGCCGCTGCCGAGACATGGGGGGTACCAATACATGAATGTGAAGCCTATCGAGGAACAGTAAGACATAAAGAGAGTGGCCGCAGCCTGACCTATGGTCAGATCAGCCAGAAAGCCGCGAAAATCCCGATTCCGCCGAATCCACCTCTCAAGAAAAAGAGCCAATTCAGTTTGATTGGAACTTCGGTGCCGCGTTTGGACGTGCCGGATAAGGTCGATGGTTCCGCGATATTTGGCATGGATGTCTTCGTCCCTGACATGCTCTATGCCGCTGTTGCCCGTCCAGCGGCCTACGGGGCGAGGGCAATTTCCTACGATAGGGAAGCTGCTGAGAAGGTAACCGGTGTTCACACAGTAGTGGATTTGAATCGGAGAGTTGCCGTATGTGCCGATACGCTCGAAACGGCCTGGAAAGGGAGAGATGCTCTTCTCGTTACCTGGGACGAGGGCGAGCAACCAGACTTGGACAATGACACCCTTGAGAGAATACTTATTCAACATCTGGATAAACGGGGCAAAACAGCGCGCCACGATGGAAATGTGAACCGCGCCATGAACCGTGCCGTTCAAAAGATTGAGGCGACATACATTTTGCCGTACCTTTCACATGCCACCATGGAACCGATGAACTGCACAGTCCATGTCCGCGAGAATACATGCGAGGTCTGGGCTCCAACGCAAGACCAGTCGGGAGTTCTCCAGACGGTGAAAGAGCTGACCGGATTGAAACCGGAGCGGGTTCACGTCCATACCACTTACCTTGGCGGTGGATTCGGCAGACGCCTGGAATCGGATTTCGTCGGGGAAGCCCTTCACGTATCGAAGGCAACGGGAAAGCCGGTAAAGCTCATATGGACACGGGAAGAGGATATGCAAAATGACTTTTATCGACCCGCTACCTGTTCCAAAATCCAAGGCGGCATTGATGGTAAAGGTCGCCTCATTGCATGGGTGCACAAACTCGTTGCTCCATCGATCTTTTCCCGTGTTTACCCGCAGATGGTGAGAGATGGAATTGACCCCGCGGCTGTAGAAGGTGCGGTGGGAATGAAATATGAGATTCCAAATATTCATCTCGAGTATGTAATGATAGACGTTCCCGTCCCTGTTGGATTCTGGCGTTCAGTGGGACATTCGCATAATGCCTTTACCGTCGAGAGTTTCGTTGATGAGCTGGCCCATGCAGCGAGGAAAGACCCCCTGGAATTTCGCTTAGATCTCTTGAAGAACCGTCCTCGTCCTCGGCGGGTGTTAGAGGTAGCCGCTGAAAAGGCCCGTTGGGGAAAGCCCCTGAAGAATGGACACGGTCGTGGTATTGCCCAACACTTTTCCTTTGGGAGCTATGTGGCCCTCGTTGCGGAAGTGTCCGTTAACGAAAAGAATGGGACAATAAAAGTCCATCGGATCGTATGCGCTGTTGATTGTGGCCCTGTAATTAACCCGGACACGGTAAATGCCCAAATGGAAGGTGGTATCATCTTTGGATTGAGCGCGGCTCTAAAAGAGAGGGTTGACTTTGCACGTGGTGGGGTAGAATCGGCGAATTTCCACAACTATGAAATACTCTCGATGAGCCAAACTCCGGAGATTGAAGTGCACATAGTAAGGAGCAATGCTAAATTAGGAGGAGCCGGTGAACCGGGCGTGCCTCCAACCGCTCCTTCCGTAGCAAACGCCGTGTTTGCTGCTACCGGAACACGGGTGAGGCGCCTTCCGATGAAACCTGAAACGGTTATGGGTATAATCAAAAAGGAATGAGGGGGAAATCGCTATGGCACGATACAGTAAGGAATCCAAATTGGAAGTTGAAGAGGTTCTTCGACGAGCCGATGCTTTCTTCGGATCCGGAGGACTGGGCTTGAAGGTGGTCGAACGGAACGAATGCTGTTTGAGCTTCGAGGGCGGAGGCGGTCATGTGACGGTGGCTGCAGCCCGCTGCAAGCCCGACCGTACGGATGTGGATCTTGAGACCCGTGAGTGGGATTATCAGGTGAAAAGATTCATGGGAGAAGTGTAATTTTTGGCTCCCCCATGAATCCGTGAAATCGACACAAATCCTCCTGTAACTCCTCGCCAGGCGGACCGGAAACTGGACCCTTCCTATGGGAACCGCCCTTCAAAATATCTTCGCCATGTACTGTATCATGGTGGGGGCTTATTTCCTCAAGAAACGATCGCCTTATCCCGTTGAGGTGGTAAATAATCTCGTATTCAATTTTTTCCTTCCGGTTACCGTATTCCACTCGCTTATCGGGGTTCAACACTTTCAGGCGTCCGCATTTACAAAACTGGGCTTCTTTGCTTTTGGGGTTGCTCTCTTCTCCGGTCTTTTAAGTTCCTTACTCGTAAAGCCTTTCGATCTCGGTATGAGCTTTAAAAGGACGTTTGTCCTTGCTTCATCATACGGTAATCACGTCTTTCTCGGCATTCCGGTTGCTTATGCCTTATTAGGAGAAGGGGGGGGTGGTATTGGCTATCTTCTATGCTATCGGGGGTTACCTCTTCCTTTACACTATCGGCTTCTACATCATGACGGGCAGTATGGGCCTTTCCGGTTTAATAAAAAATCCGTTAGTTATCTCTCTGATAGTCGGATTTCTTTGCCTTTTTTACGGGTACAAATCCCACCATTACTCTCTCACACCTTTTCCCTCATGAATATGGCCACGTTTCCCCTTTCAATGGTGGTCGTTGGAGGAGGCCTGAGCCTAAAATTCTTCCTGCGATCGAGCAATATTCTCCACATATTCATGGGAAGCCTTATAAAGCTCATCATATCCCCCCTCCTTGCCTATTTCGCTGCGTCGGCTCTTTCGTTGCCCTTCGAACAACTGGCCGTCTGTGTGCTGCTTTCCGCCAGCCCAGCCGCTGTACTT
>JABAOC010001519.1_pt3 | contig 18905 bp, 18 predicted proteins | sample 7062161 | NCBI WGS metagenome assembly JABAOC01 (sample SAMN14538625, study PRJNA623070) | marine sediment metagenome | biome: marine biome [ENVO:00000428]; feature: marine pelagic biome [ENVO:01000023]; material: deep marine sediment [ENVO:00002113] | place: India: Gulf of Khambhat ... | reverse complement strand
ACCTCCGGGTCCTCGAGCCCCAGCTCGTCCCAGTCGAGATCGACGCCGTGCCGCTCCTTGATATTCGCCGTCGCATCGCTGATCACCGTGAGCGTCTTGAGGCCGAGGAAGTCGAACTTCAACATCCCGGTCTTCTCGAGGCTCACCATGTCGTACTGCGTGATCACCAGGTCGCCGTTCGCCGACTCGGCCGCCGCGCCGCGCGCCGGCGCGGTCATCACCGGCACGTAGTCATCCAGCGGCCCGGGCGCGATAACGACGCCGGCGGCGTGCACTGACGTATGGCGTGAGAGGCCCTCGAGGGTCGCTGCGTAGTCCAGCAGCTCCTTGTACCGCGGCTCTTCCTTGTAGAGATCTTTCAGCTCCTCTACCCGCTCGACCGCGTCCTTCACAGAAAGCGAGTAGCCCGGCGAGCTTGGGATGAGCTTGGCGATCCGGTCGGTCTCCGCCGGCGTGAAGCCCAGCGTACGGCCCACATCGCGAACCACCGCCCGGGCTTGCATCGTCCCGAAAGTGACGATCTGGCCCACCGAATCGGTTCCGTACTTCGATCGCACGTACTCGATCACCTCGCCGCGCCGCTCGTAGCAGAAGTCGACATCGATGTCGGGCATCGAGATGCGGTCCGGATTCAGGAAGCGCTCGAACAGCAGTCCGAACCGCAACGGGTCGATGTCGGTGATGCGCAGAGCGTAAGCGACCAGCGACCCGGCCGCCGAACCACGGCCCGGGCCGACTGGCACTCCGGCCTCCCGCGCCGCCCGGATGAAATCCCAGACGATGAGGAAGTAGCCGCCGTACCCGGTGCGCGTGATGACATCGAGCTCGTAGTCGAGCCGCTTGCGGATCTCTTCCGGCAGCGGGTCGCCGTAACGGTCCCGGGCTCCGCTTTCCGCCACCTCGCGCAGCAGGTCGTCCTCGCTGGTATACCCTTCAGGCCGCGGGAACTCGGGTAGGTAGACCCGCTCTTCGAACTCGACGTCGCACAGCTCGGCGACCTGTTGCGTGTTGGCGATGACGTCGGGCCGCTCCGGGAAGAGCGTCGCCATCTCCTCGCTCGACTTGAAGTAGCTCTCCTGCCCGTAGAAGCGCAGACGCTTCGGATCGTCCCGGTCCTTTCCCGTCCCGATACATAGCAGGATGTCGTGGGCGTCGGCGTCCTCGCGGTGCAGGTAGTGCGCGTCGTTCGTCGCCAGCACCGGCAGGCCGAGCTCGTCCGCCAGCTGGAAGATCCCGTCGCGTACCTTCTCTTCGCCCGGGATGCCGTGGTCCTGCACCTCCAGCCAGTAGTTGCCTTCGCCGAACAGTCGCGCATGCCACTCCGCGGCGCGCTTCGCCTTTTCGTACCGGTCCTGCAGCAGGTAGAGCGCCAGCTCGCCTGACATGCAGGCCGAGGTAGCGACCAGGCCGGCGGCGTGCTGCTCGAGGACCTGGTGATCGATGCGCGGTCGGCGGTAGAAGCCTTCTACCTGCCCAATCGAGACCAGCTTCACCAGGTTGCGATAGCCTTCCCGGTCTCGGGCCAGCAGGACCAGGTGGGCGTAGTCTTGAGGCGCGTCGGGCGGCTTCTCCTTCGAGCGGTGGTCGCCGAACGCGACGTAGGCCTCGCAGCCGATGATCGGCCGTATGCCCTTCGCCCGTGCGGTCTCGTAGAAGTGGTAAGCGCCGTGGAGGTTGCCGTGGTCGGTCAGGGCGAGCGCCGGCATGCCGAGTTCGACGGCACGGTCGACCAACGCGTCCAGCTTGTTGGCGCCGTCAAGGAGAGAATATTCGCTATGACAATGAAGATGAACGAACGTCATGTTGTCAGTGGGAGCCTTTCAGACACGTCCAGCTTCCCTACCTCCCCTGTTCCCGTGCTCCCCAAATCGAACATTCGAGAATTCCCAACGACTTGGGCCAGTGGGGAAATCTCTAATTCCCAGCGCAGCGGAACGAGTCCAGCAGTATCTCCAATTGTCTCAAGTAAGGATACTTGTCCGTACCGGGAGCGAAGAGCCAGGCATCGATATAGTACGTGCGATCCTGTCGTGGACAGGCTATCGTCCGTGTGATGAACGGCCCGGCCGCCGGAAAGTCCGCGCGGTCCTGCCATACGCCGCGCAGCTCGAGTCCCGTCAAACCGTTCACCTCGATCGGCCCCGAGCCCATGCCTTCGTCCAGCATGTCCTGCGGCGGGTCGTATTGTGATTCACCGACGGTCTGGCGCCAGGCGCGCAGGCTCTCCGGCGTCACCTCGTCGCTACCGCTGCGCCAGGTCAGCAAGATCGAGCGCAGCAGGTCGGTGTCGCCCTGGCGGTACGGGTTGCCGAAGCGTAACAGCGAGTCCTCTACGCTGAACAGGTAGACGCTCGGCAGCTGTAGGGTGAAGCCGTACTCTCTCAATGCCTCCGCCAGTGAATCGTTCACTCCGGTGGTGTACATGCGATCGATGATCCACTCGTCGTATCTGCGCTCCAGAAGATCGTAAAGCTCGGGCAGCAGCCCGCGGACCGCCTCCGCCTGGCCCTCGGAGGGCAATAGCAGCGCCGTCGCCAGCTGATTTCGGGCCCAGACCTCCTCGGCCTGGACGATGGCGGGCGGTTCGGGGGCCGGCGTCGGCGAAGCGTCCAGGATGCGCCGCACGGCGCGATTCTCGCGGCTGCCCAGCACGACGACCTGCTGCCAGATACGCATGTCTTCCCAGAGCGTGTCGCCGACCGAGAGGTACGTCACCTCGAACTTGCGCTCCGGTCGAGTAGTGAACACGCGCTGCTCGAGTACCTTCATCACGTCGGGCCCCACTTCTCCCCAGAGCGTCGACTCGGCGAGCGCGATGATGCTGTTCCGATCGCCGAACGCCTGCGGCGCCTTGCAGCTGGGTAGCGAGGAAGCAACGAGGAGGACGGAAACGGAAACCAAAGAAGTTCGTTGGGTGATCATCGACCTAACATATATCGACGCTCAGCCGACGGACAGGCCACCACCAGCCCCGCCGCCGGGAACGGCGCCCACCGCCCCTGCAGAAAATGCTTGACAACTTCGGCCTTGCCTATTATTTGGCGTTTTAGGTGTCATGTAGCGGCCTGGAGGCCGTCGATCGTCGGGATCTCCCCCAGATTCCCCAGGAGGAGGGAAGATGAACGCGATGCGGGATCCGAGCATGGATCCGGACGATTTCTACTCCGCGCGTGACGAGACCGAGCTCGGGTACGAAGACGAGTTCGACGAGTACGGGGAGGAAGAGCTCGAGCTTGAGGAGGAGTTCGAGGACGAAGACGAGTGGGAAGACGAGTACGACGACGAGGACTTCGAAGACGACGACGTGGCGGCCCGCAGACCACGCCGCGAAGATTGGGACTGAGCCTCGTCGCCGGGAAGGTGGACGGCTGATGAGAGGGCCCCGAGGGCCCTCTTGTCGTCTCTGGCCGGGCATCATCGCCCTCGCCGCCGCTTCTCAAACACCCGCTACCCTGGCCGGGCAGGACCCCACAGCACAAGAGCCGCCGGCGTCGCCGATCGCCGGCTTGGTGGCCGGCGCACTCGACGCGCCCGAGCTGCCGGTCATGGCGGCGGGCCTCATCGACACGATCGGCGGCAGGCTGTCGGGCACCCCGATCGGCACCCGGGCCGAGGCCTGGGCCGCCGGCTGGCTGCGCAGCCTCGGCGCCGACTCCGTCTGGTACGAGGTCGTGCACATGCCGACCTGGCGGCGCGGCACAACGCAGGTGCGGGTTGTCTCGCCCGCCGCCGTCCGCCACCACAAGCTCGCTGCCATCGCCTACGGCTACTCACCTGCCATCGCTGCCGACTCACTGCCGCTCATCGACATCGGCCGCGGCGACTCCACGACCCTCGAGGGGTTCGGCACACAGGCGCAGGGTGCCGTCCTCCTAACCGACGTGGTGAGCCCCGAGGTCGTGACGGCAGCTGCCGAGCTCGGGGCGGCGGCGCTGCTCCGCGTGTCCCTACAGCCGGGTCGTCTGCCGCAGGCGCGCGTCGCGCCGACGCCCGAGCGGCCCGCGCCGCTGCCCATACTCGCCCTTTCCCGGGAGGACGGCCTCTGGCTGAGGCGCCTGCTGGCAACGGGCCCGCTTACCGTAGGCCTTCATGTCGAGGCGGAGACCCGTCAGGGCACGGCGGCCAACGTGGTGGGCGAGTGGAGGGGCAGCGATCCAGCGGTCAGCGGCGAGGTCGTGTTACTCGGCGCACACCTCGATTCTTGGGATCTGGGCGCCGGGGCCCTCGACAACGGCACCGGGGTGCTCGCCGTCATGACTGCGGCCCGGGCGATCGCCGCGGCTCCGACCCGCCCGCGTCGCACGGTGCGGATCGTCCTATTCGCCGGCGAAGAGCTGGGACTCATCGGCTCGCGTGAGTACGTGAGTGTCCACGCCGAGAGGCTGACGGACATCGTGGCGATGATGAACCTTGACATGGTGGGTGCACCCCAGGGCTACGGCGCCACCGGCCACGACGAGGCAGACACCCTATTCGCGCGTCTGGCCACCGAGCCCGCGCTCCGCGACTTGGGGCTCACGGCCGAGGTCAACCACGGCGGCGGCCCGGGCAGCGACCACCAGCACTTCCTGCTGGCCGGCGTCCCGACCATCTACGTGCGCAGCTCTCTACCCGAGGACGCTCCTCGCTGGTACCACAACGCCGGCGACACCTTCGACAAAATCGACCTCGAGGCGGTACAGGCGAGCGGCGCCGCCGCCGCGGTCGCGATCTGGGCGCTGGCCGACCACCCCGGCCGCCCGCTACGCCACCTGAACCCGGAAGCGACCCGCGAGCTCATCGCCCGACTCGGCTGGTGAACCCTTGACCGGGGCCGCCCGCCCGCATAGCGTGCGGGAACAGGGCCTGTAGCTCAGGTGGTTAGAGCGCACGCCTGATAAGCGTGAGGTCGGTGGTTCGAGTCCACCCAGGCCCATCAATCAGAAGATCACACCCTGCTTGGTGTTACGGCACTAGGCGGGGCTTCTTTTTCGCTTGAGCTCGGCGGATGGTGTTGATTCGCGCGAGCGCATGAACGGTGAACAAGCTGCGGAGGAACAGGCCAAGTAGCGACTCAGAATCGTCGTAAGACGCAAGCAATGAATTGCACATCTGAAGACCTCTGCGCCGCAGGATTACACGGCCCCGTGGCCTGGCGCCTTCCGGTAACAAACGCGAAGTCCAGCGAGGGAAAGCACTGGCTGCCAGACTCCTCATCCGAAGGGGAGATCCTCAGAAAGTCCCAGCACACGTAGAGGTCACATCGATAGCAGTAGTTGTCACAAGTATCTGTTGCTCGTTGGCGTCCTTAGCCACGTAGTGGAGCCACACACCAATGGGGGATGGGCTGATAACCGTCGTGAGTAGTCCTGTGAGTACCGGGGGACCTCAGCCGTGGCAGTTCGCAGTAACCTACCCTTTCCTCAAGCTGGCCTGCAGTTCAATCCGGCCCCTCTTTTGTCGCGCTGTCTTTCCGAAATGGGATGGTGCTCTCTGTGGGAGCGGGCTCCGCCCGGCATCTCTCCGCGTTTTACGACTTGCCTGAAGCAGACGCTCTTCAGAGAGAAGACCCAGACTGGAGGTGGCAGGTGAACAGGTTTGCACTCCTCTTGATGATACTACTAGTGACCCCGGCCTGCCTTACGGCGCAGGACAAGCCCAGCTTGGAAATCGGTATGCGCGCCGGATTCAGCCTCGTGCTGCCAGAGGAAGGTTCGATATTGAACTTCGCCGTCCCTGGGGGCGGTGCCAGTCCTGTAGCATCGCTTCTCGGGGGTAGTTCGACCGTGCATTTTGCGTTCTTTCCCACTCCACAGATCATGGTGGAGCCGCAGCTCAGTTTTTCAGTGTTGTCAGTTTCTAACGGCGATACGGAAACGCTTACTACTGTCGGAGTGACGGGTCAGGTGGCGTACTTGTTCACTGGCGCTATGGCCAATTCTGCGTACGTCGGCTTCAGTGGCTCCTTCTTCAGTATGTCGAATGGCGGGAGTGAGAGCGATTTCGCTGTAGGCGGGACTGTTGGCTATCGATTCTTGCCGCGGGATTTCATGGCGATTCGGATCGAGGCAAGCTACCGTCGCTGGTTCGACTTCGAACTCAATGAGATTAACGGTGCGATCATTCTCGGCTTTGTACTCGACTAGCCGCTAATCGTGCCTGGAAAGACCCGGGGGGTTGGCGTTGTCGCCAGCCTCCTGGTTTTGTAATCTGAGGATCTAGCAAAGCGAGTTCAACCAGATCGCGTTCCATCCAGGAAGGCGAAGCTAGAATCCGCGACCCGCTGTTCGCATTCCGCCTGTAGGGGAGACACTACTACAGATCTGTAGCCTTGCTGAATAAGCGGCTTGTACCCGAGTACTAGGCCGATGTGTGCCTGTGAGTGATAGGAGCTGGAAGGGGATCCTAGTCCGTGGGTTGTGGGTCGAGAAGACGAGGGCGGCATCGTCAAGGTCATGCAGCAGGGATCTGAAGGAGCCGCTACCGGTGGTGTCGATTGTGGTGTCGATTGATCCCGGCAAATCACGACATAGTTCGGCCGAAAGGCAGGCAAATCGCGTCATCTGTCCTGAAATCACGGCAAGATGTCGGAGTTCTGTGACGAACTTCCGCCGCAGGCTGTACCTAGTGAGACGCTAGCGCGTGGAAACCGGTTCCTGGCTTCCTGATTACAATCCCAGCTGCAATCGGATCGTCTTGTCGAGCGAGGCCACGAGCCACCTCTGCGGAGCGGTGATATCTCCCAGCAGTTCCAGCAGCGTGCTATCCACGTCATTCTCCGACCGTTGATTCTGGAGGGAGAATTGCAGGGTTCTGCAGACCGTTTGCATACGCTCGCGAATCGGAGCATGACGTATGTTTCGTGCGCAGACGGCGAGTGCTTTAGCGGTGTGCAACTCGCCCCCGATGGCGCCGAGAACAATATCGAGGTTGTCAACGAAGTTCCAGTTGCATGGAAACATCAAGTCGATGGCCACGGCCAGGGAGATATCGGCAACCTCGCCATTCACGGTATCGTGGATGCGCATCTGCATGGTCTGCTTCCAGAAATCTTCACGCTCACGATAGTACTCGGGGCATTCAGCATCGCTCGGAGGTTCCCAATCAGCGCCACACTCCTCCATGAAAACATACACCGAGTCATCATGGTGCATCGAACGAGGCCAGCCGATGAACTCGCGGATGCGTTCAATCACACGCTGAAGCTGCCACTCCTTGAGAGCCGAGCGCTGACCGAGCTTGCTCAACAGACAGCTCGCTGATCGGCCCCCTATCTTGATTTCGACGCAAGCGGCCGGTTGTCCTGCACACCAGGCTGTAAGCGCCGTACAGGCGTTTATCCAGTCACGCTCCGCCGGATGAAGCTCACCGGCCGTTCGAGTGCCGAGTCCCTTGGATGTATCTCCCTCGCCGATCGCCTCGATGATATTCGTAACCCAGCGCTCGGCCTTGTGATGGCAGAGCTCGAGTGTCGAAATGAGCTTTCTTATGCGCGTGATATTTTCGGGCAGCGGCGAGAGCTCGTCCTCCAGCCGGTCGATTTCTCGCATCTCCTCGTCGGCCTCGACACCACAATTTGCCCAGCATTCCCTGCAGGGTGGTGTGCTCTCAAGGTCAGGGCTCGCGTCAGTCGTCATTGGTATGCTCCTGTCAACGCGTTCCTGCCTCCTACATGATCAGTGACACGGGACTCTATTGTAACGATTTCACCATCCGGGCAGCCACACTTCCGAGATCTCTTCTCAACGCCTCGACGGAGTGGTATCTCCGCACGTGCTGAAGTATTCGATGAACGAAGACTCGATGAGGGGGGCGTCACATGAAAGCAGCCGTGAATATCGCCTCTGTCTGTATGGTGTTGATGGCTGAGCCGGGCCTTTTTGATCAGACGCGTGGCGATGGCGCGGTAAACGATAGCCAGCACCTGGCCCGTGACCACCGGGCGTCGTGCGAAGAGATGGCACAACTGCAATGGCAAGCCGGGCACCCACTGGCGTACCGGTTGAAGCACTCGCCGCCTCGCAGAACGGGCAGGTGGATCCATGGCTAGAAGCATGTCACCTGCCGAGCGATGGTGTCGATTGTGGTGTCGATTGATCCCGGCAAATCACGACATTTCGGAGGCCGAATCACGGCAAAATCGCGCAGTCTGTCCTGAAATCACGGCAAGATGTCAGGATATGGGGGAAATACGACACGCGGGCGGTAGTAGCTCCACGTATGACGCCGCCAGAAGAAGCAGGTCTGCGCAGAAGAGGAAGCTTAGAGTCCCGTAACCGACGAAGCCGAAGAGATTGACGAAGAGGATGTTGGAAAAGATGATCGACACGAGAAGAAGAAACCATGGCGTGCGCCTGCGCGCCTGAGAACGCGTCGCCCTCGTATCAGCTCCCGGAGTTGCCTTCTCTTTCTCCAGGAGCTGCCAGGCCAGAAAGGTCTGGGTGAAGGAGATGAAGACGAAGTCGATTGCCCATGATGTCTTCAGAACGAAGGGGATCGTCAGGAAGACGACTTGGACGCTCCACAGATCGGCATGGCGCGGTCGCGCGCGCTGAACCAGAAAAACGAATCCCATGTTGACAGCCGCAACGCCAAACCCGATCCAGCGCAGGAGAGGAAGAAGGGCGTGAGCGTCGAGGCCGGTAGCGTCCGCCAGCCGAAGCACAACGTGTGGGAAGTACTGCGAGTGCGGGTTTACAACGACCCAGCCGGAATCACGGAACGCGTCGAGGAGGGAACCGTAGAACCGCAGCGTATCGCCGCCCCCCAGGACAAGGCCGGGAAACACGATAAGGAACGCGCCGCACGCGGCGGCCGCGATCAGGAGAAAGCGAGTGTCGCGGCGGGCGGCGTACGGTGCGAGAAAGATGATCGGGTAGTACTTGAAGCTAACCGCAAAGGCGACGGAACCGGCGGCGGCGGCGCGGCGCTCACGCTGATAGAGAACGACCATGCCTAGAATCCCCACCACCATGAAGACGCTCACCTGGCCCGCCATGAGATTGAGCAGGATGGGGTAAGAGGTGAGGGTGAGGATGACAAACAGAAGCTGAATCGGCAGCCCTGCTGGGACGAGCCGGCGGAAGAGAAGAACGTAGAGAGAGACGAACAAAACCTGGAGGACGCCCCAGAGAACCAGCGAAGCGTTGAGTCCCAGCGGGGTAAATGCCGCCAGCAGTATAGCGTTAAAGGGGGAATAGAGAAAACCCGAGATGGGGAGACCGGTCCGGAATATCGCCTCTCCCATCGGGTAGTAGTAATCCACGAAGTCGCAGAACGATATCGGGCATATGTCACGGACCGTGGCGAAGCTCCCCCAGGTGCGGACGTGGTAGGCGAAGGGCAGGGCCATAATCCCGGTAACGAACGGCATGGCGCGCGTAGACCGAGGTTCTTTAGGCTGCAGAGTCTGCTCCTGGTCTCCGCGCCGAACACCTTCCTGGTCAGACGCGGTACTCATTCTGCACCATATGGGCGCCAGCTCCTTCGACTAGCGTCAGCGTGGCGTGCTTGTCACCGCTTCGGTAGGGCTTCGATGAACTTGCCCACCAGGTTGACGTTCGCTCTTTCGTGCTTCCATGATTCGTCATCATGTTGGAGGTAGAACGGATCTGCGGTAACGACGACAACCATTTCGAGCTCATCCAGCAGGATGATCAGCTGTCCGCCGTGTCCCCACGCGTAATGGGAACGATGATCCGCTGCGCTGGCGGGCCAACACTGATGGCCGTACGCGACGTGGCGGAGGTAGCGGCCCACTTCGCCGGATACAATCCCGCCTTCAGTGATATCCTCCGAGTAGCGTTGTAGTGATTCCCTGACCCAATTGGCGGGAACGACCTGGTTTCCCTCGTATTCACCGTCGTTTAGATACAACAGGCCGAACTTGGCCGCATCACGTGCCGTGAAGCGGAAATCCGCCCCCCCGATGTAATAGCCGTCCCTGTCCTGTGTCCACTCGCCGACCTCCGCGTGCAACGGCGAGAAGAGGTGATCTTGAGCGAATGACTTGAGATCCGTATCGCACGCCCGCGCTACGATGACCCCAAGCCAGTGGGAAGTCAGATTGCTGTAGTGGAACTCGGTTCCCGAATCGCGATCTGCTCCTTCCTCGGATCGGCTATCTGATCGGCGAATTCCAGGAAGAATTCCAGCATCTATTCTAGATCTCATGTGGAGCGTACGTGTTGTGTGGGGATCGTCGCACGAGTGAGGCGTGTGACTCAATCTAGACCGTCAGACTGAAGGACGCACCCCGCTTGGTGTTGCGACGCCCTGGCGGGGTTTCTTTTTCCCCTCTTGTGTGGCAGGTAGTGACAGTTTGCTGGGAGATCCAGTAGCTGTGGCGCCAGACCTTACCTGGTGAGCATGAGCTCGGTGACGAGCTGGCGCCTCCTGAATGGAGGCGCCTAGCCATCATGTCGCTATCGACTGAAGCTACCAACAGCTTGCATATAGGTGGGGCTAAACCCGGCCAGCGCTTCTTTGACTTCCTCGCTTGGCGACCCGAATACGTCAAAGCGGACGGGTTTCAGTATCTCGAGGAATCGGCCGGCGAATTTTTCGCCAAACGTATCCAAGTGAGTCATGACCGCGGCAGAGTCGACGTAGCGCTCGTAGATATGACATACCTTGCCATCGGCGCTCGTGCTCCACTCGTAGTTGATGGTGCCAGGCTCATTCGTTTGTGTTGCCGTGACCATATCGTTCATCAGAGTCGTTAATTCGTCCGACCCACCTTGAACTTCCAGTTCCAACGTCCAGTAGACTTGCGCGTTCATGTCAATTCCTTTCGTGGAGATTTCGATCGCCCGGCAATCTCCCAACATATCCTGCCGCGAAGGGTAAACGCCTCCTGAACGAGGCGCCTCGCCGTGAAGCAGCTTCTCTGCGCGAGCCGTCCGTGGGGTCAGAAGCTCAATGTCGCTGCGCCTGCCTTGATGAGCTCATGCATGGCGCCGGACCCGGTGATTATGACACCGTCGAGAAGATCCTTCTCCTCGTAGCCTCGGACCTTCGCACACGGGGGACATACCAGGATGGTCCCGCCGTTGTCGATTAGAAAATGGATCATCTCCTTCATCGGGGGATCCAGCGGGTTCAGATGCGCCGTCTCCAGAGCACCCTTGCGTACCCAATCCACCCCTGAGCTGGTCAAGAAGACGGTAACTTCGAGCCCTGTTTTGATGGCCCCATTGATGACGCTCCAGGCAACAGACGAACGCTCGTCGTCAAATCCACGCGTGATCATCACTACCAGTTTCTTCGTCTCTGCCATTGCCACCCTCCATTGACTTTGATGGTTGTCGATTGTGCGGCGCGCTACTCTAGATCGTAGTCGAGCGTCATCGAGTAGCTGTCGGCGTGCGCCGAAGCGAAGCCGCCTTCACCGCGCAGACCACGCAGCTCGCCGGCTCCCGACCCCGGCACGACGATCCAGTTCGCCTTCGCCGCGCCGCCCTCGAAGGCGCCGGTGTACTGGAGGACGAAGTTCCCCGTTCTCGTCCCAGCCGGTTACCTGGAACGTGGCCGTCGCGTGATTGCTCATGGCTATTTTGCCTTGAAGGCGCGGAAGTTTATTCCGAGCGTTCCGAAGGCCGCCGCGCTCGACTGTTGAGGTGCGCCGGCGAACACGTCGTCGCGCCAGGTAATCTCGAAGCCCTGGAATCCGGCCGCTTCGACAACCGCCTCGAGCTCTGCTTCCAGCAGAGCGCCGGCGATTCAACCCTTCCAGAGATCGATGTCGGCTTTGGCGTCGGCCGGAACGGCCTTCTGGACGAGGATGTCGCCAATCTGGATTCGGCCGCCGGGCTTGAGGACGCGGAACATCTCGCCGAATGCCATCAGCTTGTCTGGACAGAGGTTGACGACGCCGTTCGAGATAACGACGTCGGCCCAACCGTCGGGGACGGGAAGGGCCTCCGCATAGCCCTCGCGGAACTCGACGCGCGTCATGCCTGCCGCTTTCGCCGCCGCAGACGCCTTCTCCAGCATCTCGGGCGTCATGTCGATCCCGATGACCTGGCCTTCGGGGCCGGTCAGGTGGCCAGCGATCAGCGAGTCGATCCCGGCACCCGAGCCCACGTCAACGACGCGTGCACCCCGTTCAATTTCGCCCAGGCTGAAGGGGTTACCGGTGCCGGCGAAGGACTCGATGGCGCTCTCCGGGACCGCATCGAGGAGCTCTTCGCGGTAGCCGAGGATCTTCGCTAGGGGGCGCCCGGTGTGAAAGTGGAAGCCCCGTCCCGGGTTGTCGGCAACCTCGGCGTACTCGTTGCGGATCTCGCAGCGCAGGGAATCGAGATCGACGTCCGGAATCGGTGGTGCCTGAGTCATTGGATCTTCCCTTTTCTGGCTTGTTTCTCCGGCTGACGGAGCACTAACGCACAAGGGTCCCTAGCTGTTCCAGGGGGGTCTGCCTCGGAGTCGTGGAGATAGGCCAGGGCGCGCCGCCGCGGATCACGCGGTCGGCGGCTCGTAGTGGTGGGAAGAGGTGCCCCGGGGCCTGGCGCCTATGCTGTCACTCTTACGCTTGGGAAATCGAAGAACTGCTAGGGGGAGCCGTGGGCTTCTCTTCTTTGGGCGGCCTTTTTCTTTCTCGTCCGCCGCACCCGGCTGACCATCGTCTGCTCCCACGGCAGTTCCGACGTGGGGCCGCAGATGCGGTTGTTTTCGATCCAGTAGCCCGTGTTGCCTTCCAGGCTGGAATAGATGTGGTCGCCGTAGATCCAGTGGCGTGTGTCGCCCTTGCGGCCGATGATGTGGTTGCGGCGGTTGAGCCGGTACCCGGTGTAACCGGCGGATCCGTAGATAGATAGGCCCTTGATGTAGTAACCAGTGTCCATCGTCCTACTCGAATTAGCGGGTCCCGGCAGGACCGTTGAGCCTGATTGCCTGAGGCGGGATCTGGCGGAGGGGTTTCCCGGGTCAGGAACGCAAGTTCCGAACCTCTGGGGCCAGCGGGGTCCGATCAGCGTAAATGGTTTCGGAGCAACAAGTTGGTCTTGGGGGAACCGCCCGGCGACGTGCTACGGCTGCCCTGCATGTTGCACGGATCCTATGCAAACTGCCCGCAAGTGCAGCCCGCTGTGGTCACTCCTCCCGCTTGGCGAAATGGCGGTAGAGCATGAAGGTCCCGAAGGCGGCGATGGCCAGGAGCAGCGCTGGGATCACGTGGCTCCAGAGGAGGCCACCGATGGGCGCTTCGGCGGGTAGGGGTACGACCGCGGCGGACTGGAGGGTCGCGGCGAGAGTTGCCGGCATCATCACGCCTCCTCGTCGCGGGCTTCAGGTCGTAGGTGCTTCTTCCAGCCCCAGTAGGCGAACGCGAGGCCGGCGAACGAGGCGACGTAGGCGATGCTCATACCGATCAGCGTGACGAGTCCGCGGTCCATCTCCTAACCCTCCGCCCCCACGTCGAGGGCGCCTTCGTCCCAGCGAACGCTGCGTTCCAGCTCCTCGAGGTACCTGGCCTGTTTCGCTTCGTAGTCGACGGAGACGGCGCGCAGCTTCGGATCGATCACCCAGTAGAGCAGAACGCCGCCGGCCAGTGCAGCGAGCGTGATCAGCGCGCCGTCGAGCAGACCCAAGAGCAGCCGCGCCACGCCCATGATGATCAGCGCGTAAACGATCGGTGACAGGACGATGGCGATCCAATCCTCGCGGCTCCAGCCTTCGGCTTCCTCGGGCGTCCAAGTCCGGCGGATCAGCGGTCGGGGGCCGACCGGCTGCGGTCTCGTTTCCGGCGCGATCAGGCCGCGGCGTTCCGCCTCGCGTTGCACGGGCCCCCACCAGCCCAGCGGCCGCGTCTGCACGTAGTAGTGGACTAGGTGATCCATCTTCTCGGGCGCGGTGAGCAAAGTGGCGGGGATGAACACGACCGCGCCCAGCGCCATCAGCAGCCAGAACTGTCCGTAGTCGGGGAGCGGCGGTATGACGCCGAACGCCGGGAAGATCCAGACGACCAGCCAGGACACGCCGAGGTTCGCCATCCAGGCGGCCAGGTAGCCCCAGGCGTTGAAGCGCCACCAGACGACCTGGAGGATGTTGGGCAGCCAGATACCCGCCATCATCAGCCAGAGGGCGAAGATCAGCCAGCTGGTGATCTCCTCCATCATCAGACCGTAGAAGAACGAGCCCAGCAGCAGAACGAAGGTCGCCGCCCGGCCCATCCACACCAGCCGGCGCTCCGACGCTTCCGGGTTGACGTAGCGCTGGTAGAGGTCGCGGGTGAAGTAGAGGGCGCCGAGGTTCAGGTGGCTCGATATGGTCGATAGGTGGATCGCCAGGATCGCACCCATGAAGACGCCCACCATGCCCACCGGCAAGAGCTCGAAGCCCATCCGGAACCAGCCCAACTCGTAGTCGGCGACCTCGGCGATGTTGGGTGCCAGCACGAAGAAGGCGAGGATGACGGCGGCCCAGAGTCCGTTGCGTACCAGGGTCAGCGCTCCGCCCGCCCACAGTCCGTAGCTTGCATCGCGGACGGTCTTCGCGGACTGGATCCGCTGCGCCTCCACGTACCAGTCGATACTGGTACCCATCCCGAAACCGCCGATCACGGCGATCACCAGCATCGTCAGCCACCAGGCGGCGGGAAAATCGCCGCTGAACAGGCCGGTGAAGGCGAACACGTCGAGCCGCCACGCTTCGCCCATCTCGACCAGGCGTGCCGAGACCGCGCCGGGACCGCCGACCGCCCAGAGCCCGACCAGCGTGACGAGCGCGATGGCGAAGATAGCGACGATCCCCTGCAGGAAGTCGCCCATCACAACGCCCCAGTAGCCGGCGGCCAGCGTGTAGATGGCCGTTATGGCGCTCGGGATCATCAGCCCCACCCAGACCGGCCAACCGAAGACCAGGTTGCCGACCTTGCCCATGGCGATGCCCACCCAGCCGAGGATGAACATGTTCATGAAGACCTGCCAGCCGGCCATCCAGCCGCGCAAGAGCTCCGCACCGAGGCCGCCGAACCGCATGACCTGCCATTCCGCCTGCGTGTAGGCGAGCGAGCGGCGGAAGATGCGGGCGGAGACGAACGAGGCGATCGCTGTCCACGCCGTGAAGAACGTGTACCACAGCCCGCGCAGTCCGTGGGCGTAGATGACGCCCGTTACCCACATCGGAGTGTCCGTCGCCGTGTGCGTGCTGAACACCGACGATGCCGGCAGCCACCAGGGCAGGCCGCGGCCGGCCAGGAAGAAGTCGGACTCGGAGCGCCGCGCCAGACGGTAGAAGAAGAACGCGCCCCCGACCATCAACAGCAGGAACGCGGCGGCCCAGAACCAGTCTAGTCCCGTGAAGGTGACCAAGGTGTTCGCGGGTTGAATTGGGCGTTGGGTTCGTCAGCGGCGCATCTTACCCGCGCCGCGAGGCCGGTGCAACCCGGTGCGCAGTTGGTCGGAGCCGGGGGACCGCTCCCGGCCCCGCTCCCAGCCGTCCTGGCTAATTCTGCGCTTCCCGGTCCAGCGCCAGGATCGTCTGCAGCAGGACGTTCGCGCCGTTTGCCATGTCCTCGGGGCGAGTGTACTCGTTCGGCGAGTGACTGACGCCGCCGACGCTGGGGACGAAGATCATACCGGTCGGCGCGATGCGCGCCATGTCCTGAGCGTCGTGGCCCGCACCGCTCGGCATGTGTTGATAGCTGAGCCCGAGTCGCTCGGCGGTCTCGGCAATGACCGCGCGGATGCGCGGATCGGTCGGTGCCGGCACCGCGCCCCCTTCGGAATGCGAGAACGAGATCTGCGTCCCGCTCTCGGCGGCAATGCGCTCTCCTTGCTCTTTTATGTCGGCGATCAGCGAGAAGATCGTCTCTGCCGATAGATCGCGAAGTTCGATGGTCATGGCCACACGACCGGGGATCACGTTGGGGGCACCGGGCTCGGCCCGGATCTGTCCCACCGTGCCGACGTGCCGGCCGGGTCTGCCGGTCACGATGTCGTTTACCGCGATGACTAGACGAGCGGCGGCGAGCAGCGCGTCGTGGCGCTGGTCCATGGGTGTGGTGCCCGCATGGTTGGCTACGCCTTCGATCGTCACGCTCCAGTGCTCGATGCCGACGATCCCCTCGACGACTCCGATCTCGATCCCCTGCGACTCCAGGCTGCCTCCCTGCTCGATGTGGAGCTCGAGGAACGCCTCGAGCTCACCTTCCTGACGCCTGGCTTGCTCGAGGCGATCCGGGTCGCCGCCCAGAAAGCGGATCCCCTCGCCGATCGTCTTGCCGCTGTGGCTCACGACTTCCAGCGCGTCCGGCGTCAATGTACCGATGACCGCGCGGCTGCCCGTCAGGCCGCCCTCCTCGTCGATGAAGACGATGACCTCGAGCGGATGGCGCGTCGTGACCTCGTTCTCGTGCAGCACCTGGGCGCACTCGATGGCGGCGAGCACCCCGAGGTCGCCGTCGTAATTGCCGCCGTGGGGCACGGCGTCGATGTGCGACCCGAACATGATGCTGGGGCCCTCCGGGTCCCGGCCTTCGCGCCGGCCGATAATGTTGCCGGCCGCATCGACCCGGACCACGAGCCCCGCCTCGCGCATCAGGGACATGGTGTACTCTCGACCCTGGACGTCGGCATCGCTGAACGCGACCCGACCATTACTACCGTCCGGGTTGCGGCCGAACTCCGACAGCTCATGGATGCGCCGCTCGATCCGTTCGGGGTCGACGCGCAGGTCCCCGAGAGCGGTCTGCGCACGGAGCGTCCGCGGCGTTCCCCCGAGGCTCAGTATGAGCGGGATTGTGATCAACAGCATCTGGCGCCTCATCTCACGACTCCCGGTTTCTGGTGTTGGATCGACGCTGAATGTACTTGCAGGTCGGGAGGCGGGCAAAATAGCTTGTCTGAGGGAGGTGATCATGAGAACACGCGCATTCACATCGCTCGCCTTGATCCTCTTGATACTGGTCGGCGGTTGCGAGGCGAACGGGCAGGCGACCTTTCAGGAGGACGTCATCCCCACCGCCGCAGGTAACCTGACCATCACCTTCATCGGGCACGGCACCCTGATGTTCCGCTTCGACGGCAAGGTGGTCCACGTCGATCCGGTGGGGCGAGAAGCGGACTACAGCACGATGCCGGACGCCGATCTCGTGCTCGTCACGCACGAGCACGGCGATCACCTCGATCGCGACGCCATCGCCGCGATCAGAGCGGAGGAGACGGTAGTCATCTACTCGCCCTCCTGCGAGGGCAGAGTGGACGGCGCCATCGTGATGGAGAACGGTGAGACTCGGACCGAGGCCAGCATCGGCATCGAGGCGATTCCCGCCTACAACCTCGTGCACATGAGGTCGAGCGGGCAGCCCTATCACCCCAAGGGCAACGGCAACGGCTATGTCATCACCTTCGGCGACACACGAGTCTTCGTCGCCGGTGATACCGAGAACACTCCCGAGATGATGGCGCTGGAGGACATCGATATCGCCTTTCTGCCGATGAACCTGCCGTACACGATGACCCCGGAGATGGTGGCGGAAGCGGCGCGGGCCTTCCGACCCAAGATCCTCTATCCCTACCACTTCGGCAGGACGGACCCGAATGAGCTGGTGCAACTGCTGGAAGGCGTCGAAGGGATCGAGATCCGGATCAGGGAGATGAGCTAGCCGACGGCCCGGTATGTAGCTGTCGAGACCTTTCGGTCGGCTCTCCAATGCCGAACCGGGGTCACGCGCCACGATGGGCCCGTTTGCCCTGGGGCGCGGACCGGCCCATAATGTCCGGGCAGTCACTACTTCACCATCCGGCCCCACCTGGGTCCCGAGGGCTTCTGGTCCTGACGGACTTGCCAGAACGGCATCCCAACGACGCTAGGAAAGACGAGCGAGCCATGATCGAGGAACTCTACACCGCAGTGCAGGTCGATCTCAGGAACCGCGCCCGGGAGCTGGCCGAGACGGTCATGCGTCCCGTCGCCGCCAAGTACGACGAGGCTCAGGAGTATCCCTGGGAGGTCCAGAAGGCGGTCAAGGAGGCGGGCCTCTCCGGTGTCTGGATCCCGGAGGAGTATGGTGGTCTGGGCGGCGGCGTTCTCGACCTCTGTATCGTGGTGGAAGAGTTTTCACGGGCCTGCGGCGGCATGGGCGTCGCCTTCGCGGTGAACGCACTGGGGTCGTTTCCGATCATCGTCGGCGGGACCGACGAGCAGAAGGAGCGCTTTCTCCCCGGCATCGCGGCGGGAGAGAAGCTCATCGCCTTCGGGCTCTCGGAGGCGAAGGCAGGGTCCGACGCGGCGTCGATGATTACCCGGGCCGAGCGTGACGGCGATGACTACGTGCTCAACGGCGCGAAGAAGTGGAACACGAACGGCGCCGTCGCATCGATGAACACGATCTTCGCGGTCACCGCTCCGGATCGCGGGGCCCGCGGCATCTCGGGGTTCGTCGTCGAGGAGGGGACACCCGGCTACAGCGTCGGCAAACACGAGGACAAGCTGGGGATCCGCTGCGTGCCGGTCGTCGAGATCAACCTCGAGAACTGCCGCGTCCCCGCCGCGAACCTACTGGGCGGCAAAGAAGGACGAGGCTTCAAGCATGCGATGATCACACTCGACCGCGCACGCCCCGGCGTCGCTGCACAGGCGGTCGGCCTCGCCCAGGGCGCCATCGACCTTGCCATGCAGTATACCCACGAGCGCCAGCAGTTCGGCCAGCCGGTCAGCTCGTTCCAGGGCGTCCAGTGGATGTTCGCGGACATGTCGACGCAGGTCGAGGCAGCTCGCCAGCTGGTACACACCGCCGCCCGCACCATCGACTCCGGGCACAAGAACATCAGCAAGATCTCGGCGATGTGTAAGCTGTTCGCCACCGACGTCGCCATGAAGGTGACGACCGACTGCGTCCAGCTGTTCGGCGGCTACGGCTACTGCAGAGACTACCCGATCGAGAAGTACATGCGGGACGCGAAGATCACTCAGATCTACGAGGG
>JABAOC010000010.1_pt1 | contig 18908 bp, 19 predicted proteins | sample 7062161 | NCBI WGS metagenome assembly JABAOC01 (sample SAMN14538625, study PRJNA623070) | marine sediment metagenome | biome: marine biome [ENVO:00000428]; feature: marine pelagic biome [ENVO:01000023]; material: deep marine sediment [ENVO:00002113] | place: India: Gulf of Khambhat ... | reverse complement strand
CGCAACATTCTCTCCTTCAACAACAATAACTCCTAACAGGTTTTCTCCACGCGCGTACAATACAACAATAATTTATATTCGCTTAAGAATTTAACGCTTGTTTCAAAAAAATAGACGAGCTGCGAAATGAAACAATTCAAGATTACATATGCGTTTGTATCCGGGGGGAAGGAAAGGTGCCTCATCAAGTGGTCTGCAACCGCTTGCCTAGAACCATTCAGCCACCCGCGCGGACAAAACGGTTTGGTTACTCATATGAATACGACGTAGTTCCAGAGTTTCTATCGCTACTTATCTTACCCTTATGCGCGCGCTGCAGAAGAAAACTTACGGTTTAGTACACGCATTGGACAAGGTTTTTCACAACGAAAAGACTCTTCCTTATATTGTAGATTGAAAGGTGAGTACATGCGTTCTCTTGCACAAAAGGTTTGAAGAAATAGGGGGTTCTGGACATATGTCTATAGAAAAGGGATTGGTGGAATTGTTGAAGAAGGCGGGTTATTCTGATAAGGCTATAGATTACTACACGAGGAAGTTAAATGTGGGTGTGATCGAAGGCGCTGAGGCTGTAGATTCCTACACGGGTCTTTGTGGAGATAGCATGAGAGTATACTTGAAGGTTGAGGAGGAGGAGATTAAGAACGCTAAATTTCAGGCCATAGGATGCGCTGGAGCCTTCGCATCGGGTTCAGCTCTCACAGAGATGGTCAAAGGAAAGACTCTGGAGGAAGCTGAGAAGATAACGGAGCATGATGTGATAAAAGATTTAGGAGAGCTTCCTGGACCTAAACTGCATTGCGCCCGCCTAGCTGTGGATGCGCTCAGAAAATCTATTGAAAGCTTCGTTAAACGATAATTCTACCCATCTTGAGGTTAAAATTTATTTAACATGATCTCTCACTGAAAAGATTCTTCATTTTCCACTATATTGATCTGTGAAGACAATTTGCTTAAGCTCTTTTCTAGTCTTTGTTGGAGATTCCGCTGGAAAGCCTAGCGAAATTATAGATAGCAATCGCTTGTTTTTCGGGACACTTAGTATTGTTTTAACTTTTTCCTCATAAACTGAGTTGTAGGAGCCTATCCAACATGCACCGAGACCTAGAGCGTGTGCAGCAAGAAGCATGTTCTGAGTTGCGATTGCTCCATCCTCAACTCCTCCACTACGAGGAGAAACCTGAGGATCAATAACAACAACTATTCCAAGAGGAGCATCAGCCAAGAATTTCCCATTGGTTGAAGCTTCAGCTACCTTTCGCTTCACTTCTTTATCCTTAATGATTATGAAACTCCAAGGTTGTCTGTTACTCGCTGAGGGAGCCCACCTGCCAGCGTCAAGAATCTTTTTGACAAGATCTAGAGTTACAGGATCTTTCGTATAACTCCTGATGCTTCTCCTGCATTTGATAGCCTCAAAAACGTCCATATTCTCACCTACCTGTTCCCTAGCGGGAGGCGTGCGCATAAATAGGTTCCGATGTTTTGCGGTGCATTTTTATGCTTGAATTTTCGCCATACATAAGGTTTAAATATACCATTTATATACCCTATAATTGGATTAAGGACGGAATATACATGCCGAGAGGGAAAGTGAAGATCCTAGAGGCGAACAGTGGAAACATTATCTTGGAAACCACCATTGGAGTAGATTATCGCTTCTCGATACCTAAGTCGATACGAAGTCTAGTAGATCCCAGAGAAACCGTTCGGATAATCATCAAAAAGGTCGAGGAGGTGAAAACATGACTTACGAAGAAAGAAAACCACAGTGGTTGAAGCGAGCCTTTGGCGGGATAATCATCATCCTTTTAATAGGAGTGGTGCTATTCTCGGTATTGTTTGCTCTCACCATGTTTGTCAGCGTCGGTGTTGGACACGCCGCAGTTCTCGTCGATCCTTGGGCCAAAACTGTTAGCGACCCGAAAGTCGGACCGACATGGATAGTGAAAGCTCCATGGGTTCAATCGGTGGATATAATGGTAGCCACAGACACCTTGGGAATGTGGGGAGACGGAACCGACCCCAAAGCAGACTTGCCAACGGTCTATTGCTTCTCTAGAGACCAACTGGAGATGGCTGTAGATATTATGCTAAGGTGGAGATTGGACGTGCTTAAACTCAAAGAGTTGTATCAGAACCTCCCGCAGAAGAACTGGAAAAACGATGTAATAGCATCTATCGCTAGAGAACAGATCAGGCTCGTTACAAAAGAATTTACTAGCATCCAAACGATCGAACAGAGAGACGATGTAGCGCAAGCAATAAAAAATGCAATATGGGGTAAGTTGAGCACAGAGACCTCCTTAGCAGGCGCAATAACAGATTTCCAATTTGAATTAAGAAACATAGGTTATCCAGAGAAGTACACAGCCGCTATCGAAGACAAGTTGGTTGCGGAACAACAGAAAATCCAAGCGGAATTTGAGAGGGAAAGAATCATCATAATTGCCAATGCCACCGCCCAACAAGTGATTATTGAAGCGAAAGCCGAAGCCGAAGCAAAAGTCTTAGTCGCGAATGGGACAAAGGAAGCTGTTGAATTAATTCTTGAAGCTTCCGGTGGAGACGTCTCGAATTCCACAAGAATCACAGAGCTCTACCTGTGGGTTGAAACAATGAAGCAAATAGCTCCAGAGGTCGGCTTGTTCCTCATGACCACAGGAGAAGACGGAGTCCCAATCTTGGTGCCCCTTGAAACCACATAGTGTTTCCAACCCAACAAACCCCTCTTTTTTCTGTGAACATATCAAATAATTGTGCAATGTCAAAATAAGGCAAAAAGGAGTAACACAGTTCCAGCGGATAAGGGTATTACCAGATTATCATCAACAGGCAAAGGAAGAGATTCTGCAAACATACCCACGGCAGCAGCAACTAGAGCTTGCAAAGGACTTACGAATAGAAGTGCCCCCAAAAATGCGCATGTGAACCCACAGATTGTACCCTCCAAATTCTTTTTTCTGTTGAATAAAAGAAAGGTCTTTCCGAAGATTCTACCAAAAACGCTGGCGAAGCCATCTCCGAATGTGAGCACGGCAATGGCTGTATAAGCTACCCGGGGTGGAAAAACGAGAAGTGAAAAGATTATCCCCATGGCGAAGAAAATTGGGGCTGTCACAAAACGGTTGAGCTCACGGTTGGGCACGACAAGTTTCCGAGTTATTCTTGAAAATACTGGAAAGTTCATTCCTTTGGTTCGAGCGACCTCAGACGCGCCATAGGCGATGGTTACAAGAAATAGTGCCGTAGAGACCAAATGGGTGTTGGAAAGCTGAAGACACAAGAGGGGCACTGCGAAACCGCTTATGTGAATTGCCTTTCTAAGGATTTCACCATTTGATAGACGTGAATACGCCAATAACTGAAACTTGGCCAAAGTCTGATCCTAACTTTTTCTCTCACCGCTTATTCTTAATTGGGTTGTTTCAGCTAGAACAATGTTACAAAAGTCGATCGATGGATAGTAATTGTGCAAGCGCGAGAAAATCAATTTCATACTCTGGTGAAGACAAGGCGTATCCCTGCGCACGCAAGAAGTGTACTCTAAATCTTAATAATCCTAAGGTCATAAGGTTAAAATTTAAAAGGCGTCCTAGTATTTGATTGGCGTGCGTAGAAAGATGGAAGATGGCTTTCATTTAGGAAAAAGACTTGATCCGGAACATCTGCGGTTTCCTTCTGAAGAGATGGTACTCCGCGCTCCCTTCTATATCTCAGCACGAGACCTTTTGACACATGTTATTGTGTTAGGTATGACAGGTTGCGGGAAAACTGTTTTGGGAAAAATCATGATTGAGGAAGCTGCGCTTCAAGGGATACCATCAATTATGGTTGATCCTAAAGGTGATCTGGCCTCGATGAAACTTGTTTTTCCTTCTCTAGAGAGCGAGGATTTCATGCCATGGATTGAGGCTAGAAGAGGGGAAAAGAAGGAGGAGACTGCGTTAAGGTTATCTACACTTTATCAAAACAAGTTGACAGATTTTGGTGTTCCAAAAGAACGAATAGAAGAATTCAAGCGGAAAACAAAAGTTGTTGTTTTGACACCTCGTTCAACAACGGGGATACCGCTTGCTATTTCTTCTCTTCCAAGCCCACCACCCAATGTAAAGGCTCTGATGGAAATTGAGCCCGAAACCATCCTCGATCTTATTGATACTATAGTCAGAGCATTAATAATCCGACTATTCCCAAGAGAGCCTCCGGAGAAACATAGAACAGAGGAGAAACTTCTTGACGAAATCATAAGATATGCTTGGGAGAAGGACATACCCCTTGAAGGAATAGATGGCCTTGCGACTCTTGTCGGACTAGTTGAGAATCCACCCCTGAAAAAGATAGGTGTTATGGACGTAGACAGCTATATTTCACCAAGAGACAGACACGAGTTAGCGATAAACATAAATAACCTTCTAGTCGGAGTAGAAAAACTCTGGCATGTAGGAATACCCTTAGACATAGATTTTCTTCTGGAAGTCTTTTCCAGGGACGGCAAGACTCCCATCATCATTTTTAATCTAAGCGAAATCACATCTCTGGAAGACAAAATCTTCACAGTCTCACGAATCGCATATGCTGTTTATGAGTGGATGCGTAGAAAAGGCGGCTCAGAAGAACCTAGACTCTGTTTCTACGTCGACGAAATCGGGGGAGGCGGCGGAAAAACAGCTTTCTTTCCGATACACCCATACAATCCCCCTTCGAAACCCCCCCTAATGTTGATGATAAAGCAAGGAAGAGCATTCGGCGTATCTTGCATCTTTACAACACAGAATCCTGGAGATATCGACTACAAAGGTTTAGGTAATTGCGGCACATGGATTATAGGTAAGCTTTCAACGTCAAGGGATAGAGAAAAGGTTCTTCAAGGTTTGGGTGATGTTGAACTTCTTGGCACCGCGGTTGATAGAAGAAAGCTTGAAAGACAGATTGCCTCCTTGGAAACTGGAGAATTCGTCTGCAAGACAAAACGTGGAGACGTAGAATTCTTCAAAGAAAGGTGGTTGATGAGCTATCATAAAACATTGACTTCGAAAGAGATAAGAGAAATAACAGATGAGCTAGACCGCAGAAATGCAACTGCAACCCTCTTGTTAATGCCCACAAAGAGAGCTTTTTTAAAGCTTAATCATCCCACCTCATTAGAAGAGACCCGTAGACACTTCAGAGAAGGCATCGACATTCACGTAATGAAAGCTGAATGTAACTATATGCCTCTATTATTTTTCAAAGTCAAAAAAAGCTTTAGAAAAAGACATCCATTTCTGTCAGAAGAAATTAAGGCTGATCTAACTTACGGTCCGATGTTGGTGCCCTTATTCAAAGATGAAGTTGATTTAAACTATGTCAATGAAGTTTTGGGTCTAGAAGAAATAGTTAGAGAGGAACTGTTGGAATCGGTGGAAGAAACTGCGTTCAACATATTACCAAGGAAACTACCTATCCAAAATGTTTTCGAGGAACTCTCCACGAGATTAAGCGAGAAAATTAAGCGAGAAATAGCGGAATACGTAGATGATCAAATACACGCAGAGAAAGAAAAGAAGATTGATGCTGAAAAATTGGATCTTAAGCCTAAATTGGATGAATTAGATTTCGAAATACAGACGATTAGCGATCAGATGACTGATTATAAAGGAGAATTGTCGCGACTAAAGGAGGAGCTCTCGAATCTTCAGCGTGAGAAAGCTCGAAGATCAATTTGGGACGAACCCGTTGTGATGATTACAAGGAGTATTGCCTCCCGTCAACGCAAGATCAACAAATCTAAAGCACACATATCTAAACTTCAAAGGAAAATAGATAGTTACAATTCTCGAAAGAACAAACTCTTAGATTCCCATAACAGAAAGATGGAACTTCTCAAAGAACAATTCAATAGCGTCAAGAAAGAGATTGTTGACGAGATACAACCTGAGGTAGCCTTTGAAGACACGATAGTGATATTTGTTCCAATCTGTGACGCGGATGTTGGCGTAAAAAATCTTGAGTCAAGTAGAACCATTCAACTAGAGTGGAATGGGCATAACGGAGTTAGGATCACACCTTTTTCCTGTAATGAATGTGGAACCCAGATTGACCGCTTCTCACCTTTGAACATTTGTAATTTTTGCTCAGAATTTCTTTGTGAAAAACATACTCAAATCTGCGCTGAATGTGACAAAATAATATGTAGAGAACACTCTTGGCTATGTAATTGCGGCAACATATATTGTGCATCTGAGGAAAAGATTGAGTGCAAGGAATGCAAGACTCTTCTTTGTTCTAAATGTAAAAATACCTGTAAGATCTGTGGTGCTTCATTGTGTTCGAACCATGTTCACGTGTGTGCGATGTGCAGCAAAATTCTTTGTGGGGAACATTCATGGGTTTGCGGCTCATGTGCTAGAACTCTCTGTGGTCAAGAGAAGAGATATGTCTGTGCCGTAGACCAACATTTACTATGTGAAGATTGTGGATTAGTATGCGACGACTGTGGTGAAAACATCTGTGAGAAGCATTCAATTAGGTGTGACAGTTGCGGGAAGACACTCTGCAAAAAAGATAGCCATGTCACGGCTTGTGCGATTTGTGGAAGCATGATGTGTAATTCATGTCTAATTACATGTGAAGGATGTGGCAAGCCGTTTTGCTATGAGCATTACTTGAAATGTTCAAATTGCGGTAAACAAATTTGCAGGTCTTGTCTTAGGGTAGAGAAGAAGTTTCTTGGTTTAGTTAAGAAGCAGAAGTGTGTGATCTGCAAGTGAATACACGCAGTGAAATCTGCTATGCGCGTGCGTGCACAACAAAGTTTATAGGCGTTCTCTTGCGAGAGGTCTTCAAAAGAGCGTAGGTGTGAACTACTGATGAAAAGAAGATGCGTAAGATGCAGTGCTCTCTTAACCGATGAAGACGTGATGAAGATGGAGTTTGAAGATGGTTCATCGGAGATAATACCTCTTCCGGTGTGTCCAGGCTGCCTTGTGAAGCAAATGAGTGAACGACAATTTCGTAAGGGGAAATATGCGCGAACTTTGTAAATGATAGAAAGGAGAATGGTTTGGCCCCTTTTTCCTGAAAAAAGGATTTCTTGCCTTATTTTTGCATGTATGCACGGTTTTGAAGATGCTTGGAAGGTTACCTTTTGAGATATCTCGAAATCATGGTCAAAAATAGGATAAACTGTGAAATGTTCTAGAATTTTTTTCTATAATTGTTTTCTAGTATTTATGTATTTTTTGCCAATTAAGTATGAGTGCCACGAAAGTTTTAAAATGTTTAAAATTGAATGAAAATAAGAGTTTCCTTGCAGGAGTCAGGGAGGGATGTTAGAATCTCTTCTTCGTAAAATGATTTCGGTGGCTGCGGTCTTCATAGGTCTTGGATATGTTTTGCCTAGTATGGCCACTGTTATTATGCTAAATTATTTTTCTTCGCAATATCCCATTGAATCGGTGGAAAACATATACTGGTTTTCAGGCATAATTCTTTTCATCATAGCCTCTATTCTGCTAATAGCCTTAGGAGTCTTCGTTGTATATGGGGGCCTCCTGTATTTTATTGGAACCTATTCTCAAAAAATGATTTTCGTTGGCATCATGTTAACTTCCTTTTACTTGCTGTGTCTCGGAACAGGATCTGCGTTGATTCTACAAGAGGTGAGCTGGCTAACCTTGTTGTTAGTTGCGACTGCAATTCTTTTCGTGGCGAGTGCCACAGTCTATATGGTTCCCTCCTTTCGTCTAAAGTTTGTAGCATGTTCGTTAGGAATCGCTAGCGGAATTTGTTTGACTATCGCCACCTTGTATAGCCCAATCCTTGACCTAGCCCTCAATTGGAATGTTCCTTTTCCAGGTCCCTTTATGTCCATGGCGGTTCTAGAAGGTTTAACAATAATATTGGCTTCAATAACAGCTCTTATTTATTCGATCTTGGGGGATGGAGAAGCCCCAATAATTCATGTCTTTCTCTCGATGGTTGCTCTCATCTACGGTATAGGAGTTTTCGTTGGATCTCTAGTTCTCTCACTCAACTTTATGAATCTGTTGTGGAAAGCTCCTTGGGAACTTGCCCTTCATGGACAACCAGACTGGGTCTTGAGTACGGTGATTTTTTGGTCTGCAAGCCTAGGAATGCTCGTCATAGGAGGTATAATATTGATTTTTGGTGCTTGCATGGGATTCATACTTGCAACAAAACAATTTTCGCAACTCTAGCTTAATCTTTGCCTCAAAGTGAAGGCGAGTATGGTTTCATTTACGTAACATTCTAATACTGCGAGTTGCAGTTCAGTGTTGAAATATAATGTGCGGTGCATCTTCAAACAACTATTCCGCTGAGCCCTTCGACACGATCACTCAATTTGAACAGATTCGTGTCATGGTTGAGGCAGAATTTGAGGTGGAGGACAGCTTTGTAGAGCACGACGCCCCAACATTCTACGTGAAGATGCGAGAGGGTTCAAAGGAGGCTTTCTTGAGGCTTACCCAACGAATGGAACCTTTGAAACTTACTCCGATCCTTAGAAGGAGAGACAAGAAAGTTGTGCTGCGAGTCATACCGAAACCTTCCACAAAACCCAGCCGAAACACCACAAACATCGCACTTTTTTTTGTAACCCTTGGAACAGTATTCTTTTCTGGATACTTTCTATCTGAGGGCGAAATCATGGGTGCCTTGACGTTTACAGGGGCGATTATGGCGATACTGGGTTCCCATGAGATGGGACACAAGCTGTTGGCGGATAAACATGCTGTGGAAGCTACTTATCCCTATTTTATTCCAGGTCTCCCCCCCATCGGTACTTTTGGAGCTGTTATTCAACAAAAGTCTCTACCTCCCAACAGGGATGCCTTGTTTGACATTGGTTTCGCAGGACCAGCAACAGGATTTCTAATATCAATAATAGTCACCTTTATTGGTGTGCAGTTGTCTACTGTGACCAACGTATTACCTGAAGGCGCCGGTATCATCGACGTACCCATTTTGTTTCAGCTTATTACCATGTTCTTTCCGCCAAGTGGAACAGGTAAGTATATAATGCTTCATCCTGTCGCTTTCGCTGGTTGGGTAGGCATGATTGTTACAATGCTCAATTTGGTTCCTGTTGGTATGTTTGACGGGGGTCATGCTGCTCGAAGTTTGGTTGGGAAAAAAGCACACCGGATTCTCTCGTACCTTGGAATTGTTCTTTTCTTTTTCATCTCATTTCCAATGGCTTTCCTAGCTATCTTTTTCTCTTTCCAGCAGCATCCAGGTCCATTGGATGATGTCTCAGAAATTACAAAACTCAGAAAAATTGCAGCCCTAGGGTTAATCGCCATCTTTATCCTATGCGTGGTACAGATATACTCGCCTTTATGATCGCAGGACCTCTAGAACATCTTCTCTCCAAATCTGCAACAACTGAACATAATTGTCTAATTTGGATAAAGGTTCGTCGTTCACAAAATTTAAAAGAATGCTTTCGATCAAATACTGAACCTTGAGGGGCGTTAAAACTCTGAATTACGAAGATGCGAAGAATTTCAACAAAAGACTAGATGATTGCGACAACCTTGCGGATGTGTTTGAACTTGTGAAGCAATCCGTCAAGAGATCCTTGAGTAGACACAGAGCTGGCCTTATGCTCGGCCTAGCTGATTTAGGGATGATGAGCGGCTGTTTTGTGGGTGCCTTTCATCTGTTGGGGTCGAACATTATAGTTATGAACAAGACTCCTCTAAATGTAGCTTTAAGTAGCAGAGACAAAAGAACCTACAACGCCTACTGCTTCCATTTGCTTCTACACGAGTATCTTCATTCCCTTGGATACATTGATGAAGGTGAAGTCAAGGAGCTAGTCCAAGAAGTGTGCACGCTGGCCCTAGGTAAAGCCCATCCAGCCACAGTAATGGCTGAGAGGGGCATAGCCACGTACTTCCCAAAAGTAACATATTTCACAGAGGAATTGTCCCTTCCTGAAAGCTTTCAAGTTGAACTCGTGAAAGACTTTGACAGGTCCAATGTAAGATACATCGATTAGCCCAAAAGGTTAGAACTTTTCATCTCTTCTGATTCGACGAAAAGGAAGAGGGCTATTTGGGCGAGTTCTGCCCATATCCTAAAGAGGAGCTTTCATCTAGAAGCTTGAAAATGCTTTAGGGTTGATCGAGCCACAAGTGAGGTTGCTCTCTCTGTTTCATTGGCACTTGCGCGCTTTTTGTAGTTTATTGCTCTTGTGATATTTAGCGAAAATGTCATAAATTCAATGTGAATATTGTAAATTTGGTGTATATGATGTTCACTGAAGAGGATATGCGCCATGTTTCTGGTGTCTTAAGTGCGCTTGGCAATTCTACAAGGTTAAGAATCGTGGAGCTTGTAGGTGAAACTGAAAGGCCTTTACACATAAAGGCTGTAGCCCAAGTTCTCAAGAAAGATTACGCCTCAGTTTATCGGCATGTTAAAGTTCTGCAAAAAAGCGGTTTGCTGGGAGTTTACGAGGTGGGACGTTCACGTGTGATATACCTCAAAAATGTAGAATTAGTCAAACAAATTGTTCAAATTGCCAAAAAGATGGTTGAAACACTATAATATAAGTTGACCAAAAAAACATCTTATTTTGCGGAAAATATAAATATATTTTAAGGTAATTACTGTCTCTCTCTGCAGGCGGTGTATATTTGCGAAGAATCGGCACTCAAGAGGTTGCCCTAGCGAGCATGTTAGGGGCTCTCTCCGCGATATCCGAGATAATACCTGGACCCCCCTTCGACATCCCCTTCCCACTTCTCCCACAGGTGTCATGGGACATAACAGGACTGCCAATAATGGTTAGCTTGCTTCTTAATGGCCCACTAAGCGCAGTATACACGGGTATTGTCGGATGCTCAATCATTTTCCTTCGAGGAAACTTTAGTGGAGGCATATTAAAGGTCATTGCCGAATTAGCAACTATTCTGGCCTTCGCTTCACTAAACAAAGGCGTTGTTATCAAATCAATTACTGCAGTTGGGTCGAGGGTTCTAACAATGACCATAGCCAACTACTACTTGCTCCAACTCTTCTACGGTATACCAGAGCCAACTGTAATCGGCCTTCTACCTCCAATCGGATTATTCAACGCTACACAAGCTCTAATCAATATTATTCCCGCATACATCATCTACGCAAGAATAAAGAGCACGCAAAGTAATCTGCCATCTCCAAAACATTCGCCTAATTTTACTGATCAGTCAAAAAATGTGACAGAAAAGAAGTTTTTTGCTCGCCTAGAGATAGTCTAGGTCTGTTATACACTAAATCGCGCACGCATCAAGGTTAGACGTTAACTTTGAATCACTTCTTTCAACAGATCTTTGTTTTCCTTTAACCAGTCTATGATTGCCTCTTTGTTTTGGTCTAGCATGTTCTCCACCATTCCTCGAAACATTTCGGGCACATATTTGCCTATTTCTATTTTGAGTTTGGAAATCAATTCGTCTTTCGGGTTCAAAGGTTCTCCTCTCCATTGCACTCAATCTGGTTGAGCTAAAAATGTTTGGGTTCAGACATTTATGCATTCCCGTCATTAGAAAGCCTTTTTGAAGTCACAAGGAAGATAAAGAGTCTGATCTGCAAGGAGGGCCCTTAGGAACTTACAGTAGAAAAATCCTTCTAGCTTGGTGAGATGTTTACAAGATTTACATACGCTTTCTGTTCCGAAGAATTTTCCAAGCGCAGTTTGTTCAGTCATGATTGTTCCTCTGTTTTCTTGTCCACATTTAAAATTTTTCTAGATGCACGCGCATATAGAGAAAGAATTTGTAAGCACGCGAATAATATCGCAGCAAAATACATCAGCCACAGAATCATTAGCCAATTTCCTTATGTGTTGTTCCACAATTTGCCAGAAGTTGCAAAGATTTCCGTGGGCAATAGAACAAGTAAGCCACTGAAGGCCAAAAACATTTACTGCATTGTTTCATTTGTACTTCCGCAGGCTTTTCAGACAATCAGTAAAATCAGCTATGAAAACAAGAAAAGAGAGAGTAGAACACGCCAAGTTTGTTGAATTAGAATAATATCTCCAATAGTTATTTCATTCCACGTGTATTGAAGAAAAGAGGCACGGTGCACGTAGCAACAATCCGCTGAAAGAGAGGGTAAATCTCTCAGCGAAAAGAGAAGAGGATGATTTCTCCGCGCCCCTCACATCAACAAAAGTGTTGAAGAGCCAAGTCAAACCTATATACTTTTTGCACATTTTGTCTAGTAATAGGGGCATTCAACCTTTTGCATCGTGAGTACCACATCCTTCCTCACCAAAAAAATAGAAAAAGTTTAGTTTGACGTGCGTCTTCATGGTTTCATGTGGGCCGGTAGTTCAGCCTGGCATGAACGCCTGACTTGCACTCAGGAGGCCGCGGGTTCAAATCCCGCCCGGTCCACCAATCTTGCTGGGGGAACGCACTTCATAGGTTGATAACCCCATTCATAGGTCTCAGTTAGCGAAATTAACATATGCCATTGCAAAAAAGGACCATCAATATTTACACGGACGAAGATGCAGCGAAAGAGACCAAAAATGTAAGCTTAAACATTTCAAAACTCTGAAAATTTTTTTGAGAAAAACAATGAGACATCCACGAATACCTTTCAGTCAAAAAACCCCTTGGCAGAGGGATGGTTAACGCACGAAGCGCGTCCTCCTCGGCAACATGAGGGCCGGGGCCGGGATTCGAACCCGGGCGCCAGGCTCCACAGGCCTGTAGGCTAACCAGACTACCTCACCCCGGCCACTTTTTCCCGGCTTCGACCACTTTTGAAGTGCTTTGAGACTTATTTACGTTTTCTGAGGAAGTTCTTACTCGCGACATAATTTCCCCTGTAAAGGGAGCAGTTAGAGGACTACAAACTATAGTTAAAAAATACGAGAAAAAGCAAATGAAAAGAGAAGTATATAAACTAATCCCAAAAAGTTGGCACAATCAAATTCAAGATTTTACGGAGAATGAATTCGATTCTATTGTAATGATAGACGGAAAAAAGGTAAAGAAAACCAGTAATGATCTCCACAAAGAATACAACCAAGACGAGTTTGCTCCACGAGATGGAGAACTAATCAAGGTAGCAGATCATCTTTCAGCGTATATCGAAGCATATACATCGTTAAGACATTACGTTAGTAGCTCATATCTTCAGGATGCTATAGTCGAATTACATATTCAATATACAACGGAGAAATCAAATGTCGCGGGTATAGATTTTGGCGCAATATATGCTGAATATGAAAAACAACATCAGCAACCAGGTCTTGAGACATTTACACCTTTACACGATGCTTACTCAAGATTACGGAAAATACAAGAGGAGAAATTATCACCTTAGTCATTCTCGCCCCGCGCTTATGCGCGCGCAAAAGTTATGAATAATTTTTTTAAAACAATGCTATTTACTTAATTTCGGTGGTTAGAATATGGTTTCATATGAAGATGAGAAACCCATTCTTCAGGCATGGCATGATATAGCGGCATTCGTGAGGAAGTTCGCTAAGAAATATCAGAGACTGTTCAAGGATGGCCATTATAAGGACGTAATTCCTCCGTCAAATCAAATTCCTTATTTTCCTTTCGAGGTTACCTTTGAAATAAAAACAAAGGAATAGCTCTTTAGAATTAGAGCCTGTGTTTTACAAAAGATATTTGCTCCTAGCACGCACGCGCAAACTTTTTTCCGGTTATTAAGGCACGAAGGCATCCTAGTGCGAAATCTGTTCGATATAAACCATAAAGTGCGCAAATCATAAAAAGAGTCTAACGTCTATTTGGGAATTAGCGCGCTACTAATTTAGAAAGAATTTGCTCAGCTAATGCGTGCGAGATTGAAAGCAATGGCGTCTGATGATCAGGCCAATAATAGATTTCTGAAGGAATGGGAAATAGCACGGTTTAGTGTGGAGAACTGTGACAAACACTTGCATGATTTGAGGAAGTATGGCTTCAGCTTCCTTACGGCGCTTCTGACGGCCGAGTCTTTCCTTATCCCTACGTGGCTGCCATCGTCTAACAGCTCGGTGCTACCCGACTACATTAAAGTGGCGGTATTGCTCGTTGACTTGATACTCATCGTCGCGCTTTCGCTAATCGACCGAAACTACCTAGTAGTTCAGGGAGCAGCAGCAACGCGGGCAAGGATTCTCGAGAGGATCCTAAACCTCGAGCTTACGGACGTTATCTCTTTCAGATATACCTTGACCAACGTGAAATACTATGTGGCTGGCGTCTACGTAGCTTTCACTCTGGGAGTGTTAGTTCTGGGCGTCTCGGTTCTCTACCCTAACTATATCTACATCGTGTTTCTAGGGCTAGTCGCGATCATCGTTCAGTTCCTCGTGGTAAAATTTGTGCATCTACGTTACGAGTATGGAAGGATAGACTGGACTCTAGATCGTTTACAATGCAATTCAGGCGATGAGGTCGGAATCACTTTGACCAACCTAGGTGAAAAACCGATTGAGTTCAAACCGGGCGACATCATGTGGTGGATAATGAAAGAAGACGATGAGAGCGTTGTAGAGTTTGAAGAGTTAGACAAGCATCTCTTTATCATCCCAGAAGATAGCTATACTTGGCTTTGGAAAACCGAGGGCGTGCAGGAGGGTATATATCGGGTGTACCGCGTCACTCTAAAAGAGAGAGGCTGTCCATTCTGGCCTCTTAAGAGGAAAGTGAGGATTAGGAAACCTTCCCGCGCGCGCCGAACCAGTGGATTCTTTGAGTGAACTGTTAGAGTACAACTTTTACGCTCATGACACTACTGATAAAAAGGAGGAAGGTTGAGGTAAATCCTGCTTCAACACAACATTTTCTCGCAATGAATTAGTTTCGAAACATGCATGCAATTGGATTTCAGATTAGGAGTGCCAATTCATAAGAGATAAGACAAAAAACCCGAGGAACACATGAAAGGGCGAACCCTTGCCAAAAAAAGATAAGATGTTTGCAGTGTTGTTCCTTGGAACTCTGGCTTTATCATTAGTTTCCATTTTTTCCTTAGTAGGTATGATTTCAACTGTTGATGCTTCGCCTAACAATACAGCGAAACCCATGCACTTCTACTTCCATTATGTTGCGGCGCCTGTGTACGTCGCGGGCACGGATAACCACTACGTTATGAATACCACCAAGATTTTCCAAGCATACAATAATTCTGTTTACAAGCCTGAAGGACAACCGAAAATTATAGTTAACTACTATTTATACCCTAATCTAGCGGAACCTGTCACGATAAACGGCACATGGCAAGTCTTTCTTTGGGCAAACGGTTCGGCCCTCAAACCATGTGGCTGGATTCTAAGGTTCTACGAGAGAGAACCAGGCGGTGGAATAGTCTGGCAGCGGGAAATCACCACTCCAATTATTACGGGTGGTCCCACCGGAGCCAACGGGTATTTAGACGTCCCGGTTTATTGCTACAACCTGTCCACTCCTCTCCCCATCGACCACACATTTGGCGCTAGTAATAGTGTTGAGGTTGAGGTAGAAATAAACCCGAGTGGTGCGATTGCGTGCCAAGTCTGGTATGATTCAGCCTCATTTCCGAGCAAGGCAATTCTCCCATGCCAAGACTATGCGCGACCAGTCTCCATCAAAACCTATGATATCAATTACGCTGAGACCAACATTTTCCAGCATAACTGGACTCAGAGCAGACGCAAAGTCATAGTTCATGCCAACGTCACGGACCCATTCGGCGGATACGACATCTATAAAGTAAACTTGACGATCTTTGATCCATTGGGGCAGCCGGTTCTTGACAACGTAGATATGACCCGTATCTCCGATGGTCTTTGGCTTGTCCACTATCTGCATACCTACGAGGCAAGCTGGACTTACCCCGAAACCGCTATGTTAGGCAACTATACAGCAGAAGTTTCAGTTGTCGACAACAACGGATATTACCATTTCTTGGAATACGACACCTTTAGCCCTTACATCGAATACGCTACACACATATTCAACATCGGAATTGTTGTTCTTTACAACCCCTCTTTCGAAGTAGTTGACGACGTGGACAATCCTCTACCAAGAGCCCAAGTCTACATAAGGTTGCCCAATGGAACCACAAACACTTTACCACTATACACGGATGACGACGGAGTCATAAACTTACAACAGGTTCCATCAGGGAATTACACGTTTACAATTTTGTGGAAAGACGTCATTGTGCAACAAACAACGCAGTACGTGGATTCAGATGGCCCGTACACCATAAAATGTCATGTTTACCAGTTGACTGCAAACGTCCTAGGGAGCGATGGAGCCCCAGTTCGTGGAGCCTACGTCGTCGTCTACACGCAGGCTGGAATAGTTTATGATTTCAAAATGACCGACTCTGCTGGGCATTCTGTGTTTCAGTTGCCCTCAAGCGATATTCAAGTCATCGGCTCATACACCGTTGAGGTTCATTACAGCACGACGTATTGGCTTGCCGGCGTCACAGTAACAGCAACCAAACCTCTGATCTCTGTAACTTCGTCTGGTTCGGTCACAATCACTCTAGCCGATTTCCCGCCACCTATATGGGTGACACCGGGATTCTGGGTAATCATTGCACTCATAATCGCAGTGGTCTTAGGGATTGTAGGCTTGCTACACAAGAAGGGCATTTTGTTCAAGAGAAAGACGAAGAAAGCCAAATAGCTATCTTCCTTCCATTTTCGTGTAGTTAATACTAAAACTGCGCCCGCGCATTGCAAGCGGTAACTTTTTGACTCTTTTTTACCCTTCGTACTATTAGTTCATTATGAGGGGAAATTTTTCTTTGATTTTTTACCCCTCGCTCTATTTACGCTCTATTCATCCTTCCTTATTCCTATTCCGTTATTGTCCATGAATGGTATCCAAATTAGCGGTATACAGGAATTAACCATCCATTAACGTCTCCGTTGGTTGGTTGGTGTTAAAATTTAACCCCCCACACACCGATTTGTCTTAATTAATTCTAATTATACAAACGCAAGAATCTTAAGGCTAACATACTAGTTCATTTCATACGCGCGCGCCTTGTGAGAGGATAATGAATCATGAAGTGCTGCCAATGCCAAGGCATTGAAGCTTGCTTCAATCAGAAAGCAGTAGCCAAAGACCTCAAAAGGTACCGCAAGAAAGGCCCAGAAAAGACGACCCGCATTTTGATCGACGCGCTCAAGGCCGAAGGTGTCGAAGGGATGATGTTACTGGACATTGGTGGGGGTGTAGGAGCTATTCAGCATGAACTATTGAACGTCGGCGCGAGCAGGTGCATCAACGTGGAAGCCTCAAAGGCGTATATAGAGGCAGCGAAAGAAGAAACTAAGCGACGAGGTCACGCTGACCGCGTGAGCCATCAACATGGCAACTTTGTTGACCTAGCCCCACACATCACGCAAGCCGATGTCGTAACACTCGACCGTGTGATTTGTTGTTATCACGATATGCAGGCCCTCGTTGGGCTGTCTTCGGCACTAGCCCGTAGATTATACGGCGTAGTGTATCCAAGGGATACTTGGTGGGTGAAGATCAATTTTGCTCTTGAGAATTTCCGCTATTGGGTCCGGCGCAACCCTTTTCGCGTTTTCGTGCATCCCACTAAGGCGGTCGACGCGATTGTGCGCAACAACGGCTTTGAGCAGCGTTTCTATCGCGAGAACCGCACTTGGCAAATGGTGGTTTATGCTCGTGCGCCTAAACGGCCACACGATGCGCGCGCATTAAGGAATCTTTAACAACGTATTTGGAAAAATTTTACTTATCACTCTTTTAACTTCAGCGATTTGGCTTCTTTTGAGTGAAAATTTTATTTTCTTTTTGGGATGTTTTTGAACTTCGAATTCCAATGAAGTTGTTAGAAGACCTTTTTTTATAGTTGCAGAGATTATTTTTTCATAGTCTATTTTCATGTTTGCTTTATGCATAGTTAAAATCTCATCAAGGGTCTTTTGTTTGAAAGCTCGTCTCCTTTCGTCTATTAACCTTGTTGATAGCATCTTAACTTCTCTGGATCCAAACCATCCTCCAAAGAGAAAGGATAGTGGAAACGATTTCTTATACATTTCAGTCAAGTCAGAATAATGGAGCACAACAGCTGCTATCACCCTTTTTTCAGCAAAAAGTAAATCGTAAATAGTGTCTGTTGTAATTCCTGTCAACCCTTCTATGACTTCAATTATATTTTCCAATTTTACCATCTGCGCGCGCTCATGTGTGGATTAAATCTACCGTTCCGTAAGGGTTTGGGTTTGGGGGTTAAATTTTAACCCTCCTACACACACTTAAGTAAACTTCACTCCAAAGGTATTCCATTTGTTTTAGATTGTTTGTTCCAGAGAATATTTAATGTTACGAAAAAGAGAGAAAGGAGGGTTGCGCGCGCGCAGGTGCCTACTATCTTAGAAAGAGAAAGAAGCCTTCAATGACTGGGTAAAAGACAACTTAACACAAGAAGAACAGATACAGATTAAAGATGTCACTCGACTGTTTATCAAGTATGAGCTATCACAATCAAACAAAGGAGTCGGCATTCATTGAATGAAGAACTTAAAGCAAAATGGGAAAGACTTTGGCATTTTTTTAGTGTCAGTCAACAGTTTGGGGAATGGGATGTTGAACTAAAAAACGCTTCAGAAAAAGAGCGCGACTTGATTATAAAAACTCAAGAAATCCTTACAAAATATGGAGTAATGGACCATCCCAAATTATTAAAAGATATTTTCAATTCGCTCTCAGAAAGCGAAAAAAACACGTGTTTAAACGCTCTTGAAGTTATTATAAAACACATGAAATATCATTATCACGGTGGATTAAAATTAAAGAGAGAGAACTTGGGAGATTCTTCGTAATTCATGCGCGCGTGCGCTTATTTTTTTTTGTGTGCGGGGGGTTAAAATTTAACCCCCAAACCCAAACACAAACGTGCACTTG